>Ga0183099_1001450_pt1 | contig 13730 bp, 10 predicted proteins | sample Biomet1_FD_127788 | JGI IMG/M metagenome (GOLD analysis project Ga0183099, IMG submission 127788) | Microbial communities from bioreactor (seeded with anoxic lake sediment) at LBNL, California, USA - Biofuel metagenome 1 | ecosystem: Engineered > Bioreactor > Anaerobic > Unclassified ... | reverse complement strand
CGAAAATATAGGGTGGGTAAGTTGTCGTCACTGACAACGGTAATGTTTGTGGGGCGTTGGGCAAAGGCAGGAAGCGCAATGCTTACGAGGCATGCAAGGACAGCCAGTGTTGTCAGGAAGCGGAGTGTGCATTTCATGCTGTCTGGCCTGCTGTGGTGTCCAATGCTGTGGAGCTGTCCAGCGGCAGTTCCATGATAAAGCATGCGCCATGTCCTGGCTGCGTGTCTACCGTCATGGTACCGTTATGGCCCTTCGTGATAATGAAATAGGAGACCGAGAGGCCTAACCCCGTGCCCACTCCTGGGGCCTTGGTGGTGAAGAAGGGCTCAAAAATACGCCGCCGGAGATCCTCGGACATGCCGGGGCCATTGTCTGCCAGTTCGATACGCACGCGGCCAGGCAGGGCGGAAACGCGGATGGTGATGCGCGGGGATTCCACGGGCGGTTGGGCCATGGCCATGGCCTGGGCGGCATTGCGTAGCAAATTCAGCAATACCTGCTCAATCTCTGTTTCTGTGCAGCTGATGTCCGGCACGGAGCCGATGATTTGCTTGTCGATGACTATTTTTTGAAGTCATAGCTTTTCTTCAGATCGTAGTCGTTGCCAGCTAGGCCTATGGCCTTGTCGATGATTTCGACCACCGAGCAGAGATTGCGGCGCGACTCGCTCTTGCGGCTGAAGTCGAGCATATGTCGGATGATGGCCGAAGCGCGCATGGCGGCGGCCTGGATGTCCTCAATGAAGGTGTTCAACTTTCGTATGTGGAAATATTGTTCAAGAAGGCTCATGTCCAAGCCTAGTTCCTGGGCCACATCCATGTTCTTGCGGAATCGCGGATTGGTGCGCTGGGCCAACGTTTGCGCTGCCTGGAGCACAATGCCCAGCGGGTTGTTGATCTCGTGGGCGATGCCGGCAGCGATGCCGCCAACGGAGATCATCTTTTCGGTCTGGATCATCATCTCTTGCATTTTTTTAACGGCGGTAACGTCGCGCGCAATATTGATGCTATAACGCTTGCCGTCTACTTCCAAGAGCTGGATGGAAACCGAGCAGATGATGGGCTGGGCATCGTGGCGGGAAATTTCAAGCTCCACATTCTCCACATGCCCCTCGCTCAACTGGCGCTGGCGCAATTCGGCAAGCATGACCGGATCAACCCTGAGCCCGACTTCAGCTAATGTCTTGCCCAGTGCCTGTTCGCGCGGGATACCGGTATCGCGCGTGAAGGCGTTGTTGACATCGATGATCCTGGTGGTGTCGAATTCGGTGAGCAGAATACTGTCCGGCGAAAGCCGGAAAAGACGAGAGAATTTTTCCTCGCTCTGACGCAGCCGCTCCTCGGCCTGCTTGCGCTCGCTTATGTCAAACCCTACGCCCATAAGCATGGGGCCATCCGGAGTATCCAGGCGAACGCCGGTGAGCAGATAGGGAACGATGCGCCCATCCTTGTGCAGCAGCGTTGCCTCAATCTGCACGGGGCGCACCTCGCGGAACACGTGGCGAGCGTTCTCCACAGCCAACTTGCGCCCTTCCTCCGTGGCCTGCCAGTCTACCAGGTCGCGGTTTAGCATTTCCTCAGCGGTAAAGCCTGTAAGCACCTCATGGTTGTGGTTCCAGCGGCGTAATTTCAGGTCAACATCATACACATAGAAGATACCCGGCAGGCCATCAATCAACGCCTCGGTAAAGCGCTTTTCATTGATAAGCGCTTCAACATTACGTCTGCGTTCGGTGATGTCCTCAACGGTGATGATTGCGCCTCCGGTCAACAACGGCGCGGCATTGATGGACAGCGCGCGCCGTGCTCCATCGGGGGGGGTGTTCCAGCACAGCGCACCGGCAACGCTTCGACCCTCGGCCAGGGCGAGTTGGATAGGATTCTCTGTCTGCGAGAGCGGCGCGCCGGTGATGGTTTCCAACATGAGTGGGGGCAGTGTTTTGGCCTCATCCATGGAAAGGCGCAGTAACTGCCGGGCTTGCGGGTTGGCGTAGCGTAGCTGGCCGGCGTTATCGCAGGTAAGAATGCCCACGGGGCTGACATCCGTAATGGTGCGGGAATGTTCCTCGGCTTGGCGGAGCTCGGCCATGGCGCGGCGCAACACCCCCAAAGCCAGGGCCACCAACGCTAGGGTAATAAAAGAAATAAGGCCAGTGAGCGTGGCCAGGCGTGTTGCGGGCTGGAGAATCTCCGCTGCGTCGGCCTCCACCACCAGGCACCAGCCTGTTTCCGCGTTGATGCGAGATGCGCAAATGCGATCAACGGAATTGCGCCGGTAACGTAGAATTCCGCCAGTTTTTGCCAATTCCAGAATGCTGGAGGTCGCTTCGCCTGGGGCGAATTGCCCCTGTGCAGCCCAGGAAGGCTCCGCGATGACCTTACCCTGTGGATTTAATACGTACGCCCCGCCAGTTTCGCCCACACGCACGCCGTCCAGTACCTCATGGGAAAAAGCATCGGTGTCTTTGGCAGCGGAAAGAATGCCGAGTACTGTACCATCGTGCCCCTTGAGAGGGACCGAAGCGGCAAGAGAGGTGCGACCACCAATGCGTGACAGGATGGTTTGATGGGCGCTTTCTCCGCGCATGGATTGTTTGAAATAGTCCCGGTCGGAGAGGTTTGCGGCCCCGATGAATTTTGGGTTGGAGGCGACGACGACCTCACCCTTGCGGTTAAGCACCAGGAGCCTGTCGAAGGTGCCGCTTTTGACACGCGCGGCGAGTTTGGGCTGGGCCGCAGCACGCGCGGATTGGCCGAGGTAGGAGTCCTCAAGCGTGAGGCGGAGCATTTCTTCTTGGCTCAACAGCTCGAGATGATAATACATGTCCTTGGCGCGCATATCCAAGGCCCGGCTCAAGTGGCTCAGGTCCTGGGTCATGCGCTGTTCAGCCAGATTTTGCACCGTGGTTCGGGTATAAAAATACGCCACCAGGGTGCTGAGCAACACGCCCACAAAAACGGCGGTCATAACCGGCAGCAGTGGCCGGGCGAAGGTGGAGGAAAAGAGGCGCCGCCAATTTGTCATTGAGCAACCTCACCAGCCGCCTCGATGATGGCGTATGGTACATGGGCACGGAGCTTTTTGGCCGTGCGCAGGTTGACGAACACGGTCCCTTTGGTGTTGATGCGTACCGGCAAGGTTCCCGCCGAGGCACCTCCCAGCACCTCCCGAGCCATGCCGCCAGCCAGGAAGCCTTGCTCGTGCCCGGATTCCAACACGCCACACAATAAACCATGTTGTTTGGCGATGTCTGAAAAACCGACCGTGGGCTTGGTATTGACGGAGTTGGTCCAGGCCATGACGACGTCCGGGGAGACGACCGCTCCGGTCTTCTCATCTACCAGGGAATTATACAGTCCCAGGGCCAGGGCATCGGCCTTATGCTGGGCGCGCAGCACCAGCTTTTGCCACTGCTGAAAGGTGTGCACCTTTTCCGCCATGGTTATGCGCAGCGGTAGGGCCGTGGCTGCTTGGCGCTCAGCCTGTAAGTCCTCGAGCACATAGCCGCCGGATTCGGAATTCTCTACCAGAAAGGCGACATTTTTCACCTGTGGGGCAATGCGCTTCAGCAAGGAAAAACCGTCGCGGTAGTGCCAGCGCTCACGCACTCCAGAAACGTTGGCGGTGGGGAAACCGTATTTCTTTATCGGCGCGTTGACCCCACAAAAAATGACCTGGGGCGACGTTCCCCCAAGAAGATGCGGTACGACGAGATATTGTTGGGCAACATCATCTACCGTGATGACGACCTGTGGGCGCCACTGTTCAATACGCTGGATTGCTTGCTCTGCGCTGTGGCGCAGTGCTTCCGGGGCGGGGTTGCGCTTGGCGTCCATATATAAAACGTCAATGATTGCGCCGGAACCGCGCAAGGCTTCATCAATGCCACTGTTGATTTGCCCGCACCAAATATAGCCGGCGTTGTAGCTGTGTACGACAAGAATACGCGGCTTCGCTCCCTCTGCAAAACCCGGTAGAGCGGCAATGGTGAGGGTGAGGATCAAGGTAAGGAACAACAGGCGCGGCCGCATGTGCATTGTCCTTCAGTCTGCAATCCATGGCAGAGAGTGACTCCGCCGGGGGGTGTCCTCAGGCTGGGGAAAGCCACTATGGATAAAACAAAGCTCTTTCCCGTCTTCATAAATTATGTATGTGACAAGCGGGGCTTTGTCCAGCAGGTTGAGGGTATGCACGACGGTGTCCAGCGTTACTGCACCACAATCCCGGCGGCTTCAATAATCTCATAGGGTATGGATATGCCGAGCTTACGTGCCGCTTTCAGGTTCACCATCACCACCCCGCGGCGGTTCCTCTGCACTGGGAAGGTGCCTGCCGGCTTGCCGGTGCTGAGAACGGCCAAAGCCATGTCCCCGGCTAGGTGGCCCTGTTCCTCACCGGAGGCCAAAACGCCGCACAAAAGACCGTGATTTTGGGCATAGTCCACAAATCCCACAGTAGGCAGCTTGTTTACGGAGTTTGTCCAGGCCATAACCTGCTCCGGTGGCACCACTGCGCCGGTTTTTTCATCGCGCAAGCTGTGGTAGAGCGGCAGAGCCAAGCTCCCCACGCGCTTTTGCAGGCTTCGAATGAGGCGCTGCCAGTGCTGAAAGGTGCGGACCTTTTCCACCACGGTAATGTGAAGGGCATAGGCCCCGTTTTGGCGCTTGTCGTCTAAGAGATCAGCCACTGCGTAGCCGCCTGTTTCGGAGTCCTCGACTAAGAATGCCACGGTGCCTGCATGTGGCGCGATTTTTTTCAGCAAGGCGAAGCCATCGCGGTAATGCCAGCGGCCGCGCACGCCCGAGACATTTCGGGCTGGGTAACCATATTTGCTGAACGGGGCGTTGACCCCGCACACAATGACCTGCGGCCGGGGCAGCCCCCTGAGATAGGGCACGACGAGATGGTCCTGAGCTGCATCGTCTACGGCGATGACGACATCGGGATCCAGGCGGCGAATGGTTTCCAGGATGGACGCGGCGACGATTTGGAGAGATGCTTCGTCCGGGTGGCGTTTGGCATCCATATAGACCGTCTCGCGCTGGAGTGAAAGGCCCGCCAGGCCTGCCTTGATGCCTGCATTGATTTGTTGGGTCCAGGTGTTTTCTGCGCTGTAGCTATGCACAATGAGTACAGATGGGTGCGCAGGGCTGGCCAGGGTGCTCTCCGTTGGGACGAGCAGGCAAAGAAGCGCCCAAAAAACACGAGCAGCAAACGGAAGCTTCATTGGTTGCCTCGTTTTGTGCCGTATGGTGGGGGAGCCGCGGGCGGGTGGTGGTTGGTCCGTAAAGCGTTCTGCACCAAGGCGTAGGCCAGCACAGGGGCTGACCGAAAGCAGAGACGCTGGGCCATGGCTATTTGACGACACTCCCTGCTGATTCGATAAGGTGGTAAGGGATGGCAATATTCAGGCGCTTTGCTGTCTTGAGATTCAGGGCGATAACGCCACGTTTGTTCAGGCGCACTGGCAGTTGTCCCGCAGGGGTGCCGGCAAGAACCTCGCGCACCATGCCGCCCGCCAAGTAGCCCTGCTCATGGCCGGATTCTAACACACCACACAGTAAGTCGTGGTTGACTGAGAAGTCCACCAGACCTGCTGTTGGGAGCTTATTGTTTGCACTTGTCCAGGCCATTATCTCATCGGCTGGAATCACTTGGCCGGTCCGCTCATCCACAAGGGTGTGGTACAGGGCTATAAGAAGTGCATCAGTGCGTGTTTGGGTACGCAGCACCTCACGCTTCCATTCCTGTATGGTCTTAACGGTGCTGACAGATTTGATTTGCACAGAAAAAGTGCCACTGCGACGAAGATCATTGCGCATGTCGTCCACCACGTATGCGCTTGTTTCAGACCCGTCAGTCAGCAGCATGGCGGTTTTAATTTCTAAATCGATTTCCTTGAGTAGTCCCAGGGTTTCGCGCACGTATAAACGCTCATGCACGCCGGAAACATTGGCCGCCGGGTAGCCGTATTTTGCAAGTGGGGCGTTCACTCCGCAAAAAATGACCTGAGGTGTCGTGCGGCCCTTCAGGTACGGCACCACAAGATATTCTTGCACGGCGTCGTCGCAGGCCACAACGACCAGCGGCTTTTCGCGTTCGATGATTTCCATCGCCTCCTTGGCCTTTTGGGTCAAGCTGGCTGTATCGCCGTGGATTTTGGCGTTCATGTAGAATGTTTTGATGCTTACCTTGGTGCCTTTGAGCGCCTCCTCCAGCCCAAGGTTGAGCTGGAGCGACCAGGGGTATGCCTTACTGTAGCTTTGCACCACAAGAATAGATGCGCGCTGCGTGGCAGCAGGGCTGGCGGCGTTCTTTCGCTTTGCGGCATATCCGCTCTCCGTGCAGGTCAAAAACAGCACGAGCACCAGTGTTAGGGTGGCTATGGCGGGGCAGAGGCCTTGAACTGGCCGCTGTATTCCGCGACTGAGTGGAGGAGAGTGCATGAAAAACATGGAACTATACGTAGTGTAGCGGAGAGGTTTTGTCCAGCTTGCTACGCAGAATGAGGAGGAGAGAAAACGAAAAACGCGCCCTGGTTCTTCGTTGAAACAGGGCGCGGTGTTGGGGCGAGGGGCTTGTGCTGACTATAAGGCTCGAGAAAGCAAGGGCAGCCGCCGGAGCACAAAATGCGCCAGCGGGAAGGTGATGAGGATGCCCAGCACGGAAACGATGAGGAAGGAGGACATCGCCCCCAAACCTGTGCCACCCAGGGCGTATTGCAAAAGCGTGACGACCGGCACGTGGAAAATATACACGGCAAAGGCGTTGTCGGAGAGGATCTTCATCAGCTTGGTTTGGGAGGGGAAGCGCTCCCGCGTCAACGTCAGCAGCCCGGCGCAGAAACCCACGCAGAGCACGCTTTCCCACAGGGCGCGGTTGGCCGCGGCGATGGAAAGCCCGCCGATCCAGAACGGATATTCGAGCCCCAGCCCACGGGCCATGTACAGCACCACACAGCACAGGCCGATGCCGAGCCAAGTCCAGCCCGCGCGGGCCGGGAAGCGCTCAAACCAGTTGCGGCGGCTGGCCACAATGCCCAAGGTGAACATGGTAAGGTACTGCGGCACGTGGGCAAATTCGATTTCCCAAAAGCCCAGCAGAACTTTCCAGTCGTCCACACCCTTCCAAATGCGCATAAGAAAGGTGCTGGCAAAAAGCCAAACGACAAGGCCAAAGAGGGCCATGTTGGCGGTGCTTGTGGCGATGGGCTCTGTGGGGCGCACCGCAGGGGCATGGTCGCGCGCGCCGGCAAAGGCGCGGTACAGGGCGTACACGCTGCCGAAAATGAACAGGTTTTGGATGAACCACAGGTGCACGAACTCGAAGTTCGGACCCGCCGCGCCGGTCCAGACAGCGGGCTTGTCCGCTATGCCCAGGTACACGCCGGAGTAAAACTCCCAGTACGAGGCAAAGGCGATGCCTTTGAACAGCACCTCGTGATAATAGATGAACACAGGCGTGATGCCGAGGACCATGACGACGATGGGGACGCCGAAGCGCCACAAACGGTCGAAGACGAACCGCGCCGGGCCTTTGCGGTCCACGCTGCCGGGGTGGAAATACCCGGCCATGAGGAAGAACAGGCCCATGAAGAAGGCCTCGTTGACGCCGAAAAACAGGAAGATCCAGTGCGAACGCAGCGGGCACTGGTACAGCCACCAGCCGTCGCTGCCATAGGGCTGGCCCGCGTGGTGGGCCACGACCAGCATGGACAGGAAGATCCGGACGTTGTCGATGTAGGCCAGACGATTCGTCTTGACCGGTGCGCTCGCGCTCACGTTGTGCTCCTTGGCCGGGCTACGGCTTGGCGGCAATCCCAGCCTCGCTCAGAATGGCCTGGGCAATCTGGGTGTATTCTTCATTAAAGTGGTGCCCACCGGGCAGCACAAGGCTTTTGACGTTGGGTGCGGAGTAGTTCTGGCACAGGGTGCCCTCTTCCTCGCTGCCGCAAATAAGCAGCACCTTGTTGCTCTTGAGCTTTTCCATTTCCGGGATCAGGGCGTGGCCTTCGGGGCGATTTTCCTCTGTCAGCCAATTGGACAGGCGAAACTCAAATTCCGTGTGCGTGCCGGGGCCAAGCATGGCGACCACGGCCAGTTTGCCTTTGGTGGCCTGGCTCATGCGGCCGGCCATGAAGGGCATGACATCCGCGCCGATGGAGTAGCCCACCACGATAAATTTATCCGCGCCCCATTTTTCGCCGTAGTGCGCCAGGGTGCGTTCCAGGTCTTGGGCCATCTCGTCGGCCTCGCGCGAGTTCCAAAAATACTTCAGGGAGTTGAAGCCGATGACCGAGACGTTGTGCTCGGCCAGGATATTCCCGATCTTTTGGTCGATGCCAGCCCAGCCGCCATCACCAGTAACGATGACCGCGATGGTTTTGCTGGGGTGCTGTGCCGGAACTTCCACCAGGGGCAGGTCGCTCACATCCGCTTTGGGCGCACCCTTGGTGCCGATGGCCTGGGCCGGGGCGATGGTGCTGAGGGTTTCCAAGAAGGCCGCGCGCCACTGGGCGGGATCACCAATCTTGTGGCCCTGGCCGGGCAGCTCCACAACGTGTGCGCCCGGAATTTGGCTGGCGAAGCTTTTGGCTTCCTCGGGGGTGAAGGTCTCGTCCTTCTGACCTTGCAGCAGCGTGAGCAGGCCGAAGGGCTTTTCTACGGGTTTGAACAGCACGCCAGGGCCTGTGGCAGAGGCAGAACCCACAATGGGAACACTATCGAATTTGAGGCCGTTCGCGGCGCAGAAAGGCTTGCCAATGCCCAACCGGGGCGAGAATCCCAGGGTAATGGCTCCGGCGAAGGTTTCCTTGGGCGCTTGGGCAAAGGTGGCGTAGGCCACGGATGCACCTTCGCCTATTCCGGCCAGCACGGGCATGTGGTAGCCCTTGAAATTCAATGTTTTCTGCACAACCTTGGACAGACCCTCGAATTCCCAGGCCTGGTAGAAGCAGCCCTCGGCCTTGGCGCGCAGCGGCCCCACAAGCCGGTCGGTGTCTATGCCGACCACGGCGGCGTCCATGTTGGCCATGGCGCGGGCGGCGCGCTCATCCTCGGCGTCCCAGGGGCCCTCGGACAGGAACAGCACAAAGCGGCCTGGCTCTTCCACATTGCGGTACACCAGTACATCACCGAAAACGCCGAAGTTGAGTTTCTCCGGCGCTTTTTCCGGCTTTGCGCAGGCCTGCGCAACAAGGCTGACGGCCAACAGCAAACCAAGGCTGACGATGGACAGGACACGTCTCATTTGGCGATAACTCCCCGCATGCCGCCCGAAACCAGGGTGGCGATGTTGGCCAGCACACGCGGCGGAACAGTACCGCCGGGGCAAGCCAGGTATTTGGACTCCCACACCGGGTCGAATTTGTCTTTAAAGCGGCGTAAGCCCTGGAAGTTGTACAGCTGACCGCCGTAACTGTACAGCATTCCGCCCAGGCGCGTCCAGGTGGGGGCGAGGAAATGCCGTTCCAACCCGGAGAATGGGGCCATGCCCAGGTCGAACCACTTGTAGCCCTGCTCACGGCCCCACAGCATAAGCATAATGTACAGGTATTCCATGGCGCTGGTGGGAGCCTCGGCAGAGTAGCGCATCAGGTCCACGGAGAGCTCTTCGTGGTCGCCTCCCTCCCAAATATTGGCAAAGGCGACGATTTTGCCTTCTTTGCGCACCAGGGCCATGGGGTAGTCGCGCAGATAGGTTTCGCTAAAAAATCCCAGGGAAAATTTCTTTTCGCGCACGCTTTTGGCCGCCAGCCAGGCATCAGAAACGGCGCGTAGCTCCGGCATCAGCTCCGGCGTGGCGCTGGCGGGGGTCACTTCAAAAACGCAGCCTTCCTTCTCCACCATGTTCCGGGTGTAGCGTAGGCCCTTGCGCGCTTGGCCCGCCAGGGAAAACTCCGGCAGGGGCACGCGCGCTTGCTCGCCGATTTTGGTCAGTGTCAAACCCATGTCCAGGTACAGCGGCAGGTTTTCTTTGCCCGCCTGGTAAAACACCGTCCATCCGGCATACAGGTCAACCATTTCGCGAAAGCGCCAGGCCAGCTCCGAGCGGGCGGCATCCGGACCGACGGGATCGCCCATGCAAACCCAGCTGCGGCCAGCCACGCCATACATAAGAAAGCCTGTTTTGTCCTCGCTGACCAGAAAGCTCTTGTCGCGCAACATGGCCAAGTGCGCGTAGGTGTGCGGCGAGCGCAGCACGGCCTGATGCACCGTCTGCACATCCCCCTCGCAGGTCGGAGCATAGCGCGGCCTAGCCAGGCGCATTAGGCGCAGCACAGCCACAAAGGCCGTGACGATGAGAATGCCCACCGTGGCGCGCAAGAAGCGGCTCACTTCTTCCTCAAAGGCGAATTCCCACCACAGCTCGCCGCCCAGGGTGGCGTCGCCGTAGGCCAGCCAGCCTAAGAATATGGTACAGCCCAAGGCCGCAAGAATGGCGATGACCCAGCCGAAAGTGAAGCCCTCCGACAGCAGCGAGGCCTTGCGGTAAAAGAATTTGTGACAGGGGAGCAGCGCCAGCAGCAGAACGGTGAGGAGGAAGGCTTCCTCGTAGTCCAGCCCTTTGAGCAGGCTGGCGATGATGCCCATGAACAGCACCACGGCGGTGACGTAATAGGCGGCGTCCAGCCGTTTGTGCAGGCCGCGGGCCAGAATAAGCAGGCCAACGCCGGCCAAGCTGCCCATAAAGTGGGAGACTTCCAGCACGCCCAGGGGCAGCACGTGGCGCAGCCATTCCAGGCGGGAATGTACCGAGGGCGTAGCGCCGGAAAAGAGCAAAATGGCTCCTGCCGCAAAGGTGAGCAGCGCTAAAATACGCGGCGCCACCACGGGGAACCAGTCGGCCAAAAATGCGGCCACACTGCGCAGGGTGGAGCGGGCGGCCATGGTTTCCCGCACGGCCAGCAGCAGGGCGGCCAGGGCCAGCGGGGCAATGTAATACACCAGCCGGTAGGCCACGAGCGCGGCGAACAGCGCGGGTGCGGGAATGCGCGGAGTGAGCAGGAACAGCAGGCAGGACTCGAACACGCCCAGCCCGCCGGGAACCTGGCTTACCAGCCCGGCGATTTGCCCCAGCAAAAAGGCCCCGAGCAGCAGCGGAAAGCTGACGTTGGCCCAGGGCGGCAGCAGGGCATACAGCACCGCCGCAGCCAAGGCCCAGTCCAGGGAGGCCACGGCAACCTGTAAAAGGGAGCTGCGAAATTGCGGCAGCAGCAGTTCAAAACGGCCAACGTGCCAGGGGGTCTTTTTCCAGGCGGAGGCTGTAAGGTACGCCGTGGGCAGCAGCAGAAGCAGCAGGCCCAGGGGGCGGGTGGTGGCAAAGGGCAGCACGACCCAGTCCGGCAGGGGCAGGGGCCGCACGGTGAAAATAATGCCGCCGATGGAAAAGAGGCCGAGCCACAGGGTGAGGGTGGTAAAGACCACGATTTTGGCGATTTCGCCCGGAGTGAGACCCCAGGAAGTGTACAGGCGGTAGCGTACGGAGCTGCCCGCCAGGGTGGACAGGCCGATGGTGTTGCTGAAGGCGTTGCCCGCAAAGGAGGCTAGGGAGGCCCGCGACCAGGAGAGCGGGTGGCCGATGTAATGCAAGGCCAGAATATCGTAGCCGGTGAGTACGGCGAAATTGACAGCGGTGAGGCCGAAGGCCAGCAGCAGGTCGCGGTCGGTCTCGTTCAACAGTGTGTCGGATATCTCCTGCCAGGAATGGCCGGAAAGTTGCGCGGAAAGAATCCACGCCGCCGCAGCGAGCAGAAGGACCGCCAAAAACGGGCCAAGGAAGGGCGTAAGCCGCTTCAGCATGCGTTATCCCCGCACATGGGGGCGGCAAAGCGTGCCGTGCCGCAATAAGGAGTATGGCGCATTGGTTCCTGGCTTCCGGGGCTGCCTATTACGTATGTTGGTGCAATCGGGCCAAATAGCACGCTGCCCTATGCCCAGTCAAACGCTATCGAGACCTTTGTGCGATGATATAGGTATATTAAATCGGTATGTTAGGGAACGGGCGCAATGCTTTATGCTGCGGAGTTGATGCCGCTGAAAATCGCCTGCCACAGTCGTTCGAAGGCGTGGCCGGTGTTTTCGGCATCCTCCGGGTCGGCCAGGATGAGGCCCAGGGCGCGGCGATAAAAGTCCAGGGGCTGGGCGGTGATGCGGTCGGCGCGTACCAGCATGTTGCCAGTGGCCGCACGGGCGATGAATTCCGCTGGGGCGGGTTGGTCAAAGAGCGCCTGGAACACCCGGGCCACAGGAATGTCCTTGCCCCAGCCTTTCCAGCGGCCTTGTTTGGCCGGGTCGGCCAGGTCGTGGGGGCGGCCCAGGCCGTCGCAGCGCAGGCGGAACCAGGCCAGCCCGGCGAAGGGAACGTCGCGCCCCGCGAGGTCGAGGAGGCGCGCACGCAGCCCGGCGGGCGTTACGGCTGGCTCCTCCGGCGGGGCCAGGTGGGCAAAGGGATTGCCCTGCAGAAAAAACGTGTACCGGGGTAAATGTTCATAGTTTTCTATGATGTGCGTCAGATACGTGTGCGCCTCGCGGCCGATGTTCGGCAGGGGCTGCACTCGCGCGCCGTGCGGCAGTGTTCCTGCCGCCAATTCCGGCCCTTTGTTGTACACCACGCAGGGCAGGTCCAGCTCGCGCAGCCACGAGAGATCCTCGCGGTACCGCGCAACGACGAGTTGCAGGTTCGGCCCGTTAGCGGTCATGCCCGTGGCCATGGTGCCCGTGCCCTTCTCCATGTGCATGCCCGTGCCCTTCTCCATGTGCATGCCCGTGAGGGTGCGCCTCATCGTGATGGCCGTGATGCCCGTGCCCGGTGCCACAGCCTGCGCTCTTGGTCCCGGTCGCGGCCTTGGTGTCGCTATCGGGGGACTGACCGTCCGCGCCTGCCTCCAACAAATAGGTGCGCAGGAAGGTGGGGTACGCACCGCCGGAATATGTGCCCGAGCCGTAGCCCACGGCCTGTACACTGCCCAGGGGCAGCGGTCCGTAGCTCTTGGCCAGGGTTTTGACCAGCGCCAGGCCCGTAGGTGTGGCCAGCTCCATGCCCGAGTCCGTGGCAAAGGTGCGCATGCCCTTGGAAAGCTCTGCGCAGGCCGGGGCAGGTACGGGGAAGCGGCCATGGGAAAATTCCACAAAACCGGACCCCAGGTTCACGGGTGAGGCCACAATGCGTTCGGCTCCGCTGGCCTCGGCCAGCAGCACTACGCCCAGAACATCCACAATGGTATCCACCGCGCCCACTTCGTGGAAGTGGATGCTCTCCAGCGGCTCGTTGTGGACTGTGGATTCGGCTACGGCCAGGGCGGTCAGGGCGGCCAATCCGCGCTGTTTCACGCGCTCCGGCAGGGCAGCGGCGTGGACGATGCTTGTCAGATCGCCCAGGTGGCGCAGGGGCTGGGGGGATTCTTCCAGCACCTCCACGCGGTTGGTGCGTATGCCTTGGATCATGTGCTGGGAAAAACGGACGGATACGCCGGCAAGGCCCAGGGCGGCCACGCCCTCCGCCAAAATCGCCGGGCCGTTGTCCAGCATGTCGGAAAGGGCGGCCAGCAGCATGTCGCCGGAAACGCCCAAGGCACATTCAATATACAGCGTTTTCACGGTAGGTTATCCTTTAGCGGCGGCTTCGCACTGGGCGTTGATGATATGGGCCATGTACCCCGCGCCAAAGCCGTTGTCGATGTTCACGACCGTAACGCCGGGTGCGCAGGAGTTGAGCATGGTGAGCAGGGC
>Ga0183099_1001449_pt1 | contig 13735 bp, 15 predicted proteins | sample Biomet1_FD_127788 | JGI IMG/M metagenome (GOLD analysis project Ga0183099, IMG submission 127788) | Microbial communities from bioreactor (seeded with anoxic lake sediment) at LBNL, California, USA - Biofuel metagenome 1 | ecosystem: Engineered > Bioreactor > Anaerobic > Unclassified ... | reverse complement strand
ATTCGTGCTCAGGATTCACCAGTACCTTTTCACTTGACCCGAACTCGGTCACTTTTCCTTTGTCCATGAAAAGGACTTCCTTACAAAACTTTTAACAGTTTCATTCCATATCCTTTCTTAATTACGCAGAATCAGATGAACAATTCCCAATTATATAAGTAATTCTCCCGCAATAAATCGTTTGGTCAATTCGTGCTCAGGATTCACCAGTACCTTTTCACTTGACCCGAACTCGGTCACTTTTCCTTTGTCCATGAAAAGGACTTCCTTACAAAGTCTTTTTGCCTGTGCCAGATTATGCGTAATGATGATAACGGTCGTCCCTTCCTCTTCATTGATCTTTCTGAGCATTTTCTCGATCTCTGCCGTTGTGGAAGGATCCACATTTGCGGTAGGCTCGTCCAGAAGAAGCAGCTTCGGATGAAAAGAAAGCGCTCTTGCCAAAGCAACCTTCTGGGTCTCACCTCCTGAAAGCTTCCAGCTTTTTTGTTTCAGAAAGTCCGAAAGTCCCAGCTCTCCGGCAATCGTCCTGACTCTGCTGTCAATAGCACGATCGGCCCATCTGCGGAGCTTTAAAGGATAAGCTATATTCTTCTCAACAGTAGCCCTTAATAAATATGGTTTTTGAAATACCATCGTCATGCTTTTATACGGCGGTTCAGAATTTCCGCGTTCATGGTAAAACATCTGTCCGGATGACTGTTTCATTAGACCGGCGATGATATTCAAAAGTGTACTTTTTCCTGCTCCGTTGGATCCGATGATCCCGCACAGGGTTCCATCGCTGATCTGCAGGTTTTCAATATCCAGAACAGTTCTTCCTTCATATTCTTTTATAAGATTCTCTGCAATAATATTCATACTTACTTCTCTGCTTTCTGCTGTACGTTATATAAAAATGTATTGATTATAAATGCCAGGATCAGTAAAACGATGCCTACTGCAATTGCAGTACTGTAATCCCCCATACTTTTCAGCTGGGCGATATAGGTTGTCATCACCCTTGTTTCGCCTTTGATGTTTCCGCCGACGATCATAACGGCGCCAACCTCTGAGATCGCACGACCAAGTCCGGTCACGATTGCTGCCAGAATTCCAATTTTCAATTCCAAAATCAGTAATTTCATGCTTTCCAGCCTACCTGCACCCAAAGTGACTGCTACTGATTTCACGGTTGGTGCCTTGTCCCTGACGATATTATAAGTAAGGCCGATAATGATCGGTGTCACAAGGCAAACCTGTGCAATGACCATTGCAGTCGGAGTATAGGTCAAACCCCATGAGCCAAACGGGCCCCTTCTCATGATCATAAGAAAAACCACAAGTCCTGCAATAACAGGCGGAAGACTCATAAATGTATAAATGATACGAAGCAGTGCGTTCTTTAACGGAAACCGATGGGTTCCGATGATCACACCGAGAGGCACCCCGATACAGGAGGAAATCACGACGGAAGACAACGATACGGCCAGTGACAAACCTACAATTTCATATAATTCGGCATTTCCGGAGACTAAAAGCCGGATAGCGGCAAGAAAGCCTTGTGCGATTTCATCCATATAACTATACCTTTCCTGTTTTTATCAAAAATATTAGTAAATCATACTGTAATTTTATCATAATTTAACTGCCTAATCCATTGAATTTATGCTATGATACAGTTATCTATAAAAAAGAGGGTTTCCTATGATAAAGAATAAACATGTGATCAGAAAAGAGATATTGGCGAAGCGTGCCAATATCAGACAAAATGCTCTTTCCGAAGCGGAAGAAGCTGCTTTGAACAAGCTCATTCCAACCGAACAATACAGGAATTCCAAGGTCGTCATGGCTTATATGGATTTTCGCAACGAGGTACCCACAGGCAAAATAATCCGACGGATCCTGTCTGACGGAAAGAAACTCGTCCTGCCTCTGACCGATTCGAACTTTACTATCATTGCCTATGAAATTGATTCGAAATCCAAAAATAAGAAAAAGGACCCGGGAAAATCTTTTGAAGACTTTTTCATCGAGTCAGCCTATGGAATTTCAGAGCCAAATCCAGCTCTTTGTGCTGCCATCGATCCATCACTGATCGATCTGGTTATCATACCGGGCAGCGCCTTTGACCGATCAGGTAATCGTATTGGTTATGGCAAGGGATGCTATGATAGATTTCTGCCTCTTCTGCGAAAGGATTCCTATAAGATTGCCCTCGCTTATGATTTTCAGGTCCTTGAGCAAATCCCAACTGATCCTGCGGATGTAAAAATGGATGAGATTATTACGGTTTTATAAAAAATGGCCATTGGCGGGATACCATCCTGACCAATGGCCTTTTTTATGATTTCTTATTTGGAAGCGTTCGGAATAAATAATGAAATTCCATACTTGTCCATACCGTAAGTTCCGATCAATTTCTGCGTATCGGCAGATAAAATCCAGTTCTGGAATGCAAGAGCTCCCTTTGCATTGATCTTGTCGTTCTTTGATGGATCTACTACCATTACTCCATATTGGTTGTTCAGATCTTTGTCTCCTTCGGTAACGATCTGAAGGTCGGTTCCTTTCGCCATGTTCAGCCAGGTAGCTCTGTCAGCCAAGGTATAGCCCAGCTTTTCATTCGTCATGGTGATTACATCGCCCATTCCTTTCCCGGATTCAATGTACCAATCTCCGGAAGGAGTCAATCCCAGTTTTTCCCAAATGGATTGTTCCTTCTTATCGGTTCCCGATTCATCTGCTCTGGAAACGAAAGTTACCTTTTCATCGTAGATCTTCTTGAAAGCAGCCTGTGCATTATTCGGAGCGGCAGCTTTAATTCCGGCAGGGTCATCCTTCGGACCAAGGATGACAAAATCGTTGTACATAACGTCATATCTTGCAGGGCTGTTTCCCGCTGCAACAAATTCCCTTTCTGCATCCGGTGAATGAACCAGAAGTACATCGGCATCCCCATTTTCACCCATCGTCATTGCTTCGCCTGATCCGACTGCGACTACTTTTACTTCATATCCGGTTGTCTTGGTAAAGTCCGGCAGTATGTAGTCCAGAAGTCCGCTATCCTGAGTGCTTGTTGTTGTAGCAAGGATAATTGAGCCTTTACTTTCTGTAGCAGCCTTCTCTTTATCAGCCGCAGGTTCCTTGGATCCGCAGCCGCCAAAGATGGACAGAATCATAATTAATACAAGTCCAAGAGTTAAGAGTTTTTTCTTTTTCATTTTCATTTCTCCTTCTTTTACATATTACATTATAATTGGTTGACAAAATCAGTAAGCTTTTAGCTCTATTTTCATTTAGATATACTCCCGAAACCGTTTTTACCGTTTCAAAAGGATATCTTTTGCAGATATGCTCAACCGTCATAATATTTCCAGCATTTTCGGGATAAATCTTTCCTTTCATTCTTCCATCATTCCCTGAAAGGCGAAGTCCGCAGCCAGCCAAAGCGCCAATGACACCTTGACCTGTTCCCCCATGTTCGGAAAGATGAACTTGTTCTGCTATGTTGTCAGCAAGGTGATAGGCCTCTTCTTTCGTTAAAATATTTTTTTTTGCGCTTTGCCCAAACTTGCAGATTCCAGTTCATGACCCATGATCTGGAGCAGTTCACCCGAACCGATGCTCTCCATATTATCCGTATCGTCGATACATATCAGAAGCTTCATTCGCTTTTTTCCTTTCTCATCTCCCCTTCCAAAATCATCATCGTAACTTCCTCATCATTGAACCTTGGCAATATCAATGGCCTTTTGGTAGTAAGAGTATTTTTACATAAAATCATTTTGCTCCTCACATCCGCCTTTTATTCCAAGCTATACTATTTTTTAGTTTTTTAATTTTTCACTATTCGCTGAAGGTCAATGAAAATACCGCACTGTTTTTACCCATCACGTTGGTTATTGTATTTCCTATCGTTGCAGAATTTGTCATGATTACTGAGAAGGTTGCAGAAGTTGGCACAGGCTGAGAGTCTGTTCCAGTCTTTAAGATTGCTACAGATTGATTAAAAAAAATAGAAATATTAGAATCAAGATATGTGCTTTTATTGATTCCCGTAGTTATTATTTTTCATCCGTAACCGCTGCAAAAAGTAAGCTAAAATCCCTCTCTCTTTTCCATTTTTTCATTTCTCCATATATAAATAAAACCTGCTAAGGAAGCAGGTTATTTTTACAATGACTTAAAATAAAAAGTCAAAAAGTAAGCCTTTCCTTTCCAAACGGGAGGCATGAGGATTTCTCCAAATACCCAACGGTTGTAAACCATTGCATAAGCTTTAGGTCATTCAACTCGGAAATCTACTATTTAATTTAGGATAATAATACCTTATTTCAAGATAAAAAGCAACCGGATAATCAATTAACTTTTCTTTATATTTTTTCAACAAATATTATTGGATATGAAAAAAGGCATCGATTATTTATTCATCAATACCTTTTTCTGAATTAATTTCTTAAGAAGTCAACTCCTTAAATATATCCGCAACTTTTTCTATTTTATTCGCCCGGTAAGCATTGCTGCCTGAAAAGACCAGTCCATGTTCGATATCACCTTTTGCGGCATTGATCAATGCCTGAGTGATGCAGTACGGCGCCTCTTCCGATTTACACGGAACAAGACAGCGGTTGCATTTTTCCGGAGGGATCCTTCCCTCTTCGACCCGGTCGATAAATGGTGTATGGATCGCTCTGCCCGGCATTCCTACAGGACTTTTAATTACGACCATATCCTCTTCTTTTGCCTGTAAATATCTTTCCTTAAAGTTTGGATGGGCATCACATTCTTCCGTTGTAACAAACCGCGTTCCCATTTGTACTCCGTTTGCCCCATAAGCCAGTGCCTTTTGAATATCCTGCTTGGTATAGATGCCTCCGGCTGCGATGAGAGGACAATTCGGAAGATCCTCGATCGATCCTTTGATCTCCATGATCGTCTGATAGAAGTTTTCCTGAGCTTCTTCCAGCTGTTCTTCCTTAAAACCTAAATGTCCGCCCGCCAACGGTCCTTCAAAAATAACAGCATCAGGAACCCTGTTATATTTTTTGGCCCAGCTTTTCAAAATCAGTTCCGTCGCCCTTGCAGATGAAACGATCGGCACGAGTTTTACTTTGTCGCTTTTAGCAACGCCCGGTAAGGAGGTGGGCAGACCGGCTCCGGAAATGATCATTTCCACACCTGCGTCAATGGCAGCTTCCACGAATTCCTCGTAGTGTTTGCTGGCATACATGATATTGACTGCGATCGGACCCCTGTTCGGGATATCCTTCACCTCATCCAAAGCCTCTTTGACATACTTTTTCAGAGCTCTGATATTTGCTTCTTTTGGATTCGAGTAAAAGTCGGGTTCCATGTAACCAATCTGTGCGGCAGATATCACACCGACACCTCCACATTTTGCAACGGCCGCCGCCAATCTTGACAGAGAAATTCCGATTCCCATGCCACCCTGAAAGATCGGCACCGGAATTGTCATCTGGCCAAGTGTGATAGGCTGCAGCTTTAATAAATCATGATCTTTAATTGGTTTTAACCGTTGTTTCTTAAAAAATTCATGTAGCGTGTCCATGGATTGTATCAGAATAAGCAGCTCCTCTTCATTCAATTCGGAGATCACGTTGCTGACCATCTTCAGATGAAACTCCTCGTGCTCCCTGACAGCAGCTACTCCTTCTTCCGTAAGTTCTATTTTAACAATCCTGCGGTCCTCCGGCACCCGAAATCGGTTCACATACCCTTTGGTCACCAGTTTATTGATTGCAGCGGTTAGCGTACTGACACTGATTTTAAGACTCGCAGCCACCTGTGTCATCGTCTTGGCTTTCCCTTCACCAATCGCTGCCAGGGTGTGCATTTCTGTAATGGAAAGGTTATGAATAGACGAATTTCTGATCGCTTCCTCTTCCATCTTCAATACACTGTTAAACAGGCTTATCAGTAATCCATTCAATTTTTTCGTATTATCCATGCCCGTTCTCCCTTTATTTATCAATGGCAAACATCAGTTCACACTGGCAAGCCAGTTTATCACCGACATATGCTTTCGCTTTTCCTGTCCCCACCCTGCTTCTGACGCGGTCCATCGTCACTTCAAGGCGTAGTGTATCTCCGGGGAAGACCTTTTGCCTGAATTTTGCTTCCTTGATCCCTGCGAAATATGCGATTTTCCCCCGGTTCTCTTCCACGGAAAGGATTGCCACAGCACCGGCCTGTGCCAGTGCTTCCACGATCAGGACGCCGGGCATCACCTTTTCCTGAGGAAAATGTCCCTGGAAATAGTATTCCGCTTCATTCACATATTTGATAGCCACCACATGCTTTCCCTGCTCCAGTTCTTCGATTTCATCAATCAGCAGGAAAGGGTCCCTGTGGGGAATGAGGTTTCTTTTATCTGTTCCTTATTTAATATCACTTCTCAAACCTCTTTAACAACAAGCTTCCATTATGACCACCAAATCCTAGCGAATTAGATAACGTATAGTTTAAAGCCTGTTTTCTTGCAGCACCCGGTACATAATCAAGATCCAGCTCCTCATCCGGAACCTCCAGATTGATGGTCGGCGGAATGATCCCTTCAATCATAGCCATGGTACAAACAATGGCTTCAATCACTCCGGCCGCGCCAAGCAGATGGCCGGTCATGCTTTTCGTTGAGCTGACAGGCACATGATAGGCATCCTCGCCGAATACCTTTTTGATAGCCCGGGTCTCAAACAGATCGTTGTAAGGTGTTCCTGTGCCGTGTGCATTGATGTAAGATACTTCCTTAGGAAGGATTTCTGCTTCCTGCAAGGCTAGTTCCATGGCTTTGGCCGCTCCCGTTCCCTCAGGGGAAGGCATCGTAATGTGATGTGCATCACAAGTGCTTCCGTAGCCGACAACCTCTGCATAGATTTTCGCTCCTCTTGCGACTGCATGATCATAATCTTCCAAAATCACGATTCCGGCACCCTCACCCATGACGAAACCGTCTCTTTCCTTATCAAACGGTGTCGAGCATCTGTTTGGATCTACTCTGGTGGATAATGCGGTCATATTCGCAAAGCCCGAGAAGCAGACCGGTGCAAACGGTGCTTCCGATGCTCCTGCGATCACCGCATCCGTATAACCATGCATGATTGAGCGGAAACCTTCTCCGATGGCGTGGGTTCCTGTTGCGCAGGCGGTTACTAGACCCAGGCAGCTCCCCTGCGCCTTGCAAGTGATACCAATATTCCCTGCAAGGATATTACCGATAACGGAAGTCACCAGGAAAGGAGATACTCTCGATATTCCTTTTTCCATTGCCTTCTTAACCTCGCCTTCCAGCGTCATGATTCCTCCGATACCGGAACCGGCGAGTACGCTCAGTCTCTCCGGATCGATGTTTTCACCGCTGACAAGACCGCTGTCGGCCATTGCTTCCATAGCCGCAGTTACTCCATACTGGGAAAACAGATCAGTTCTTCTTGCTTCTTTTTTATCATGAAAAACAAAATCCCTAACTTCAGCACCCATTTTCGCCTTCTGCTGTTCCGTGTCAAAATGAGTGATCTGGTTGATACCGTTTTTACCGGATTTGATTCCGTCCCAAAAATCTTTCACATTGTTTCCAAGAGGCGTTACAGCCCCCATTCCTGTAATTACTACTCTTCTATTCATATCATTCTTCCTCTTTTCCATTATATCGTCATGCCTCCGTCAACACCCAGGATCTGGCCAGTGATATATGAAGCATGATCAGAAGCCAGGAACGTAACGGCTTGTGCAACATCCGATGCTTTGCCCGCTCTTCCAAGGCTGATCGCTTCCAACATTTTTTCTTTCTGTTCCTCCGTCAGGATTTCTGTCATATCTGTTTCGATAAAGCCCGGGGCCACTGCATTGACAGTGATTCCCCTCTTTCCAAGCTCTTTTGCCGCAGATAGCGTCATCCCGATGATTCCCGCCTTGGAAGCACTGTAATTTACCTGCCCCGCATTTCCGCGCAGACCTACAATGGAGGAGATATTGATGATCCTGCCTCCTTTCTGCTTTATCATAACGGCCGAAATAGCCTTCAGGAAATAAAAGCTGCCGTTTAAATTTGACTGGATCACTTCGGCAAAATCCGAAGGTGTCATTCTCATCATGAGCTTGTCTTTTGTGATACCTGCATTATTTACCAGAATATCAATTCTGCCGAACAGCTCCATTGCTTTTTTTGCAGCTTCTTCCGCATGATGCGGATCAGAAACATCACCTTTGATCAGTTCTACCTTTGTACCGTACTGCTTCAGTTCCTCCGCTGTTTTGGCAGCAGCTTCCTCATTACTTCGATAGCAAAGGAGTACATCGGCGCCCTGTCTGCAGAATTCTTCTGCAATAGCCTTTCCGATCCCTCTTACACCACCGGTAATCACCGCGCTTTTCCCTGTCAGCATGTTTTTTCACCTTCTTCTATCATGACTTTCTCCGATGGGATTTCTACCGAACCGGAGATCAAACCTTTTATTGTTTCTATTGTCTCCAACAGTGTTTCCTGATCCTGTATGTTCATCGTTACAATTTGATGACTAATTTTCCTTGCAAGGCTGGACAGTGTATTTCCCGGGCCAAGCTCTACGAAAACGCGGATCCCGTCAGTGATCATATTTTCAATGGTTTCCTGCCAGTAAACCGGGCTTTTCGCCTGTCTTGCCATGGTAGCGGCAATCCAGCTGACGTTATCTCCGGTCTGCCCTTCCATCATATCCCTGCCGGTGACGTTGGAATAAACCGTTGTTGATGGCTCTTTTAAATCTGTAGAAAGGAGCAATGCCTGGAGCTTCGGAACCGCCGGTTCCATCATCGGACTATGAAATGCGGTGCTCACGCTGAGCGGAACCGCTTTGATATGTCCCATCTCCTTTGATTTTTCCTTGAATCGTTCCAGTGCATCCTTATCTCCGGCTACGACTGTCTGGACCGAAGAATTGAAATTCACTCCCTCAAGGATTCCTCCTTCTCTGGAAGCTTCCACACAATCCAGAATGTGCTGCCTGTCGCCAAAGGCCGCAGCCATTCCGCCCTTGCTTTCTCCGTCTTCTCCTCTGCCGGCCTCATTCATCCAGATTCCTCTGTTTCTTACGATGTTGATCCCGGTCTCAAAATCCCTGATCACACCGCTTGCAGTCAAAGCCGAATACTCTCCCAGACTGAACCCGGCCATGCCCTGCATTTCAATTTGATTAATGATGTCCTCGTCAAGCTTGCTGATTTCTTCTAACAATGCTTCATATGCGGCAATGGAAACCGTATAAATACAAGGCTGGGTGATATTTGTCTGTCTCAGCATTTCCTTTGTGCCTTCAAAGCACCATCCTTGTATTTCAGCTCCTGCCAGATCGAAAATTCTCTTTGCTTCCCTTGAATAGTCATAAAGGCTTTTACCCATTCCTGAGTATTGTGCCCCTTGCCCCGCAAATAGTAAACCTATCTTCATATACAGCTGTTGCCTCCTCAAACATTTCTTCTATGATCTCTTTTGCCGTTTGCTCTTTATGAACTAGTCCCGCGATCTGTCCCGACATTACAGATCCATTTACAACGTCTCCATCCTTAACGGCAGCTCTCAGTTTTCCTGTACCGAATTCTTCGATTACAGACGGATCAACATTATGCTTTTCCATAGTAAGAATTTCTCTTGCCATTCTATTCTTTATGACTCTGACAGGATGCCCCGTACTTCTTCCGGTCGGCACCGTGTCGGTATCCTTTGCCTTCAATATTATATCCTTATAATTTTGTGATACGGTACATTCCTTGGCTACAAGGAAACGGGTCCCAACCTGGACACCTTTTGCACCAAGCATAAATGCTGCCGCAATCCCCCGGCCATCACCGATTCCTCCGGCTGCGATCACGGGGATCTTCACTGCGTCCACTACCTGGGGAACCAAAGCCATTGTCGTGCTTTCGCCGATATGTCCTCCGCCTTCCTGCCCTTCCGCAATCACAGCATCAGCACCGACACGCTCCACTCTGATTGCCAGAGCAACGGAAGCTACCACCGGGATCACCTTGATTCCGCGGCTTTTCAGTTTCGGAATATACTTTCCGGGGTTTCCGGCGCCGGTTGTTACCACAGCAACGCCTTCTTCACAAATGGCATCCATGACGGCATCCACGTTCGGACTAAGCAGCATCACATTTACGCCGAATGGTTTGTCTGTCAGTTCTTTTGCCCTGCGAATCTCACTGCGAACCCAATCTGCTTCCGCATTTCCGCTTGCAATGATGCCCAGACCGCCTCCGTTGCTGACTGCAGCAGCCAGAGAACTATCGGCAATCCATGCCATTGCACCTTGAATGATTGGGTATTGCGTTCCTAGAATCTCACAAATGTTAACCATGTTCCTTATCTCCTCTAAATAGCTTCAAAAAGTATTGCTCCGGCACTCAGTCCGCCGCCAAACCCTACAAGCATGATTTTATCACCCGAATGCACCTTGCCGCTTTTCATCAGATCAGCAAGTGCCATCGGGATGCTTGCCGCAGAAACATTGCCCGTGTTCCGAATATTTATCTGGAACTTTTCGAGCGGCTGCTTCATGCGCTGCGCGGCGGAAAGAATGATTCTCATATTCGCCTGATGGGGTACATAATACTTTACATCATCCGGAGTAATTCCTGCCTTTTTCAATACGGCCATCATCGCTTCTTCGATTGCGCCGACTGCAAAGCGAAATACCTGTGTACCGTTCATCTTAATGAACATATCCTTATGGCCTTCGTCTGCAAAAGGTGTCTGAATATACTGCAGATCGCAGACAAGAGAGTTCGCAACATCATCGTAGTTTTTCACGAAGCTGCTGATGATCCCCGGTTTGTCATCCGACATTTCCAGTATGGCACAGCCTGACCCGTCTCCGAAAAGGATACAGGTTCCTCTGTCCTCCCAGTTTGTGATCCTGCTCAGACGCTCCACACCAATGACCAGTGCCCGCTTGATATCATGGCCTTTCATCAGCGCTTCGGCTGTCCAAAGTCCGTAAATAAATCCGCTGCATGCTGCGTTGATATCATATGCGATCGCATTGTTCAGCTGCAGTTCTCTTTTTACCAGTGCTCCCATGGACGGCACAATCTGGTCCGGTGTAACCGTCGCTACCAGAACCAGTCCGATAGAGTCTTTATCCAGGTCACCCAATGCTTCCTTCGCTGCAGCTACCGCCAGATCCAATCCCATTTCCTCTGTTGAAATGTGTCTTGTCTCTATTCCGGTCCTATCTATTATCCATTGATCATCTGTATCGACTAATTCTGTCAGTTTCTGATTTCCCACCTCTAATTTCGGCAATGCCTTGCCGGTTCTGATTATTCCTACGCCCAATATTTACCTCCTTGAATTAACAAAACATATAAGATTCCTAAATATCAATATTTATTTTGATTATCAAACTATTCGATAGTATTATAATTTTCTTTACTATTACTGTCAAGAAATTTAAAGAAAGAAAATTCGCAATAATTCTCTAAAATTTAATATGATATTTTAGCAAAAAAGAAAGAAACAGCCATTTCCCAAACGTTCAGCTTGTTATTTGGCTGCATCTTTTCATGATACTTGTCAAATCATGTTTTTTTATAAATATTTGACTTCATCGCCTTCCTGCAAGACAAAAGTCGAATATTCCGCTGGTAAAATCTGGTTCTCGTTGACCCAGACGGACTCCCGGTTTTTTATTTCCCGATCTGCCAGCAGCTTTTCGATGGTTGTACCCTGCCTCAGAAAAACCACCTCGTTATTGACTACTGCTGTGATATCCTTTTTCAAACCTTTCCTATGACACATGATGCTTCACCTCCGCGGCTATTTATAGTATAACCGGTTTTGGTATGAAACATGCGTATCTATCCTCAACCTCCTGATATTTTAGGATATGCCTTTAATTCATCGCCCTCTTTCAAACTGTCATAAATCATGACTCTCTGGCTGTTGACCGCAACAAAGCCAAAATTCTTCACAGCAGTCCAGTCAATGCCGACAGTCTTGAGGGCTTCCTCTGCCGTACAGTTGTCAGGCACTTCCACGATTCTTTCTTTTTCACCTTGAAAAAATTTTGTTAAACTGCCTCTCAATTTGATCGTGATTCTCATAAAAACCTCTTTTTTACTTATTTTTAAAAAGGCAGGAGTTCTCAAATAATTTTGAAAAATCCTGCCCCACAAAGATTATATAATATTTTCCTATAACTGGCAAAGCTTTTCTTCAGGAATCATTCCGTTCTTATCCCAGCCGAGGACCGCATAATACTGATCCAGCATATCCTCAAATGCCTCCTGAGGAATCTTCTGGCCGGCAGCCGGACCATTCTGAAGTGCTTCATTGGCAACACGCTTTGGCATCGTGTCGTCTTTTCTGCTGAAACCTTCTCTCTGGTTGAACGCTCTTGCAATGTTGATTACGCGTTCTCCGATTACCAGCATATCGTCTGATGTCCATTCCTTACCGGTTACCATCGTCATCAGTTCCGCCATTCTGTCGTAGGAAAGGGTAGCCCATAGGTCGCAGATACAGAGTGAGAATTTAACCGCGTTGAACACAGCCAGATTGTATACCATTTCACCTTTCCCTTCCGGAGTATAAGGAGGAATGGATGCTGCAAATACTTCTTCATTTGGAGCATATGCTCTCATGTGGCAGGCGCCTCTGTCCGATACGGCATAGGACATGGCCATTCCCCATGATCCGCGTGGCTCATACTGAGGATATTCCAAACCTTTCACTTGCATTGCGAAGTCAGTTCCGCCATATTTTTCGGACAGCTTCTTTACACCAAGTGCAAGGTCAGCGCCGACCCCTTCTCTTCTTGCCATCAGTTCAAGATATTCCAGATATTTTTCCTTATCACCAAACTTGATGCCGAAATCATGGATCCCCTTTTCCGTCATTTCCATCGCCCAGATGATCGTATCGCCGGCACTGATGGTATCAAGACCCATATCGTCAGCCACCTTATTTGCTTTCACAATATGTACCGGATCATCAATTCCCGCATTTGGACCTGCTACAGAGATACTTTCATATTCAGGCCCTTCTATAGTCGTATCACCGAATTTCAGGAAGTTTCCGCAGCCCAGACCGCAGCTTCCGCAGCCTCTCTTACCAACTCTCTTTTCTAGCATCACATCGCCGTTGTATTTTGTCCAGTTTTCATCTGTTGTATCGGAGAAATTCTTTCTTGGCAGGATACCGCCGTCGTTGCAGGCTTCCAGGAATGCTGTGGTACCACAGTCATAAATATAGGTGTTATCCTCCTGAAGCACATCCTCTTTCAGAATCTCCATAAGTTTCTTTGTGGCTTCTTCAATGTTTGGGATCTTAACTCCGCCTGTTCCTTTGATCACGATAGCCTTCAGCTTCTTGCTGCCCATCACGGCACCGATGCCACCTCTGCCGGCCTGTCTGTAATAATCAGAATTGATGCAAGCCATGGTTACCAGATTCTCACCGGCAGGTCCGATGGATAAAATGCTGTAGTCATGACCGTATTTTTCAGCCAAGATGGCTTCTGCCACATGAGAACCTTTTCCCCATAAATCTTTTGCATCCTTGAACTGGATGTTTCCGTCTTCGATCAGAAGATAACCAGGTTCTTTTAATGCACCTTCGAAGATGATCGCATCATAGCCGGCATATTTGATCTGTAATGAGGAATGGCCGCCAATGGAACAGTCATTGATGGTTCCGTTGCCGGTTGATTTTGCTGATATGGACAGCTTTCGGAACAAGGGATCGGCGTTCCGGTCA
>Ga0183099_1001447_pt1 | contig 13743 bp, 7 predicted proteins | sample Biomet1_FD_127788 | JGI IMG/M metagenome (GOLD analysis project Ga0183099, IMG submission 127788) | Microbial communities from bioreactor (seeded with anoxic lake sediment) at LBNL, California, USA - Biofuel metagenome 1 | ecosystem: Engineered > Bioreactor > Anaerobic > Unclassified ... | reverse complement strand
TGTTAGTTATTTACTGTTTTTACTGGCCTGTATGCCTGCGTCCCAGATCTTGCCGCGCTTGCCATTACCGGCTGGTCTGCAGTTGCAAAATATTAGCGGAACGATTGTGGCAAGGCCGAATTGGTGACCTGAGCTGGCAAAAATATCGTCTGCATAATTTGCAATGGGAGGTCGCTTTCAGCCAGCTATGGCTCGCGAGGCCAACCATCAAACTCTCTTTACAAGATCCGGAAACTGCCGTTGCCAGCGGTACAGTCAGCTGGCGCGGTGACTGGTCGCTGAACAAATGGCAGGTCAACACATCGGCCCACACCGTACAACGCTGGTTGTCGCTACCGCTACCCATCTATGCCGATGGTGAATTAGCACTGAATATCGACCAACTGACGTTTAATAGTATGGAATGTCAGACATTAACCGGGCAATTGAACTGGCAGCAAGCCTTGCTGCAAACACCGGGCGGAGAATTAGCACTCGGTAATCCGGTCGCAGCACTGAGCTGCCGGGATAAAGCATTTGAGGCCAATATTCAGCAAGATTCGGCCAGCTTACACAGTGAAATGGCACTGCAACTGAACATGAAGGGGCTATATAAACTGCAGGCATCCCTACAACCGAAACCCGCATTACCTGACACTCTGCGTTCATCACTCGGTTGGTTAGGTTCAGTTGACGGACAGGGTGTCATACGGGCAAGATACAAAGGCAACTTATCTGATTTCTGAGCTTATTAGTTTCTAATTTTGCCGGAGCAGATACACAATAATTGTGATACATCGCGTTTAGTTACTCATAATCAGGCTATTATGCTGCCAGAAAAATCTACATAAATATTATAAATAATAAAGAGCAAGGATGGTGTCGTTATCATGAATAGTGCCGCCGCAAAAATCCCGTTGCGTTCAGCGACGCGGATCATGCTGTTTTACACCGTATTGTCACTGGCATGGTTTTATTTTTCCAGTTACGGCTTACCTTCAGCAGCCACAAATCAGGCATCCCCGTTTAACGGAATGACCTTTTGGGTCACGCTGACGACGTTTATTACCGGTATCACCGTCAGCAGTTTTTTTCTGCTGGTGTGGCGACAGCAATATCTGCAGCACCAGCAGGATATCGTCCGTTGCGTGGCCGAGAAAGATAAACTGTTACATCATTTTTTCGATTTACCTCTGCAGGGAATGGCTATCACCTCGGGTGCGCATGGCCGTTGGCTGCAATTTAATGATCACCTAATCACCCTGTTTAAATCATCCCGCGAAGAGTTGTCTGGATTAAACCTGTTAGCACTGACCCATCCCGATGAACGCATGAGCGATCTGCAGGAATGGAAGCTCATGCAATCAGGCAAATCGCAAGGCTACCGCCGGGAAAAACGCTTTGTGCGCATGGATGGTTCCATTCTGCACGCCATCATTGATAGTCGCTGTATCCGGCACGCAGACGGTAAAATCGACTGTGTGGTGAACGTCATCGAAGACATCACCGCCCGTAAACACAGCGAGCTGCACCTGATCCGCCAAAACAATCTGTTCGATATGTTATCGCAGACCAATCAGGTCATTGTGCGCAGTCAGGATCGCTTAGTGCTGCTGCAAAATATCTGTCGTATTGCGGTTCAGCATGGCGGTTTTGTTTTCGCCTGGGTTAGTTTGCTGGAACAGGAGAAAACCACCAATATTGCCAGTTATGGGCATGATAATGGCTTTCTGCAGTTCATTAATGATTACCGGCAGCAAGTACGCATAAGAACCGGCTCAGAACCGCGTTTTCTGGTGCCCACAGATCGGGCGATTGCCAATAATACACACCTGATCCTGAATCATTTCTTGATGGATGAATCAGTCCGGCCATTCCATGATGCCGCGACAAAAGCCGGTTTTCAGTCGGCCGGCTATTTTGTGATCCGCGAAAATGGTCGTGTTATCGGTGCACTGAACTTGTATGCCGATGAACCAGACTTCTTCTCCCCTGCCGTACTGGCCACACTGAATGACATGGTCATGGATGTGACCTATGCACTGGATATGCTGCAGCAGGCAAAAGAACGCGCTATCGCACTGACGGCATTACAAAATGCCGGCGAAGTGATCGATGCCAGCCCGACCATACTGTTTCGCTGGCAACCGAACTCCAGCTGGAAACTGGAATATGTTTCCAGCAACGTACAACGCTGGGGCTATAAGGCCGATGAGTTCATCAACGGTGATCTGACCATGAGCGATTTGCTGCATCCGGAAGATCTGCACCGGGTGTGGGCGGAAGTGATCCGGCATATTGAGTCGCGTCACCGGGAATATATTCTGGAATGTCGCATCCGCACCGCCAATGGCGAATATCTGTGGGTGGAAAACCACGTGACCACCAGCTTTGACCGGAAAGGTAAACCACAGCGCTTTACCGGTGTCATGACCGATATTACTCAGCAAAAAACCAATGAATTGCAATTACGTCAAGCCGCGATTGTTTTCGAGAGTACCCGAGAAGGCATTGTCATCACCGATGCGGAACGCAATATTATTAAAGTAAACAGCGCACTGATTGATCTGTTCGGTTATCAGGAACACGAATTATTAGGTCAACGGCCACGAATTTTCCGCTCAGGCAAACATGAAGAGCCGTTTTATCATCAGATGCACCAAGCACTGGATACTCATGGTTTCTGGCGTGGTGAATTGTGGAACCGCAAACAAAGCGGTGAACTGCTACCGATGATGACCAGCATCAATCCGGTTTGTGACAGCAATGGTGAGATCCTCTATTACGTCAGTATTTATACCGATATCAGTCAACTGAAAGACTCGGAAGCCCGACTGGAACATATGGCGTTGCATGATCCGCTGACTGGATTACCCAACCGCGCAATGCTTGGCCGAAAATTAGCTATCGGCCTGCAGGATGCCATAAGAAACAACGAGCGGGTTGCGTTGCTGATGCTGGATCTGGACCACTTTAAGAATGTAAATGACAGCTTTGGCCACCACTTTGGTGATGAACTACTGCATCAGGTTGCAGCCCGATTGCGCCGTCAGTTACGAGCCAATGATATTGTCTGTCGTTTAGGTGGGGATGAATTTACCGTCTTATTACAAAACAATCCGTCACTGGAAGATGTTTCGCTGCTGGCAGAAAAAATTATCCACGCCCTGCATCAGCCGTTTTCATTATCGAATGAACGCGATGTAGTGATTGGCACTAGTATCGGTATCAGCCTCTTCCCTGAACATGGCCAAACCGCTGAAGAGCTGATGCAGCAGGCCGATACGGCGATGTACCGGGCTAAACACGATGGTCGGGATGGTTATCGCTATTTCTCGGAAGAGCTGTTCCTCAAGGCAAAAGCGCGACTGGAGTTGGAACAACGTCTACATCGTGCAATTGCCGAGCAGGAATTCAAGATCTACTACCAGCCACAAGTATCTATTGAAACTAATCAGATCATTGGTGCCGAAGCCTTGCTGCGCTGGGATGATCCAGAATATGGACTGATCCCGCCTTGCGAATTTATTTCTGTCGCGGAAGAGACCGGTCTGATCCAGAACATCGGCGAATGGGTGCTTTATGAAACCTGCCGTCAGGGCCGCATCTGGTTGGATCAGCAGCTGCCGCTGATCAATCTGGCGGTGAATTTATCCCCACTGCAATTACACCACGGTGATGTTCAGCAATTGATCGGCTCTATTTTACAAAATACCGGTTTCCCCGCTTATCGGCTGGAGCTAGAGCTGACCGAAAGTGCATTGATGGAACAGCAAGAAGAAGCCGTCAGAATATTGCAGGGGCTAAGACAGCAAGGGATCAGGATTGCTATCGATGATTTCGGTACTGGCTATTCGTCGCTGGCCTACCTGAAACAATTCCCGCTGGATGTGCTGAAAATTGATAAACGCTTTGTCGACGATATTCCGCATGAGCGTGATGACATGGAAATTGCCGCCGCGATTGTCGCTATGGGCCACTCTTTACGCCTGACCGTACTGGCCGAAGGGGTAGAAACCGAAGCGCAGCTGCAGTTTTTGAAACAACAAGGTTGCGATTATTATCAAGGCTATCTGTACAGTCTGCCTTTACCGGCAGAGCAATTTGCACAGTTACTGAGTCAGCAAAATCAACCTGTAACACAGGTTCATGTCGAACAACTCAGAGAGTCAGTACAAATAGCATAACTTTGCGCATCAACACCGTCAGCGCTTCTTTATCCATGGACGGGTTATGAATGCTCTTCATCAGCAGGCCATCAAACATCGCTGCGATGAGATCCGTTTTAACCTGAACATCCACCGCGGATATTGCACAGCGCTGCGCCATTTCTTTGATTAACAAATCGTTCAGACGCTGCCGGGCGATCTGATTGGATTTCTGTACTGTGGCGGCGATCTGCGGGTTACGGGCCGATTCTGCCATGATCTCCAGCATCAATGCCGCACACTCCGGATCGGTATTCGCTTCCACACCGCAAGTAACACCCTCTAACATGGATTGGAGAATGTCATCCGATGAGTAGAATATTTCGGTCCACTCCATCATCTCTTCCAGATCACGATCGACAATAGCGGCAATGATCGCTTCTTTACTGTCAAAATAGTGATAAATATGGCCCGGACTCATTCCCGCAGTTTTGGAAATTTGTGCCATGCTTGCACCATGAAAACCATGATTTCGAAAACAAATGGCCGCAGCATCCAGCACCTGATGACGCCGCTGTGCCGCACGATCTGATTCCGGGGGAGTCACTGTAGTCTCGCTCATCGAACCATCCAGATAGTTGGGGGGCGTATATTAACTTGATCCTGATTGATACAGAAAAAATTCTAATCTAGAATGAGCACTCTAAATAGAATGAACGCTCAATTCTTTGCGCAACTTAACGTTCTGAAACCAGAACCGTCAAAGTTCTGTGACAGTTTTCTGTTCAGATAGTAAGACACATTAAAATAGCTATAACGAATCTGAGGTTACCATGCAGCATCACCCAACCCTGCTCCGCGCAACATCTTTTGCATTACTGACTGCGACGCTGTTGCTGGCCGGTTGTAATCCGTCTGCAGAACAGACACCGGCATCCATGGCGATGGCCGCTCCAGAAGTAAATGTGATCGCATTGCAACCACAGACCCTGACTTTGCACACTCAATTACCTGGCCGTACCAGTGCCTATCGGGTCGCGGAAGTACGTCCGCAAGTGGGTGGCATCATAGTCAAACGCCTGTTCCGTGAAGGCAGTGATGTGAAAGCAGGTCAGACGCTGTATCAGATTGATCCGGCAACTTATGAAGCGAGTTTAGCCAGTGCCAAAGCTTCGCTGGAACGCGCCAAAGCTTCTGAATCGATTGCCCGCTTGAAAGCCGAACGCTATCGAGATCTAATCAAAACCAATGGTGTCAGCCGTCAGGAAAATGATGATGCCGAAGCCAGCTGGAAACAGGCTGTGGCCGATGTCGCTTCAGCGAAAGCCGCAGTAGATACCGCTCGGATTAATGTCGAATACACCAAACTGAAAGCGCCGATTTCGGGTCGTATCGGTAAATCAACCGTAACCGAAGGCGCTCTGGTGACTGCCCAGCAAACTACCGCATTAACGACTATCCAGCAGCTCGATCCGCTGTATGTCGATGTTAGTCAGTCGAGCAGTGAATTGATGAAACTGAAAAAAGCACTGAGCGAAGGTCAGTTGGAAAAAGCCGGTCCTCAGGAAGCCAAAGTGCAGTTACTGATGGAAGATGGCACCCGTTATAGCGAAAGCGGCAAATTACAGTTCTCCGATGTGACGGTCGATGAAGGAACGGGCAGCGTGACAGTGCGCGCTATCTTTGCCAATCATGATCTGCAGCTGTTACCGGGTATGTTTGTTCGCGCTGAATTGGGCGAAGCGACATTGAAAGATGCGCTGCTGGTGCCACAGTTGGCGGTCAGCCACGATCCGCGCGGTAATGCCACCGTATTAGTCGTTAATGCTCAGGATCAGGTTGAACAAAAAACATTTGAAACGGCCCGTAGTGTCGCCAACAGTTGGCTGATCAAAAATGGCTTACAAGCCGGTGATCGGGTGATCGTGAACGGCTCACAAAAAGTGCAGGCTGGTATGAAGGTGAAAGCAACACAGGTGGATGTCGCCTCTCTGACCACCAATACCTCAGCTGCTAAGCAGTAATTACCCGCGGAGTCGTTATGTCCAGATTTTTTATTGATCGCCCGATTTTCGCGTGGGTGATTGCCATTGTAATTATGTTGGCAGGGGCATTAGCCATTAAAAACCTGCCGATTGCACAGTACCCAACGATTGCACCACCATCCGTGCGGATCAGCACCAGCTACCCAGGCGCGTCAGCTAAAACCGTCGAAGATAGCGTGACTCAGGTGCTGGAACAAAACATGACCGGCCTGGATAACCTGCTGTATATGTCATCGCAAAGTGACTCCAGCGGCGAGGTTACCATCAGTCTGAATTTTATGGCCGGTACTAATGCCGATACCGCACAGGTACAGGTTCAGAATAAAGTACAGCAGGCACTCAGTTCACTGCCTCAGACCGTTCAGAATCAGGGCGTTCGGGTAGAAAAATCATCCTCGTCCTTCCTGATGGTTGCGGGTTTGATTTCTGAAAGTGGCGAGATGGATCAATCAGATCTGAGCGACTATCTGGTCACTAATATCAAAGAACCACTGAGTCGTATTGAAGGCGTGGGTAGCGTGCAGATCTTCGGGGCCGAATATGCCATGCGAGTTTGGCTTGATCCCAACAAGCTGAATAGCTACAGCCTGACTCCCGATGATGTAACAACTGCAATCTCGTCACAAAACACGCAGATCTCGGTCGGTCAGCTGGGCGCAGCACCTGCGGTCGCAGGACAGCAGTTCAACGCCACGATCACCGGGCAAAGCCGTTTGACCAGCATGGATGAATTTAAAAATATCCTGCTGAAAGTAAACACTAACGGGTCGCAGGTACGTCTGCGTGACGTGGCGCGCATTGAGCTGGGTGCGGAAAGTTACAACTCAGTCAGCCGTTATAATGGTAAACCGGCATCCGGTATCGCGATCAATCTAGCCACCGGGGCCAACGCACTGCAGACCGCCACCTTGGTCAAAGCCAAAATGGCGGATCTGTCGAAATATTTCGCGCCAGGTATCAAAGTGGTTTATCCCTACGATACCACCACATTTATTAAAATTTCGATCACGGAAGTAGCCCAGACACTGATTGAAGCGGTGATCCTGGTGTTCTTCATCATGTATCTGTTTTTGCAGAATTTCCGCGCCACATTGATCCCGACCATTGCCGTACCGGTGGTTTTGCTCGGTACATTCGGCATCATGTCCGTTGCAGGTTACAGCATTAACACGCTAACTATGTTCGGGCTGGTGCTGGCGATCGGCTTGCTGGTTGACGATGCCATCGTGGTGGTAGAAAACGTCGAACGTGTGATGTCGGAAGAAGGGTTATCCCCGCTGGAAGCCACACGTAAATCGATGGATCAGATCACTGGCGCCTTGATTGGTATCGCGCTGGTGTTGTCGGCGGTATTTGTGCCGATGGCCTTTTTCAGTGGTTCAACCGGGGCGATTTACCGCCAATTCTCACTGACCATTGTTTCTGCAATGGCGCTGTCGGTGCTGGTCGCGCTGGTGTTAACGCCTGCGTTGTGTGCAACTTTGCTGAAACCGGTGAAGAAAGGCGATCACGGTATTCAAACCGGCTTCTTCGGCTGGTTTAACCGCATGTTTGATCGCAACAGTCGCCGTTACCGCACAGTGGTTGGTCGCGTTATCCAACGTAGTGGCCGTATGGTGGTTGTTTATGCCTTGTTGCTGGTCGCACTGGTGTGGCTGTTTATGCGCATGCCAACCTCCTTCCTGCCGGAAGAAGATCAGGGCATCGCGCTGGCAATGGTGCAACTGCCAACCGGCGCAACACAGGAACGCACGCTGAAAGTGCTGGATAAGGTTTCTGACCATTTCTATAACAATGAAAAGCAAGCGGTGGAATCGGTCTTTACCATTGCCGGTTTCAGTTTTGCCGGTAGCGGACAAAATGCCGGTCTGGCGTTTGTTAAATTCAAAGATTGGAGTGAGCGTAAGAGCGCAGAAAATTCCGCCAATGCGATCATTGGTCGCGCAATGGGGGCTTTCTCACAGATCAAAGAAGCCTCGGTATTTGCGTTTAATATGCCGAGTATTCCTGAATTAGGTCAATCCACTGGTTTTGATCTCTATTTGCAAGATCGTGGTGGTTTGGGCCATGACAAGTTGATCGCGGCGCGCAACCAGTTACTCGGTATGGCGGCTAAAGATCCAGCTCTGGTCCGTGTTCGTCCGAATGGTATGGAAGATACCCCGCAATACAACATTCGCGTCGATTACGAAAAAGCCATGGCACTGGGCTTAAGCGTCAGTGACATTAACAGCACATTATCGACTGCCTGGGGCTCGAACTACGTCAATGACTTTATTGACCGGGGCCGCGTGAAGAAAGTGTATGTGCAGGCCGATGCGCCATTCCGTATGCAGCCAGAACATCTGCAGCTGTGGTATGTGCGTAATTCACAGCAACAGATGGTGCCATTCTCTGCGTTTGCGGAAGGCTTCTGGAGTTACGGCTCGCCACGACTGGAACGTTACAACGGCTCTTCTGCGGTGGAAATTGTCGGTGAAGCCGCTGAGGGCAAAACCAGTGGTGAAGCCATGGCGGCAATGGCCAAACTGATCAGTCAGTTACCAGAAGGGATCGGTTATGAGTGGACGGGCATGTCTTACCAAGAGCAAGTCTCCGGTAGTCAGGCACCGGCGCTGTATGCAATTTCATTGCTGGTCGTGTTCTTGAGTCTGGCGGCATTGTATGAGAGCTGGAGCATTCCGTTCTCGGTCATGCTGATCGTGCCACTCGGGGTGATTGGTGCCTTGCTGGCAGCCACCACGCGTGGTCTGTCTAATGACATCTTCTTCCAGGTTGGTTTGTTGACCACCATCGGGTTGTCGGCGAAAAACGCCATCCTGATTGTGGAGTTTGCCAAGGAGCTGTTCGATAAAGGGATGGGCATCAAACAGGCGGTGATTGAAGCATCACGTATGCGTCTGCGCCCTATCTTAATGACCTCACTGGCTTTTATCCTTGGGGTGTTACCACTGGTGATCAGTACTGGTGCTGGCGCCAGTGGCCGTAATGCGATCGGTACCGGCGTCACCGGTGGGATGATCGCTGCCACAGTTCTTGCTATCTTTTATGTACCATGCTTCTTTGTGCTGGTAATGAAGTATTTCAGTAAGCATCGTCATGCTTTACGCACACCGTCTTCTGCGGAGATCCGTCATGATTAAACGCCCTATCGCGTTATTAGTATCCTTGTTACTGGCAGGTTGTTCGTTAGCGCCGGATTATCTGCGCCCCGCGGCACCGATCCCGGCTAATTATGAAACCAAAACAACCACTGCGGCCCTGCAAGCGACCGATTGGCAGCAGGTGTTTACTGACCCGGCATTGAAAACGCTGATTGATTCTGCGTTACAAAATAACCGCGACCTTCGGGTGGCGGTGCTGAATGTAGAAGCCTATCAGGCGCAATACCGGATCCAGCGGGCGGCACAATTTCCTGACATTACCGCAACGGGTTATCAATCACGCCAGCGGATTCCCGGCACCTACAGTGGCGGCGCCAGTACGATCAGCAACACCGACTCAGCCACAGTGGGCATCAGTGCCTATGAGCTGGATATGTTTGGCCGGGTACAGAGCTTGAAAGATCAGGCTCTGGAAAACTATCTGGCACAGGAAGAAACACAGCGCAGCACCCAGCTTAGTCTGATTGCGAATGTGGCAACCGCGTATATGACACTGTTAGCCGATAACGATTTGTTCCGACTCTCAGAACAAACGGCGAAAAGCTACGAGCAAAGTTATCAGCTGATTGAACAACGCTATGAGGCTGGCATTTCCTCCTCATTAGATGTTAGCCAGTCACGCAGTAGTTTGGAAAGTGTACGTTCTCGTCTGGCACAATATCGTCGTCAGGTGGCGCTCGATAAGAATGCTCTACGCCTGTTACTTGGCACCGATCTGCCAGCTGGATTATCAGACGGTTTACCAGAGCAGGATCTGACGCTGTTGGTACCGCTAAAGGCAGAGATGCCATCAACGCTGCTGACGCGTCGTCCGGATATTCTGGCCGCCGAACATTCATTGAAAGCAGCAAATGCCAACATTGGCGCGGCACGTGCAGCCTTTTTCCCCAGCATCAGCTTGACGGCCAATGCGGGTAGCATGAGCTCATCGCTGAACAAACTATTTGATGGCGGCTCTGGCACCTGGTTATTCCAGCCAAGTATCAACCTGCCGATCTTTGATTTTGGTAGCCGTGATGCGCAGCTTGATGTCGCGAAAGTACAGGAAAAAATCGAAGTTGCTACCTACGAAAAAGCCATTCAGACCGCCTTTAAAGAAGTCTCTGATGGTTTAGTCGCGCAAGATGACTATCGCGAACAGTTACGGTCACAACAAGCCTTGGTGGATGCCAACAAAACCTACTATCAGCTGGCACAAAGCCGTTATGAGAAAGGGATTGACAGCTATCTGACCCTGTTAGATGCCCAACGCTCGTTATTCCTCGCCGAACAAGGGCTGGTCAGTACACGCTTAGAGCTGCTCAGTAACCGTGTCAGTCTGTTTAAAGCGCTCGGTGGTGGTTGGTAATAGGTAATAAACGTAATGAATCGTCATCGCCAAAATGAGGGAGCCAAACTCGATCGTAACGGTTAAAGGATGGTTCTAACCTGGCAACAGGTTATTTTGGTATTTTCCGGCACATTGCCGATCCGGCTTCATATCATTGATATGAAGCCTTTTTTCTTTATTAACCCCCTCTCTCCGTAGCGGACCTCACTTGCTGGTTTTTCCACCAGCAATGCACTTTACAATTGCTTCTGTGCTAGTATTGCGCCGAATAACAGACCCTTAATTAAGTCAGTTTTGGTTGTATGAACAAAATCAGAAAACTCCTGCTCAGTTGTGGCTTACTGCTGTTACCTTCACTTGCTTATGCAGTGCCGGTAACCGAGTTCGTCGATACGCTGTTTATTGGTGGCGGCGTCATGCTTTTTATTGCTGGCGTATTACTGCTGTTGGTACCCGGTTTATTTAAAACTGGTGTGCTCACCACGCTGCTGGCGGATATTTTATTTATGGCTCGCATGCTGTTCCCCGATGCGTTAGAGCAAACCATTGCCGCGCAACCCGACTGGCAACCATTGATCGAATCGACATCTACAGGCAGTAGCCGGGTTTATGCGGTCGTCTGTGTCGCTATCGTCGTGGTTAGTATTTTGTCGCTGCGCTGGTTAGTACACTCCTTCTTTGCGCCTGCCCAGCCGAAAAAGCAACCCACTGCCCGAGCTGCGCGTGCAACCGCCACATCGGATCGTGCAAGCCAGAAAGCGACCCGTAGTAAAACGCGTCTGAACCGGGATCGGGATGATTTTTCCGGTTATACCGAAGAGCCGCCAGCTGCAAAACCAGAGCCTCAATCACCAGCACACAATAAACGCTTCCGCGTGCATGATTATCTGGAAAATTTAGAACATCAGCAGGCGCAGCCCGTAGCACCTCGTCAGCAGGACGCTGAGCCCGTCATTCATTTTGACCGCATTGAACGCTGAGGATGACAAGTAACGCCATGGATGCTCATCAGAAACAATCCCTACCCGCGGTCACACTGGCCGCTATCGGTGTGGTATACGGCGATATCGGCACCAGCCCGTTGTATACCTTCAAAGAGTGTTTTTCTCCGCATATTGGTTTACCGCCCACACAACAAGTGGTCTATGGATTCCTGTCTCTGATTTTTTGGGCCTTGATATTGGTGGTATCCGTGAAATATCTGGCTTTCGTACTGCGGGCGGATAACCGCGGCGAAGGTGGTATTCTGACGTTGATGTCACTGGCTGGCCGCAACACCTACGCCGGCACGACAACGGTATTACTGGTGCTGGGGTTGATCGGCGGCGGCTTTTTCTATGGCGAAGTGGTGATCACGCCGGCCATGTCCGTACTCTCCGCTCTCGAAGGCTTAAGTGTCGCCACGCCAGCGCTCAGCCCCTATATATTGCCTGTCGCCATTGCCGTATTAACGGGCCTGTTTTTTATTCAAAAACACGGTACTGGCAGCATGGGCAAATTGTTTGGCCCGATCATGCTGGTGTGGTTTGTCTCGCTCGGTGTCTTGGGTGCATTCAGTGTGTTTAAACACCCGCAGGTACTGGCAGCACTAAATCCGCACTGGGCGATCCAGTTTTTCCTGACCTATAAGACTGTCGCCTTTTTCTCATTAGGTTCGGTCGTTCTGGCGATCACCGGGGTGGAAGCGCTGTATGCCGATATGGGGCATTTCGGTAAATTCCCGATCCAACTAGCTTGGTTTACTGTCGCCTTACCGGCGTTGCTGCTGAACTATTTTGGTCAGGGCGCGTTGATTTTGAGTGACCCTGCAGCGATTGCGAATCCGTTTTTCATGCTGGCACCGGAATGGCTGGTCTTCCCGATGGTTATTCTATCAACCATGGCCACGGTTATTGCATCTCAAGCCGTTATCTCCGGGGTGTTCTCGCTGACGCGTCAGGCCGTTCGTCTGGGTTACTTACCGGGCATGAACATCCTGCACACCTCCGAAGTGGAAGCCGGACAAATTTACATTCCGTTTGTGAACTGGATGCTCTACATCGCGGTGTTGATCGTGGTACTTACATTCCGCGAATCGACCAATCTGGCCGCGGCCTATGGTATCGCGGTAACCGGTACTATGGTGATCACGACGATTCTGGCCTGCACGGTAGCGCACTATAACTGGGACTGGCCAAGACGGATGGTGAAAATCATTCTGGTCAGTCTGTTACTAATTGATGTACCGCTATTTCTGGCGAACGTCGTTAAGTTTTTTGCGGGTGGCTGGTTGCCAGTCATGCTGGGAGCGCTGATGTTCATCGTCATGGCCACCTGGAAATGGGAACGCTTCCTGTTGCTGCGTCAACTCAGTCGCATGAGTATGCCGCTGGAAAGTTTCGTCTCGATGGTGGAAAAAGAAGCGCCGCAGAAAGTGCCGGGCACCGCTATCTATTTGTCGCGAACCCAGCAAGGTATTCCGCACGCACTGCTGCACAATCTGAATCATAACCACGTGTTGCATGAGCGGATCGTGCTGATGACCTTCCGTACCCAAGATGTGCCGTATGTCGATCCGGATCAGCATATCGACATTAAGTCATTGTCACCGAATGTCTGGCGTATTTCGGCCACTTACGGTTTTCACGAAACCCCGGATGTGTATGAAGTATTCCGCCGTTGTGCGATGAAAGGCATGGCGTTTAACCTGAATACCACCTCGTTCTTCCTGTCGCGGGAGACGTTGCTACCGTCACATCGCTCAATTTTGGCACGGTTACGGGCGGCATTGTTCATCTGGTTAAGCAAAAATTCGCTGCGTACCAACGACTTTATTCATGTGCCCGCCGACCGGGTGGTGGAAATGGGCGTTCAGGTCGAAGTGTAAATATATCGATTCGATGAGCCGGGGCCTGCCCCGGCTTTTTTGTCTGTTGGGTCTCTGCGCAACAACAGGTATACTCTTTTCACTGTATAAAAACCCACCCCTAAATGCCGCGGGTGGCGCACTATTTCTGGAGCTGCGATGGATATCTCCCACCTGCTGGATGGTCTGAACGATAAACAACGGGATGTGGTTGCCGCCCCGCAACAAAACA
>Ga0183099_1001445_pt1 | contig 13749 bp, 17 predicted proteins | sample Biomet1_FD_127788 | JGI IMG/M metagenome (GOLD analysis project Ga0183099, IMG submission 127788) | Microbial communities from bioreactor (seeded with anoxic lake sediment) at LBNL, California, USA - Biofuel metagenome 1 | ecosystem: Engineered > Bioreactor > Anaerobic > Unclassified ... | reverse complement strand
TTAATAACTTGTGTCTATGGAAAGGATTTACATCAAAAGGAATCTCAAGTCCATAAGCATCAGTAATTTTTTGATTTTCTAAGTCTATAACAAGTTTATATGCAGGATATTTATATGTATTAGCAAATAAAGTATCCATTATAGAGTTATCCAATTTAATTGGTAAAATACCATTATTAAAACAGTTATTAAAGAATATGTCTGCAAAGCTTGGAGCAATTACAGTTCTGAATCCATAGTCTTCTAAAGCCCAAGGAGCATGCTCTCTTGAAGAACCACATCCAAAGTTTGCTCTTGATATTAAAACACTGGCACCTGTATAATTAGGATTGTTGAAAACTGAATCAGCTATGGGCTTATCATTTTCATCAAATCTAAATTCATAAAAACAAATTGACCAAATCCGCTTCTTTCAATTCTTTTTAAAAATTGTTTAGGAATAATTGCGTCTGTATCAACGTTATTTCTATCTATTGGCATTACTACGCCATCTAATTTAACAAAAGGTTTCATTATTTGTTACCTCCTAAAGTATCTAATTTACGAACATCCACAAAATGTCCAGCTATTGCTGCTGCTGCTGCCATTGCAGGAGAAACTAAATGAGTCCTTCCTCCACGCCCTTGACGACCTTCAAAGTTTCTGTTAGAGGTAGAAGCACATCTTTCTTTTGGTTGTAATTGGTCAGGATTCATAGCTAGACACATAGAACATCCTGATTCTCTCCATTCAAAACCTGCTTCAATAAAGATTTTATCTAATCCTTCTTTTTCTGCAAGAGCTTTTACTCTTTGGCTTCCCGGAACAACTAAAGCAGTTACTCCTTCTGCTACTTTTCTTCCTTTTGCAACAATTGCTGCTGCTCTAAGGTCTTCTATTCTTCCATTAGTACATGAACCAATAAAAGCATAATCTATTTTTATATCTGACATAGGCATTCCTGCTGTAAGTCCCATATATTCAAGAGCTTTTTTACAAGCGTTTTGTTTATCTAAGTCATCAAAATCTTCTGGACTTGGAACGTTATCATTAATACTTGCTCCCATTGCTGGAGAAGTTCCCCAAGTTACTTGAGGTTCCAATGTATTCAAATCTAAAGTTGATTCAGCATCATAAGTCGCATCTGTATCGCTTGCCAAAGCTTTCCATTCTTCTACCGCTTTGTCAAACTCTTCTCCTTTTGGAGCGTACATTCTTCCTTTTAAATAATCAAAAGTCACTTGGTCAGGAGCCATTAATCCTGAACGAGCTCCAGCTTCTATCGCCATGTTACAAATAGTAAGTCTTTCTTCCATAGTCATTTTTCCTACAGCTTCACCTGTGAACTCTAAAACGTATCCTGTTCCAAAATCAGTTCCGTATTTAGCAATTAAACCTAAAATTACATCTTTAGCAGTAACACCCTCTTGAAGATTACCAATTAATTTTACGTTCATTGTTTTAGATTTGCTTTGGTGTAAACATTGAGAAGCAAGTACATGCTCAACTTCTGAAGTACCTATTCCAAAAGCTAAAGCTCCAAAAGCTCCATGAGTTGCTGTATGACTGTCTCCACAGACAATAGTTTTTCCCGGAGTAGTAAGTCCCAATTCTGGTCCAATAACGTGAACTATTCCCTGTTCTATACTATCCATTCCAAATAGTTCTACACCAAACTCTTTACAATTAGTTTCAAGTGTTTCAATTTGTTTTTTAGATATTGGGTCAGTTATGTTATATCTATCTTTTGTAGGTATATTGTGGTCAACTGTAGCAAAAGAATGGTCTGGACGACGAACTTTTCTATTTGCTATTCTTAATCCTTCAAAAGCCTGAGGAGATGTTACCTCATGTAATAAGTGTAAATCAATATAGATTATTGCCGGTTTTCCCTCTTCTTGTTCAACAATATGCTTATCCCAAATCTTTTCATATAACGTTTTTCCCACTTTAATCCCTCCGATATTTATTAAATTAATTTATCGCTTTACTTCTATTTAAAGCTATTATATACTAATTTCAGATATAAATAAAATGATAATTATTTATAGTTGATATAACTATAAGTTATGATATAAAATTGGGAGGTTCCATGGAGCTTTATTATAATTTTTATATAGTTGCTGAATACGGAAATATCTCTAAAGCAGCAGAAAGACTTTTTATTTCACAACCAGCAGTAACAAAATCAATTAAAAATTTAGAAAATTCATTGGGTATAAAACTTTTTAACAGGACTTCTAAAGGTGTAAATCTAACTGATGAAGGGAAAATGCTTTATAATCATGTAAAAAATGCCTTTATGGAAATAGAGGCTGGTGAAAAATTAATCAAAAAATTAAAAGACAAGAGTCTTGGAGTTGTAAGAATCGGAATAAGTAATACACTTTGCAAATACTATTTTATGCCATATTTAAAAAAATTCCATGAACTTTATCCAAATATAAAAATCGAGATTACAAATCGAGTAACATTGGAAACACTGGATTTGTTGGAAAAAGGCACTTTAGATTGTGCCATAGTTAGTAAAGTTAATAATGAAAATAGATTTCATTTTTATGAACTTATGAAAATACAAGATATTTTCGTATCAAAGAATAAGGCTCCTAAAAAAACACTAACACTTTTGGAGCTTCAAGAGTATCCTATGCTTTTCTTGGAGAAAAAGAATGCTACTCGAAAATACATAGACGAGTATCTTATTAAAAATCATACTAATCTTCAAATAGATATAGAAATTTCTTCTATGGAGTTTTTGGTAGAATTTGCTAAAATTGGATTGGGAGTAGCTTCGGTTATTGAAAATTTTATAGAAGATGAGTTAAAAGCAGAAACATTGCACAAATGGAATGTAATTCCACCAATAGAGCCACGTTCTATAGGGTTAATTTATAATGAAAATTCTAATCTTTCTATAGCTTCTCAGACGTTTATAGATTTTATGAAAGAAATGTAAAAGCTCTCGTTAACGAGAGCTTTTACTAATTTACTATTTGTACTTCTACAATATCTTTATCAATTTTAACTTTTGCTTTATATGAATCAAATTCATAACTGGTTTCACCTGTTTTTGTCCCATTTTCTATAACAAAATCAGGTTGTTTTTCATTGTTTTTTTCTTTAGAATTATCCCAAAGCTCAAGTTTATAGAACATACTACTTTTCTTATATATTCTTCCAAAATATCCATCTCTGTCAAATTCAAATAGAGGTTTTTCATCAAATTTTCCTATTTTTCTACTTTTTAGAGGGTAATTTCTCATTTTCATAATATCTAAAGGAACAGGAGTTACTTTTTCGTCTAAAATAGCTTCTTCCAACGTTGCATATTCTCCAATTACTTTTTCATCTGTCAAAGCAACATAACCTTTATCACTTTTTTCAACATAAACAAAATATTGATTATTTAATGAAGTATCTCCAAATTCATTTTCATCTAAAACATAAACCATTATTATAAGATTTGGTCTTGCTCCATATTCTATTGCATAATCATAATCCTTTTTTTCTATAAGTTTTGTAAGAGTTTGCTCGTCTACCATAGGAACATTTTCAGTAGGCTCAAATAGATTTTCAAAACGTGTTGTACATGTAGTTTTTAATCCAAAATAATCTGATGCAATAGCCTTTTTATAAATTCCATTTTTTTTGTCAAAAGTAAATAAAAAAGGATGTTCTCCCCCTTTATCAATAGTTTTTCCTATACCTTTTATAGTAGTTTCCGTAAGAATACTTCCAGTTTTAATATCATCGAATTCTCTTCGGAATTCGTTTTTATAATTCTCCTTATTATTTAAATATTTGCCAATTTCCTTTTTTTCTTTGGTAGAAAAATGATTTAAATCTCCTGGTAAATCTTTTTTACAAGAAAAAAGGAAAATACTTAAAACTGCCAAGAATAAAATTTTAACTCTCTTCAACTTTGGCCCTCCTATTGATTATATTTTTAAAAAATCTTACATTATCTTAACACATAAAATAAAAAAGATAAAGGAAATTTTATTTCTTTAATTTTTAACATTTGACTAAAACTGTCTTTTACCATATAATTAAATGTAAAATATAAATATTAGAGGAGTAAAAATTTGAATTTAAAAGAGAGAATTATTGAGTTACTAGAAGAGTTTGAAAAAGGTAAATATTCAAATGTATTGTTAAATGATTATTTTAATAAAAATAAAATTACAGCACCTGAAAAAGCTTTTGTTACAGAAGTATTTTATGGAGTTATAAGAAACCTTATTTTCTTAGATTATGAGATAGAAAAAAGAACTAAAAAAGTTAAGAAATCTTACTTAAAACAGCTTTTAAGAATTTCGTTTTATCAACTTACTTTTATGAATAGCGAAACGAAAGCTGTTGTTTGGGAAGGTGCCGAGCTTGCCAAAAAATATGGGGATGCTATAGGAAAATTTATTAATGGTGTTCTTAGAACTTACGATAGAGAAAGGGAAGTTGAATTAAAAGACATTGAAAATAAAAGTTGGGCAATAAGATATTCTTATCCAGAGTGGTTTGTTGCTAAAGTTAAGGCAAATTTTGGGAAAAGAAGCTTGGAGATACTGAAATTATTAAAAGAAATTCCATATTTGAGTATAAGAATCAATAAGCTTACATATTCAGAAAAAGAGTTTTTGGAGTTTGCTAAAAGAGAAAATATCACAATTATGAATAAGGTAGAAGATATTTATTATATTTCAAAAACAGTAATAAATACGCCTGAATTTGTAGAAGGTAAAATTATAATTCAAGATGGAAGTTCGTATCTTGCAGCGAAAACTCTTGGGGCAAAAGAGGGAGAAACGATTCTTGACGCTTGTTCAGCACCAGGAAGTAAAGCGCTTGTAATGGCACAAGAAATGAAGAATACTGGGAAAATTATTGCTCTAGATATTCATGAGCATAAAATAGAACTTATAAAAGAAAATGCTAAAAAAATGGGAATAACTATAATTACAACAGAAAATAGAGATGCTACGAAAATTCATCAAAGTAATGAGGTATTTGATAGAATACTAGTTGACGCTCCATGTACTGGATTTGGAGTTTTGCGTAAAAAACCAGAAGCACTTTATAACAAAACTCAAGCGAATATTGATGAATTAGCAGTTTTACAATATGATATTTTGACAAGTGCAGCTAAAAAGCTAAAAATAGGTGGAACTCTTGTTTATAGTACTTGTACAATATTTTCAGAAGAAAATATAGATAATGTAAAGAAATTCTTATCTGAGAATCCTAATTTTGAGACGGTAGAAGTTTTATTACCTGAAAATGTAAGTTTTATAGAAGATGAAATAAAAGGGAAAACTATAATAGATAAATATCTTGATGGGTTTTATATAGTAAAACTGGTGAAGAAATAACTCTTCCCTTGTTGGCGGTTTCCCTTACTTTAAGGGAAACCTAAAGTTGGATGATAAGTTTGGAAAAAAATTACTCTTAAAGTAAGGAGAGATAGAGAGGAGTTATTGTTTTGTATTTTAGAACTTTAAATCAATCTAAATGTTTCTTTTACAACAAGAGAAATTTTGGACAGGGCGTATGAAAGGAGTTTTGACTTTGTTAGAAGAATTAAAAGAGCAAATGAATATATAATTGGCAAAATTAAAGAAACGGATAATCTTATACTTGAAATGGAAGCTTATGCATTGGAGCATAATGTTCCTATTGTAACAAAAGAAGTAGCAAAGTATCTTGAGTTTACAGTAAGAACTTATGGGATAAAAAATATTTTGGAAATTGGGGCAGCTATTGGATATAGTGGAACAATTATGGCTCGTGAATGCAAAAAGTTTGGTGGGAAGCTTACGACTATTGAGATAGAAGAGACTAGATATAATGAAGCTAAAATAAATTTTGAAAAATCTGGACTAGATAATATTAATTTACATTTTGGGGATGCGCTTGAAGTAATCCCAAAACTAGATGAAACTTATGATTTTGTATTTATGGATGCTGCAAAGGGTCAATACAATGCTTTTTTTGATTTAGTACTTCCTAAAATGAATAAAGGCGGAATTATTTTCATAGATAATATAATGTTTAGAGGGTATCTGTATAAAGAATATCCGAAAAGATTTAAAACTATAGTGAAGAAACTTGATAGTTTTATAGATAGACTTTATGAAGAGCATGATTTTGTGCTGTTGCCTTTCGGGGATGGTATTGGTATTTGTCGTGTATAAATCAAGAATAGCATAAAAATCAAATAAGTCAATTGAAGGAGGCTATATGCATATATATAAAGAGCTATTAAAAGTGTATTCTGAGTCAGAAATTAAGGACAAAATGGATAAGAACATTTTTAGTGATTTGAAAAATGCGAGGAAGTCTCCTTCTTTGGATTCTTTGGCAAATAAATTTGATTTGAGTAAAATAGGTTATACTTTAAAAATGTTTCTTGAAGATTATCCTAAATATAAAGAATTTGCAGAAAAGAAAACTATTTTTAATATTTTGATGGATGGAAAAAACATAGATGAATTGACAAAAACTTATGAAACTTCACTACTTTATAAGCATATAAAAAATGGCTTTGATTTTAACTCAAATGCTTATATAAGTAAAAAAGAAGTTCTTAAATATTTTGAATTTGATATAGATTTGTCGAAGTTTAAATATAGGATATTTAGAAGACATACTGAACTTTATGGAAGTAAAGAAGATTTAGAAAATTTTAAAGAGCAGTATAAAATTAATCAACCAGTCCTAATGGAAAAAGAAATGGATACATGGCATTTGGCATTTGATGGAATGATGAATGACTGGATTAGGGAAATATATGTGAAATAGAAAAGCTGCCTCAAGGGGGTAGCTTTAATTACCTACATAATTTCCATTTTTAAATTGTCCTTTTTGAGTTCTACCATCAATAAAGTATAATATTCCTTGCCCTTCAAAAACACCATTCTTGAATTGACCAACATATTTGTCACCATTAGAGTAATAGAAAGTTCCTTGCCCTTCAAAAAATTCATCAACAAACTGCCCTTCATATTTCCTACCATCTACATAATATAAAATACCTTGTCCATTTTTTAAATTATTTACAAATTGACCAATATATTTATTTCCATTTGCATAGTATAGGGTTCCCTGTCCTTCAATATTGTCATTAACAAATTGGCCCTCATATTGTCCTGTTTTTTTAATATAAAAAACTCCTTTTCCATTAAATTTATCATCTTTAAATGTACCTTCGTATCTACTCCCATCAGTAAAATACAGTGTTCCTTGTCCTTCAAAAACACCATTTTTAAATTGACCTTCATATTTTTTTCCATCCGAGTATTGAAGGACACCATATCCATTCATAATTCCATCTTTAAATTCTCCTGTATAGATATTACCTTCTAAAAATGTAAAAATTCCTTGCCCTTCCATTTTACCATTTTTGAATTTGCCAATATATTTATCTCCACTAGCATATGTAAAAGTACCTTGCCCATTTTGTAGATTATCCACAAAGAAACCTTCATAGATATCACCATTATCCCAATAATAACTTCCTTCTCCATTGAAAAGATTATTAACAAATTGTCCTTCATATCTATTTCCATTGTTGTAATAAATTATACCTTGTCCTTCAAGCTTATCATGAACAAATTGTCCTTCATATTTTACATATGAACTATTAAATATACCTTTTCCTTCAAACATATTATTAACAAACTGTCCTTCATATCTGTTTCCATTTGAAAAATAAAGAATACCTTTACCATTAAACTTTCCATTTTTATATTCTCCATCATAAATATATTTTTCCCCTTTTGCTGTAAATTCACATTTCCCTTTTCCTGTATATAGAGTAATATTATCTGCTTCAGTAAAAATATCATCCTTTTCTTGATAATGGATTTCAGTTGCAAAAAGTGTAAAATTGAATAGTACAACTAGTATAAATAGTAACAATCTTTTTTTCATATCTTTACTCTCCTGTTTTCATATTAAATTTTCCATAACAAAAAAGCCCCTTTCAGAGCTTCCCTACAATTTCCACATAACCTCTACCACTTTGCCAATAACAAAGAACTCATCGCCTTCATTTACTATGATTGGCAAGTAGGAGTTATTATCAGATATCAAGAACATCTGATTTTTATCTTTTCTAAGTCTTTTAACATAAGGAATATTATTGTGAACAAATACTCCTACCTCTTTGTCATTTACTTCTACTTCTTTTTTTACAAGTATAGTTGCTCCATTTGGAATGGTATGTTCCATTGAATCGCCATCTACCTTGATTCCAATTACTTCAGTTCCGTTACGAAGACGTGGAATAGTTATGTGTTCGATAATTTCTCCATATTCTAAAGTTCCATTAGAACCTGCAAAAACTCTTGAATAAACAGGAATTTCTTGTTCCAGTTCAACAATTGTTAATTTATCTTCTGGAGTTGTATCTTCCGAATCAAGATAACCAATTATTTGATATAAAACTTTATAATCAATTCTCAATGCTTTAGCTAAAGCTTGTAAATGAAATGGATTAGCCTTTTTAACTGTTCCATAAAGCATTTTATGAAGAACAGCTCCATCTAATCCAGCTTTTAATGCTAATTGACTATGGCCTAAACCTCTTCTATTTCTTATATCATTAAGATAATCAGCAAGAGCTTTTCTTTTGTCTTCATCAATTTCATATAATGCCATGATTTACCTCATTTCTCTAAAATTTGTCAATTTTTTATTTTCAATATAGTTTACACTTTTTGTTTGCAATTGTAAAAGGTAAACAAAATTTTCTCTTGACAATTGCAATTAAAAAGAATATACTCAATTCAAATGATGATGATTGCAAAAATAAAATGAATTAAAAATATTTAAAATTTTGATTGCAAATGTCATTGAGTAAAATATCATGATTTACAAAAGTAAGTAAATTGGGGAGGGTAGAGAATGGAAGAAAAACTATATACTCATAGTGAAGTGAGAGAAATAGTAAAAGGGTGTGATTTAATTCTAGCTGAATACTTTCGACTACTTTCAAATAGCATGTACAATACGAAAAAAATAGGAAACCCAATGTTCCCTAAATTTCTTGATTATAATTTTCCAATAATTGGAAATAATGCTCACAAAGAATTTATTGAGCATGAATTAAATATAGAAAGTCAAAAACTGAAAAATGCACCACTTGGAAAAGTAATTCAAATTCCTTCTCCTATTGATTATGGAATAGAGGAATGACTGCACAAAATAAGGCAAGTATAGAGATAATTAGTGCAAGTTTAGAATAGTAAGCAGATTTCTTGGCTATTGCCAAAGTTTCTTTTTCTCTATCATGTCTATCTAGCTCGAGTTTTTCAGAACGAGTAAGACCATTATTATCAATAAATTCTTTAAGTTCATCGACTTCAATCGTTCTCGATTTAGTTATAAGTCCTTTTTCCATAAGATGAACTACATTTAGTGAATGTTCAGGTTTCAGAGCATTTCTTGGGTCGTCAAGTAAAGCTTGTGCAGTATCAATAAGTTTCATGTTTTCACCTCCCTTGTTTGTTAAGTTTATATCGCAAATTAATTATATACAGATAAGGGAGTTTATTTCAAATAGAAAGTTTAGGAGGTGGCAAAAATAACTACAGATATTAAAACAGTAATAAAAGAAAAATGCAGAGAGAAACAAATTTCATCTGACCAGTTGGCAAATAGATTAGGGCTTTCCAGACCTCTCATGTACTATCACATAAATAAAGGTAACTTTGAAACTCTTAAAAAAATTGACGAGATACTGGGAACTGAAACGGAAAGCTTTGTGGACAGCAGTATTTACAACAAACTAGAACGTCAAAAAATTAGATTAAATGTAAAAAGAAAAAAACTGGAACTTATTTTATCAGGAATAAAATCATCCATACAGGATATAGAAAAACAGCAAGATGAACTCATAAGAAAGAAACAGCCAAAATTATTTTAGGGGAGGAAGCCATGAACAACAAAGCAATCAGACAAAGACGCAGACGAAGGCAATGGAAATCTTTGGTAGAATCCCTAGGCAAGTTTGTAAATAAAATTTTTTAGAGAGGTGAATTATGGCAGGAAGAAAACCTTTGGCAGTATCACAGGCAGTTGAGCTAGTACTGGAAGGACGTGCAATACTCATAATGTCTGAGGAACTCTGCAAATACAGAGCAAAACTTGATAAGCTAGACGACATCAGAAGGGAGGATATTCTGACTAAGGAAGATTATTTTTTCAGATGTGCTTTGCCACATTTACGTGATGGCAGATACGAAGATTTGAAGGCTTTACTCGTTTGGTATGAAGATGTAAAACGAAAAGACAGAGAGCTTATGCTTAATTATGAGGAGTTAGATGACCAAGCATTAAAGCAAGAACTGGAAAGATTTAAGAATGGACACATTTATTTCGGAGAAGAAGCAGAAAAATTGGAAGATTTGGCAATAGAAGAATTTGCAACAAAAAATAAAAAAGTGCAAGAGGTTAATCCTGCACGTGGCGTGTTATAAACACTACCTGAACAATAGTATTGTAACATGCCTCCAATAATTTTTCAAGGAGGTTTGTAATGAGAATTAAAAAAACTGATAACGGTTATGTTCTTATCATTAAACAATTGGACGTAGAGGAAAAATGCAGTTCCTATGATGAAGCGTGGAGAATGGGAGTAAGTTATTTTGGAGGTGTAGCCTAATGGTAGAGTTAATATTTAATCCTAAGAAGGAAGAGAGAAAAGCAGTAATGAAAGCACTTATGGAACTGATTAGACAAGATGCAAAATAAGATTGCTATTTATGCCAGAGAATCTACAGAGAAGCAAAATATCGAAACTCTAATATCCATATGCGAAACAAAGGCAAAGGAACTGGGCTTCCAAGATATCCTTGTGTATAAAGATGTGGAAAGCGGATATTCTAACGACAGAAAAGAGTATCTTGAACTACTGGAAGAGATACGAAATCACAAGGTAAAGAATTTGATGCTTTATGAAAGTTCAAGAGCCACAAGGGACGAGATAGAACATCATCTGTTCTACAGACTTTTGGCACAGAAGGAAGTCAAGCTCTACATAATGAATCGTGGTTGGGTTGACCCTGCTGATGAAGATGATATGTTTGTTTCTTCTATGCTGAATTTATTGGACGCTCGTGAAGGTAGAAAAACTGCCAAGAGGGTAAGGGACAGAATGGGAGAACTTGCTCGTCAAGGTCGTTGGACTGGTGGTCCTGCTCCTCTTGGTTATAGATTAGTTGAAAAAGAACTGGTAGTTAATGATGAAGAAAAAGTAATTGTAAAAGAGATATTTAGGCTTTTCCTAGAGGGAATAAGTCGAGAGGCTATTGCCGATAGGTTCGGATTTGAAAGAAAAAAGTTATAAGAATCCTGAAAAATGAAGCCTACATAGGAAAAGTGAAATACAGACAGCAACAAAAGATTGATAAAAAAGTGGTTACTAATAAAGAGTATGAACTCTTTGACGGAATCCATGAGCCAATTATAGATTTGGGAATTTGGGAAGCTACTCAGAACAGAATCAGAAAAGTTCAGAGAGTAAAAAGTTCCGGGAACAAATTTATTTTTAGAGGGTTGCTAAGGTGTCATTGCGGATCAATTATGTATCCGAGAATGCTTAGGGGCAAAGTGATTTACACATGTCACGCAAAATCTCTAAATACGCATAATTGTAGCTCTACCCATATCAAACAGGAAGAACTTCTGAAAGACGTGATTTGGGCAATTAGGGAAAGTATTGAGCAGTTTGAAATGATAGATGATGAGATAAGCAGTTCGGATGTTGCTAATAAGCTTGATTTCTATACCAAAGAGCTACGAAAACTGGATAAGCAAGAGGAAACACTTCTTAGAAAATATCTGGATGAAACAATATCCGAGACGATTTATGACAAGATGGTTAAGGAACTGAAACATAAGATAGCTACCTACAAAGATGAAGAGAAGAAACTTAAAAAGCTTCTGGATGATGAAGGCAAGAGGGATTCTAATATTGAGCTTTTAAAGGCTTACGTTGATACCCTTGAGGAAACAGACGACCTCTACAAGCTACAGAAACTCTTCGTTCTCATAATCAAAGAGATTCACTTTGTAAATAATTATAGATGTAAGGCAATCCTCAATATTTAGGGCGAGTATGCCAAAGAGTGTATACTCTCCCATTGTAGATTGTAGGGCAAAAGGCTTGGATTTTGGGAAATGGAGGGGGTGGAAAGATGTGGAAAAAAGTACTGGCATTTGTATGGTTTGTTGTAATGACGGGCACAGTATTAATTGGCGAGATAGGAACTATGATTGCTACTAAGGATATTAATAGAATATTCAAGCATTTAGGTTTTTACTTTCTTTTAGGACTAATACTTTATCAATTTTTAGTTGTTTATGTTGATAAGAAGTTTAGTAAGCAGTTAACGGACTATATTTTATATTGGTCTAATAAAAAAGTTGATTCAATAATAAAAGAAGCAGATAAAGCAATGAAAGATGAAAAATAAAAGATTGAGGAAGTGAACTTCCTCAATCTGAATCTTAAACTAAATTTGTATCATTAGGGATTTTATTAATATCCTTTTTAATATCATTAATTGTCTTGTTTAGTTTTTCTTGAGTGCTATTTGATTCATTGTCGTTTGGATGAAATATTTGATGAATTTTCTTTTGCAAATGACTTTCCTCAAAAATGGCTTCTCCTACTTTATTTATAAATCCAGATAGTAGCTGGATTATAATCGTAACGACAATGAATGCAATGGTTAGCTTACTTTTAATTTCTTCAAGAATACTTTTTTTAGAATTTGCTGGATGTTGATTTATTAAATTTGTGACATGATTTAATTTAGTTGTTAAAATTTCTAATTTGTTACTTAAATCACCAATAATCATTTCAGTATTTAGAGATTGAGTATCAAGGTCAGTTTTATCTTCCGCAGTTGCGCCTATAATCTTGAATTTTTGGGATATCAAATTCAGTTCATTCTTTATATCTGAATCTTCCATAGAATTAATAGATTCTTTAATCCCAATAATATCAGTTACAAAACTTTCTGGAATTTCTGGAGTTTCTAAGCAATTTTCAAACTTTTTAGAAATTTCTTGAAACTTAGTTACTAAATCGGGTTCAGATTTGTCTTCATAGACAGTTGTAAATAATTTATTAACTATTGATGATACTGAATTATCAAGTCTACTTGCCTGCATTGATAAAAGTGGATTATCAACATAAAGCTTAGTATTCCACTTGCTTGCAGTCAGAGCGAAATTTTTATATGCAGGTAAAGAATTTGTTATTCCTAACATGTCGGAATTCCACTTACTTCCAAGCATGGCATAATCTTTCATTGAAGTAATAGAACCAGTTATTCCTAGCATATCTGTATTTCTTTTACTTGCAGTCAGAGTTAAATCTTTCATTGCACTGATAGAACTGGTTAATCCCAACATGTCAGAGTTCCACTTACTTCCAAACATGGCATAATCTTTCATTGAAGTAATAGAACTTATTCCTAACGTGTCAGTATTCCATTTACTTGCAGTTAGAGCGAAATTTTTATATGAAGTTAAAGAATTTGTTATTCCTAACAGATCAGTATTCCATTTGCTTGCAGTCAATGTGAAATCTTTATATGAAGTTAAAGAATTTGTTATTTTCAACATGTCGGAATTCCACTTACTTCCAAGCATAGCATAATCTTTCATTGAAGTAATAGAACTAGTTATTCCTAACATATTAGTATTCCATTTGCTTGCAGTCAGAGATATGTCTTTAAACGCTTTAATTGCACTACCTTCACC
>Ga0183099_1001444_pt1 | contig 13753 bp, 18 predicted proteins | sample Biomet1_FD_127788 | JGI IMG/M metagenome (GOLD analysis project Ga0183099, IMG submission 127788) | Microbial communities from bioreactor (seeded with anoxic lake sediment) at LBNL, California, USA - Biofuel metagenome 1 | ecosystem: Engineered > Bioreactor > Anaerobic > Unclassified ... | reverse complement strand
CGCGCCGGTCCTCCTGCCTGCCGCAGACTGCCGGCGGCCAGTTCCGCAGCTCCGGGTGCCGCTGCATTTCAACCGATGCATAAAAGCAGTTTTGATCGACGTGTAAAATGCTGCGCGCCATGCCATCACCTCTATACTCGATACTAGAACATTTGTTCTGACTTTTCAAGAGGGAGTTTCTGCCTGCTAGTACGCGCATGGGCAAATGTGCTATACTATATCCGGTATAGAAAACTCATTTGAACCGGAAAGCAGGTGCCTAAAGTGTGTGGACGCTATCAGTTTACGGCGGAGGACAGCAAGGAAATTCAGCGAATTGTACAGGAAGTGCAGGAGCGTTGCGGACGTGACCAGTTTACGCCCGGAGACGTGTATCCCGCCAACAAGGCGCCTGTCCTGCTGGAGTCACATGGCAACGTCACACCTGACCTGCTGTATTGGGGCTTTCAGACGCCCCAGGCGCTGGTGATCAACGCCAGGTCGGAAACGGCAGATCAAAGATCCTTATTCCGAGACAGTTTGGAGCAGCGCCGGTGTGTGATTCCCTCAACAGGCTTCTACGAGTGGAGCAAGGACAAGCGCAAGTATCTCTTTCGCCTGCCGGAGCAGCAGGTTCTCTATATGGCCGGAATCTATCAGGAGCGGGACGGGAAGAATTGCTACTGCATTCTCACCACGGAAGCAAACGATTCTATGCGAGAGGTTCACCCTCGTATGCCCGTCGTCCTGACACAGGAGCTGATCAACAGCTGGATCATGGAGCCTACAGCCTGCCGGGAGCTGCTTAAAAAATTACCGCCGCAGCTGTTGGCCACAGCGGAAGACAATCAGACATCACTTTGGTGATGCTGCCCTATAAAAGCCCCCGGCGAACATCACGTTCGCTGGGGGTCCCTTTGTGCTCAATTCGGGCACTCACACGTTTATGAGATATAGGCCTATCAGACATACCAACATACCAATAATCTTGGTTGTACTTATGGATTCGTGATATGCAAAAACGCCAACAAGGATCAGGCACATTGCCAGAATAATACTATAAACGAGCTGTCCGCTGCTGACATTCCACCCGGCTTTATACATATAAATCGACCCAGCTTCCAATCCGACAACGGCCAGGCCAAGTACAAAACTACTCCAGTTAAGGTTATGGTATTCTTGTATTAGGCTCCCACCTCGGTTAAGCGCATAATACATAACCGTGGAAAAAATTGCTCCGACGATATATGTTACCGTTAAAGCCGCAAATGGGTTGATTGCAGATGGGGTTTCTTTTGAGCAAATATTGTAGAGCACGTTGGAAAGGACAATAATCGCAATAGGCCAAATCATAGAAAAACTCATTAATTCCTCCGTCAACTGACCAGCAAGTAAGAACCGACAGTCAGTTTAGCCCGACTGTCGGTATGTGCTCACCCGTTCTTTGTAAATATAATATCACACAGATTCAAGAATTGCAATTACTCCGACTCGGCAGTCTCCAGCTATCATTCTCAGCTTTAAGGTAAGTAGATTAACCCATACAAAAGAAATGGGGGCCTCTGCAAATGATAAAGCACTTGCAACGGCTCCTGCTTGACGGTCACCCACCTTTAGCTCACTGGGGTTCTCTTTGTGCCTAATCCGGTTATTTATTTTATATATAGCGCCTGCTCCACCATCCTGCGCCGCGTCAGGCCCGCCACTGCCTTGCCTCGGACTTGCTGTAGAAAATGATGGCCTATCATTAACAGGCCGAAACGCCCTTTGGGGCGTCGAGGGAACCCGTCGGCTACGTGGGAAAGCGCGGCCACGTTTGATATAGGCGCCTTGAAAACAGAACAAGCCGGACGCCATACGACGCCCGGCTGCTCCTTTAGGAGATCAGATAAAAAGAGGGTAAAATGAAAAACTCGTCTCTTGCAAGTATGATAATACTGATGATTTGTTAAGCAGAAAAGCGTAGACTGTTACGAATCTTTTAAATCTCTTCCAAGACGCAAAATTCCCCGGGGCCTGCCGTCTGGTAAGTCCCGGGGAGTATATTATTTACACATATTTGGCCAGCGCCGGGTATATCACACTTATCTGTAGTTTTGAGGAAACTGCCTTATCAGTCCCCGTGTCATCGCATCGGCCATCACTAGCGCTTCTTGCTCAATATTCTCAAAGATGTCAATACTGTCTTGATACTTTTGGGTCAAGATGGCAACGGCTTCGGCCTTCGTCATTGCGAGGTGATCGTACAACATTTTTTGCCATTCCTGCACTGACCAATATGGATTGATACTACTCAGGAAGGCCGCAATCTCATTAGCGTTTGCGTACCATCGCTTTTCGGCATCAGCAGCTGCGGCACTGTCGCCAGCTTTTGCTGCACTGGCAAGTTCAGCGGCAATTGTGAGGTGACTTGTGAACAGTTTCGCAAATGCTGCGGCAATGTTTTCTCCATAAAATAGCTTCAATGCCGATTCAAAATCTTTGGGATTTCGTAAAAGGCGATTTGTGACAAGCTCCGTGTCAGGTAGTCCGAAAGCAGCACTGACAAGAAACAGCCTCGTCCAATAGACATGCTGCTCCCACAGCAGCCGCATTAAATTGCTCAGCGTCTGTTCAGATTTGCTGATCTTCAGAGGCGGGGGCGGAGAGTCCGCACGGTGAGATCTGCGTCCTGAAGGAATGCAAATTGTCTGTCCAATGTGCAGGTTATCTTTATTCAACATGGGATTTGCCGATAGGATTTCCTGGGTGGTCTTTTGGAAGCGCTGCGCGATCAGCCACAGCGAGTCTCGGGGCCGAACGATATACGCCTCTGTTCCCGAAGGACATGAGGGCATGGATATCACCGCCTTTCCAATCGAGATGATCCTGCCCTTACATGATATGATTGTTTTCTAGGGAGGTTTCCTTTCTCTCCTAGCACTTTACGCTAAAAACAAAAAGCCCGCCCGAGGAGTTTAATCCCCGAGCGGACTTTTTTGCATATTATACCGCCGTCTCCATCCCGACGGCCTGCAGCTTGCGGTCGAACCCGCCGCCGCGGTAGATAAACACCAACGTCCGCACCTGCTCGTGCGTTAAGTTGATGACGTCTCCGTTGCCGGTCGCATCGGAACCGTCGCCCTGGATGATGCCGTCCGCGCGTGTTGATCACATATTGGAAAAGGCACGTCCAATTCGCATATCTCTTTTTTGCGGAATAGTATAGAAGGGGGTAGAGTCATGTATACGAAAATTATTAATCCAAGCGTCGTCGTTTTCGACGGAAAAACCCGCGAGCTTATTGGAACCGCGACATTCAAATTAGCGGATGAATCGGAAAAGGCTCTCTTGAATTTACTAAATTACAACGAGCAACCATCTTCTCTTACGCTATTGGACGTAGATCTGCACAAACCTTCGCCGAATTACAGCCCACCAACACCATTCAAACCTTATGCACGCAAAGGAACCATTAATGCGAATGCGTTATTCACTAATGAAAATTCAAAGCGCCTCGTTCCGGTAGAAATTCAGCTAAAATATAACTTTCTGACAAGAGGAAACACAAAAGGCAACCTATTTCATTTTGAAAGCGTGGAGTTTGGTGACATAGACATACAATCCGTGAAAATAATTTATTAAATTAAAGTCCTGCCTCAAAGGTGTTAACCTCAAAGGCGGGACTCCTTCTGCTTATTTCACACGTTATACCCCGGTCTGCACGCGCCGGTGATCAGCTTCGGGTTCCGCTTACGCCGCATAACCGCGCCGCCGTTGTCGTTGCTGGTGAGGCTGGTGTTCCCCTCGATGGTGTACACCCATCCGCCGACGACCTTCTCCACAATGCCGACGTGCTGCGTGATCTTTTTCTGCCCGGTGAAGTCAAACATCACGATATCACCGGGTTTCAGGCCGTAATCAACCCATGGTGTCTTTTCCCGCATCCACGCCGATGTCGAACAGATAGGCCCCCGCTTTGCTGCGGTTTTTCGGTTTCCGCACAAATGGAACGCCTTCCCCGCCGAAGCCTTTGATTGCCCAAATTCTCCGCGCCTCCCGGCGTGGATCTCGGCAATAGTCATAGACCTGCTGCGTAAAGTGCCCGCCGGAGTCGATGCAGGTCGTCATGATCCGCATCTGCTGCCCGTCCGCTCTTTTGTAAGTTGCAAAAAGAATGTCGTCCAGTTCCTTCCACGTTTTTGGAAGGCCCGGGTCTGACAAGATGACGTCGTACTTGATGGCCCACGACCTAAAATCCAATCCCCATCCGTCAATCTCATATTCCAGACGGTTGTCCTGTACGTCCACCGCTGCGGTCAGAACCAAAACCTCTGCCGGCACTTGACAGTTGTAGGCTCTTCGGCGATTTTTGATGATCTCATCCGCGCTCAGTTCTCGCTTCTGCTTGAAGGTTTCACCCAGCGTTGTGTTCGTCCACGCCTTCAGGCTGTCCGGTCCTTTGTGCTTTGCCTTTAAAAAGCTCTCCGCGATCTCCTGCCAGCTCCCCCATGGGGAGCAGAATTCGTTGAGATGGAACCCCCGTATCTTTGTTATCTCCGGGTGCAGCGCTTTCCACCGGATCGGCTGATGCTTCCATCGAACCTCGCTGTCCAGGCACGCACATTTTCGGCATTCATACCCCAGAATCTCCGCGGTGTCCGTTCCGGATACATGGCTGAATTTCAGGTTTGCCCACACATAGGGTTGCCACTCTCCGCAGTTGGGGCACTGCACCTCCAATTCCTCCATGGATGACGTGCGGTATTCTTTTTCGATTTTGCTTTCGTCCTCGTTGGTCGGTGTAGAAACCATGATAATCTTATGGTTCCAAAAGTTCTTTGTCCGCTTTCTGGCCAGCTCCACCGGGTCGCCCTCTTTTCCGGAGGACTGTGGATATCCGTCCACCTCGTCCAGAAAAAGCGCACGTACCGGGCGGCCGCGGAGCTGTGTCGGAGAATTGGCGCCCACCAGCGACACATACCCTCCTGGGAATCGTTTCTGATAGATCGTGTTTCCTCCGTCTCGCGCTTTCAGATCGGATACTTTTTCACGCAGCGTCGGACAATCTCGAATCATCGGTGTCAACCGATCCTTGGAATAGTCTTCTGCCATTTTTTCACTTGGTAGTACGTATAGGATCGGGCACGGCTCCCGATCGATAAACCACCCGACGGTGTTCAGGATGACCTCTGTTTTGCCCACCTGTGCGGAGGACATGATCACCACGATCTCCACGCGCGGGTCCGATACCGCATCCATGATTCCTCTCTGATACGGCGCCCGGTCCGTGCGCCACCGGCCAATCTCTGCCGATCCCTCCGGTGACAAGATTCTGAACTTATCTGCCCATTGGCTCACGGTCATGTATACCGGCACCAAAAACGCACCCATTAGCCGCTTGAACAGCTTCAGGGTGCGCCGGTATTGGATTTCCCGCTTATTCGGTTTCTTCTGCTTCATCGTCTTCTTCTGGCTCATAATCGTCATAGTCCGCCGGGTCATACCCGGGCACCTCATTCAGCGCATCTGTGATCTCCCGCGTCAGTATACTCTGGATCTCCGTTGTGTCCGTCAATCCGGTAACCTGCGGGGCCAGCTTTACCGGAATACCCAGCATCCGGCTTTTGACCGTGGCGGCCATGTTCCCCCAGAGCCGCTCCACGTCCGATGCAAGGTGCAGCTGCCCTTCCATACGCATCACGGTCAGCTCCGTCTTGCGCATCTTGATCTTCTCGTGTTCGGCCCTGACACCGTCCAGGCTTTTTTGCTCTGATGTTTTCTCCGCGTGAGTCATGTATTCGATGTAATTTTTGACGGACTGGCCCAGATCGTACTTCCCGCGTCGAATCCGAACGACGGTTCCCTCGTTCGCCATCATCTCGATTCGGCGCTTTGTCACGCTGAAGCATTCCGCCAGCGCCGCAGCATTCACTTCCATGTCCATCATCTCCCATTCGGCACACCACCCGGCCCTCGCAGTCTCCCACTCAGGTCGGGCTGGAGGATCTCGTGAACGCCGGCCCATCAAAGACCGGGTGCTGTTCCGAAGGGTAGAAAGCGCAGCAGCAACCATGGCGGTGCAGCAACCGCCAAAAGAGGGAACTACTGCGCTTTCTCTTTGCCGGGGCGCGAGAGGGGTTGAACTCGCGTCGCGGATATGGGCCTGAAATTAACGGCCCATTTACGGGTTTTCGGCTCTCCCGTGTGCCGTCCGGTATGTAGCCACCGGATGGAGTGGGTGACAGGCTTTGAACCCGCCCTCCCGGCTTGTAAGGCCGGTGCTCTTCAAACTGAGTTATGCCCACAAATAAACGGCGGCAGCGTAGCAGCTCCCACGCTGCCGCCTCTTCAATCGTATTTAACACTCTGCTCGTGACCGAATTTTTACCGCCCCCGGCCCGGGGCAATCGCCTCAGTTTTCGCACCATGTTTTCTTCTTCCTTTTTGTGTAGTCGGCCTAAAATCCGGCCCGCCGTGAAGCGAACTGCTTTGGCCATGGGTTCTTCGCTTAATTTCGCTTTTGAAGCCGCTTTTCTCGCGTGCGTGTGTGCGCCCGCGGTAATAAGTATCTGACCCCCTATTTTTCTGCACATTGGAACCGATCCTGAAAGCGAAAGCGAAACGCCCTAAAAAAAGCTCAAAATCTAGGCAATTCGCGCGCTTCGCCAGTACCACTCGCATTTTTTCTTTCTGACAGTACCTTGACGGCGCTCAGGGAGCGGGACGTAGGAGTCCGCCCCGGATGCCACCATCAGATGCAATGCGTCTCTCTTCAGCTATTTGCTCGCTGATCAGGATAAGATTTTCATTCGGCATGTCACCGCCTCTCTCTCTTGCCTGGATTTCATGAAAAAGGGGCGGCTTACACCGTCCCTTGCTCTTATGTTGTACTTATTGGGGGGCTTCCTCCCTGAGGAAGAATTTTGATATTCTGAATTCCGATGTTGGTATATTCGAGACTGTCAAAGTGGTACTTGTCTCCTGCGGCATTTCCTCTTGCCTGCGCATCAAAAGTGAAGTAGATATCAGCGGGAATCCAAAGCTTTGAATTCGCATCTCTGAATTCCGCACGAATAATCCCATTTCTGGGAAACTTTAAAAAAACCCCCGGTGGTACATAGCGGCTGGAAGACGGCAAAAATGTGACATCCTCCAACATAATTGATCTTGGAATTGCGGCATTGTTTATCATTCCAAGTAAAGCGCTTTCAACACTTGGAGTAACGGGAAAAGTCGCCCTTCCTAAATATTCATTTGTTGCTCTATCATAAATATCTATTCGCGGTGCTACGACTCTGTCAAACATGGGCACCCACTCCTTTTCCTCCCAGTGTATTCAATACCTGCAAAAAGTGCCACTGCCGCATTACTCAAGAAGCGGGACGGATCGATGGTTGCCCTGCAAAGTGTCCCAATATTAACGCTCACCCATCACTTGGCCCCACCCCTGCCTATGCTCACGCAACGCGATGGACAAAACCCGCCCGAAGGCAACCAGAAACTACATAAGGAAACCGGCCACCCGGAGGCAGTCGGTTTCTTGTTTGTGCAGAGCTGCGGTGTTGACCCGCATAGCCTGTTGGCTGCTCTGCATATTGGGGAACCGGCCATTTCTGACCCGCTCCCTTTAGGAGGAAATTCATTGATCTATGGAAATCCATACTGACATATTACGCTCGTTTAAGGTGGCGCAGACCGCAATTTCAAATTATGCCTAAATAACTTACTACGCTGAACAAAAACTCGTCGCGCTGGTTATAGAAATACATCTTCTCTATCCCGGACAAGTTCAATTATCGAAACGGATATTCATGTCGGTTGATGCAGTTCAGCCAAATCCCTTCCGTCAGCCTCTGCCACAGTTCCTATTCTTGAGGTCCAGCCCGATATGTAACTTGGCATTCTCAACCGCCCGCGTCCGCCGCCATGCTCGGCTATCGTAAAATGCTGTTGTGCTCATACCTCACCCTATAAAAACTCGGCGGCAGGACGGCACCATGCGCAGGAGTTAACGCATGAGTTTTTCCAGGCCGCCCTTTTACCGCCTCGTTCTGCGCTCCTGCCCTGCCCCTGCCTACAAAATCTGCGCAGACAATAACCTCATTGCCAAATTGAAACCGACCTTTAAAGCAAACCACATGTCTTTTTACTTAAAAAAACAGTTGCCTTTTAGGACGGCTGTTTTAAATAGATTATTTCTTCCAGTTCTATATTGCTGTACTCTACGCTATCAAAAAAATATTCTCCCCCCAATAGATTTCCTCTCGCCCTTGCGTCGTATCTGATGCGTATTTCCACCGGTATCAATTCCCCCGAAGCAGCATCTGTAAATAATCCCCTGATGGCTCCTACGCGCTTAACCGGTCTATCCAGCGATGGCGGGATATAGTGCTCTGCCGGTTGAAATCTTAGGTTAAGTAGCAATAGCTTTGGTGGGATTATATTGTAATTGACCAGATCGAGTAATGCTCTTTCCGCTTCCGCGGATAAGCTGAATCTTGTCTGTGACACGGGTTCGCCAGTTTCTCCGTCATAAATAAAGATTTCAGGGTCTGTTATTTTTACAAACAACTCCAACTCCACCTTCCATCCCATTATATTCATGGCAGCGGGTTGAAGTGAAGACGGCTCCCTTTAGGAGGAAATTCATTGAACTCTGGAAATCCATACTGACATATTACGACTTTCAAAAGTGGATAATGGGCCAACTTTCAAAGCATATCCAAAAAGTTTGCAATATCATATAGAAACTCAGCCTTACGCCGCTTGAATGTACGTTCGCTGATTCCAGGCAAATTCATGCTTGCGAATGGGTATTGCTTTCTGTTCATGCAGTTCAGCAGAATCCCTTCAGTCAGACGCTGCCGCAGTTCCTCATTCTCCAGATCAAGCCCGATATGTAGCTTTGCGTTCTCCACCGCCCGCATCCGCTGCGTCTCCGGCCAGTCCTCAACAGCGGCCAGCTGTTCCATTTTGTTCTCAGCGGGCCGGCCTACTCCAGGCTTACGCGGCATCCCGTCGATGCAGGCTGCACCGTCGATGATTTCCCGGCGGGCCTCGTGATATGCTTTCACGCGCCGGTCATAGCCACGGACGATCCAAAGGCACTCCTGCCGAATGTCGTATGGCAATACTGGTTTTCTGCTCATCTCAGACCCACCCACTTCCTACACCGGGTCCACGTAACCGCCGCCCAAGAATCCCGGCACAGCTTATCCGCACAGGTAACACAATTATGTGGAATTTTCTTTTTCTTCGGCATATCTTTTGGGATCCGCTCTTTAAAGGCGTATTCGCTTCTTCTGCTCATGACTTTCTCACTTTCTCAATTCTCGCTTTCAACGCCTGCATCAGTGTCTCCTGTGTATCGCTTTTGGCCTGCAGCGCCGCCATGACGTCCTGATCGACACTCTCCTGCACGATCATGTGGTGGACGATCACGGGGTGCTGCTGGCCCTGCCGGTGAAGCCGCTTATTTGCCTGTTGGTATTGTTCTAAACTTCACGTCAGCCCGAACCAGATGGCGTGATGTCCGCCTCGCTGGAGGTTCAGGCCATACGCACAGCTGGCCGGATGGGCTAGCAGAATATCAACCTCGCCGGCGTTCCAGTCGTTTTCATCCTGCGGTCCGTGAAAGACACGGACGCGGAGGCCAGACCCGTTCAGCGCCTCGATAATGCGGTCACGGTCATGCTGGAAGTTGTAGAATACCAGCGCGTGCTCTCCGTGCAGCTGCTCGATGACCTCCAAAAAAGCCTCGATTTTGCACCGGTGGATCTCCGTTACCTTGTGATCCACGTCGTACACCGCGCCGTCGCACAATTGCAGCAGCTTATTGGTCAGAACTGCCGCGCTGCCTGCCGTGATCGTGTCCTCGTCAATTTCCAGCAGCATGTCCTTTTCCAGCTTGTCATAGGCCTTCTTTGCCGCCGGGTCCAGAACCACCGGAACAATGTCCTCGATGTACTCCGGCAGGTTCAGATAATCCTCCGCCTTCATGCTGGCGCAGATATCGGAGATCGCGTCCTGTATGCGGCTGTCCGCATGGTCCTGCGGCGAATATGTCCGGTACTGCTGCCCCGGATGCGCATAGTCCTGTGTGAAGAACTGCTCTCGGTAACTTGTCATTGTGCGGCCCAATCTCTCGCCGCCGTCCAGCAAATAGATCTGTGCGAAAAGGTCTTCAAGACCATTTGGGGCCGGGGTGCCGGTCAGCTCCACGATACGGGAAATGCGACTGCGCATCAGCTTTAGTTTCTTGAATCGCTTGGACTGCGGATTCTTGAAGCTGCTGGACTCGTCCAGAACTACCATGTCGAAGGGCCAATCCTGCTGGTAGTAATCCACCAGCCACGGGATATTTTCCCGGTTAATCACCCAGATGTCACCCGATGTATACAGCGCCTTGATCCGCTGCTTTGCAGTACCCAGCACAGAAACGATTCGCAGGTGCTTTAGGTGATCCCACTGCTGCGCCTCATTTTGCCAAGTTGCCTCTGCCACTTTCTTCGGTGCTACGATCAGCACCCGGGAAACCTGCCAACGGTTATACCGCAGATCGTTGATGGCCGTCAGTGTCTCCACTGTTTTCCCGAGACCCATATCTTGAAAGAGTCCGATAGCCGGGTCCTGGATGATCCGCTCCACGGCATGCCATAGGCCGGGTCTCCGGGCTGCTTTCCGCAGGTGTCCGAGGTGTACCAAGTGACCGTGCAGTCCTGGATTACGTTGGCCTTTGCCAACAGCGCGGCTTAAATATTCGCGTTTTCGCCCAGTTCCGGGATGTCAGGTGCCTCCCAGCACTGCGCAGGGCCTGCGGGCTGTGCCAGCTTGTCCGTGATAACGACGGGCTTGTCTATGTCCGCCTTGACTTTGATTGTCAGGCACAACGCCACACACAGCATCAGCGCAATGATGGCCAGCCATGTGCAGCGACGCCATTTGCGGGCGGTGTTCTCGGCCTGCCGCGCGCGATTCCGTGCTTTTCGGCTGGCGGCGGCGTATTCGGTGGCATCGCGCAGCTGCTCGGTATGTACGGCGGCAAAAAACCGGTCTTCCAGTTCGGTGAGGCGGCGCTCCATATAACGGGCATACTTTTCTTTTTTCTGGCTCATTGGGACACTCCTCCTGCTCAAAGTAAATTTTCCAACGATTTGAGCATGTCTTCTTTCGGGATTTTCAGGGCCGTGCGCAGGCCCCGCAGCTCCTTGATACTGAACGAATCCACATCCTTCAGTCGCCGGGACATGGTGGGCTGGCTGATACCGGCATGAGGCGCGGCTTGCGTGTAGGAGCCATACAGCGCGTAGCCCTGTGCCTTGATGAGAGTTGTGAAATCCTTCTGTGCGTCTGTGTGCGCCGATAGCTTTGTGCGCGGCATGACTGCCTCCTTTTTAATCTGTGGGGGCTATGGTGTCCTGACCGCCATCCAGACTCAGCCGTGCCATAACCTCGTCGGCCACTGCCTCAATCAAAGCGCTGTCAATTCCGTGGCCGCAGGTATCATTGCTGCTCGTCGGCACGATCTTGTCCGAAATCTCCACATGGTCAAGCGCGTAAGAGATCAACGTGGATGCAACATCAATGGGCTGCCAGTTCAGCTTTACCGCCAGAGCTTTCACCTGATCGTGAACTCGGGGTGTCACCTTCAGCAGGCTGTGGCATTTCTCTGTCTCCAGCGCGACATGCAGGCATAATGCGTCGTTCATTATGTAGTCTCCCTTCCTGCCGCAGTTCTGGCCTCGTACTGCGCCAGCGCGTCCTCGCTGATACGGTAGCCCTTCGGCATCTTAATTGCCGACAGGCGGCCCTTGCGAATCCAGTCCCAGACTGTAAGAACTTTTACGCCGTATCGGTCTGCAACCTCATCGCATCTGTACAGTTTGCTCAAAGTAATACCCCCACTTCTGTATGAATTTATACTTGTGTTTACTTATGTTTAGTGGTATTCTTAGTTTGCTAAGAAACGTATGCATACTACTACCACCAAGCATCTTACGCATTGCCATGCGTTATGATGCTTGTACCATTCTGCCCGTTTGGTATGGTCTAAGTATAGTTTCGTTTCCTAAGATTGTCAAGTGCAATTGTTAAGTTTTCTAAGTTTCAGTACAATGCACAAGAATGCGAGGAAATGATGGACGCTTATGACAGAATTGAGAAACTGATGCTTGAACATGGAGAAAAGGCAAGTGACCTTGCAAAAGCAACTGGGATGTCCACGGGTTTGTTGTCGCAGTGGAAAAGCAGAATGCAAAAGCCATCAGCTGCAAAATTATCGAAGGTCGCCGCTCATTATGGCGTTACTACTGACTATCTTCTTGGAAATCTAACCCTCGGAATCGAATTGCAGAAAATTATGAAAAGTGAAAGCAATCGGCTTGGCGTACCAGAAGATGAACTCACTCAAGCCTTTATTAATAAGAAGCCCGTCCCAAGTGAAAGCATTAAACTGAGTCAAGAAAATATTGCGCACTATTTTGATTCCTTGTACTCGTCAAAAGAAAATCCCCCCGCCGTTTCTGGCGAGGGGAAAGCAGAGGACGCTATTTTGTTTTCTGCGTACAAGGCTGCTCCGAAAAATGTTCAGGAAGCAATCCGCAATCTTTTAGGATTGAAATGACCTGATCTCGTTTTTCGCTTATGTTTAACGCTGACACAAACTCATCATATTCGCTACCCACTACTCCCCTTTCTCCGCACTGCCCGTTCGAAATTCCTTAATATTGTAATAGAACATTCGTTCTATAAAGTCAACGAGTAAATTTGCTGTATCTAATTGTGATTTTTGTTATATACCACAAGATGCTTGTAATCTCACAGCCGGAGGACGGAGATTCATAGAAAGAAGATGTTCGCGTGGGAATTTTTAGTAAGATTTTTGGAAAAGCAAAAGAAAGCGCGGAAACTGCAAAAGAATCCTATACTGCAGGAGCGGCATCTACATCGGCCAAATCAGATACATGTAGCCGTGAAAATCAAAGAATGCAGTTTATACAGAATCAAATTGCAGAGCACAATGCGATGGTTAATAACATACCATTATTTAAGTGTAAAGTGTCAGATGTACCAGCGAAGAAACTTACAGTAGATAGGCTGAACGATATTTCATACTCAAATATCACAAAAAAGACGCCGCGGGATAAGCTCGGGAATTTTGTTGCAATCGACACGGAAACAACAGGTTTGAGCGCGTCTACCTGTGAAATAATCGACATTGCCGCAATACGATTTCGAGATTTCATGCCGGCCCAAAAAATTTCTATGCTTCTGTCTCCAAAAAAAGGGCTGTCAGAAGATGCTATGCTGATTAACCACATCACACTTGATATGGTAGAAGGCCGGCCTACGTTCGGCCAAGTTGCAGAATCTCTTTTGTCTTTTATCGGAAATGACAATATCGTAGGTCACAATCTCGAATTTGACCTGAAATTTATCGTTAAAGGCGGAGCTGATGTAACGGCCCAAAAGCGCAAGTACTACGACACGCTTGATATTGCGCAAAGGACGCTTAAAAAAGTAAGGAAAAAATGGGACAAAGATCTTGAATCGTTTGAGGAAGATTACGATTCGGATTACGATGTAGAAGATTACAAACTTGGAACTTTGTGCGACTACTACGGGATAATTAATACTGAATCGCACAGAGCGGAAGGAGACGCTATCGCAGCTGGTGAACTTTTGCGCCATCTTGCGGACGACAGATTATAAATAATGTCAACTGAACAAAGGGTGCTTTTTCTGTGGGACCATCCATAGTGCCAAAAGAGCAAGCAGCCGCAGCAGGGCGCGC
>Ga0183099_1001443_pt1 | contig 13758 bp, 14 predicted proteins | sample Biomet1_FD_127788 | JGI IMG/M metagenome (GOLD analysis project Ga0183099, IMG submission 127788) | Microbial communities from bioreactor (seeded with anoxic lake sediment) at LBNL, California, USA - Biofuel metagenome 1 | ecosystem: Engineered > Bioreactor > Anaerobic > Unclassified ... | reverse complement strand
GAAGCACGGAACAACTTCAGGTACATCTCTTTATAATCCGGCATATCCATTCACCCCACAGGGTATAGTTTAGAACAATATATTCAAATTTTCAAGTAGAACAATTTGTTCTACTATACTGATTGTGGTGATGCAAATGGAAATATACCCGAGAATCCGGAATTTGCGGGAAGATTCTGATTTAACGCAGCAGCAGGTGGGCAAGGCCATCAACGTACCGCAGCGCACCTACGCTTATTACGAGAGCGGCCAGCGCATGGTACCGCCTCACGTCCTCTGTGCCCTGGCGGACTATTACAAGGTCAGCGTGGATTATATCCTCGGCAGAACTGACAAGAAAAAGTAATCGACAATGAAACGCGTCGGGCCTTTTCGGAAATGGGCCCGACGCGCTTTTTATTTCCAGAATGGTACGATTTGCCACTTCTTCTGTTGCAAACATTTGCCAAAAAGTATACAATAAATTGTAAAATCATTGGCAAAGTCGTCGAACGAAATATTTTCATAAAGAATGGTAGAACATTTACGGCAAGCCAGGGCAGTATTATTGAATAAAAATAACCGACAGCCATCACTCAGTTGCTGTCGGTTATTTTGTGAATCAAAAAGTTCACTACGCTAATCTATTTATATATTCCATAGACCTTATTGACATTCTGAATGTAAATAATTCCCTTCCCGGGATCGTCTATTTTCAACTGTGTGCGTATAGACGACACAATGGCATCTGTCATATCTGTTTCCGATAAGATAAGAACGATTTCCTTTTCAGGTTCGATATCCATAGAGAACAGCTTGCTGGTTTCATGAATACCGGAACCCCTGCCCCCCATAATGGTTCCTCCTTTTGAACCTGCTTTGGTTGCAGCATCAATAACATCTTCGGCTTTACCCCTTTCCACAATGGTTGTTATCATATGATACATGGTGTTCTCCACTCCTTTTTCATAATCTGAGCTTTCACATGGAAAACTTTTCGCCCCCAAAATCTTAAAAACTGAAGTTGTAAAAGCAATGCCATGATTTGGCTTGTTGAAATCAAACTCTTTATTAAGTCCTTCAAGAGAATGGCACGCTGTTGCCGTATCCGTCAACATAAAGCAAATTTCTTTTCTAATATCAGAGAGTCCAATAAAATTTAGGATTCGACTGCTAACAGTTCCTTTTCCTATAGTCACCGTACCGCCTTTTATCCCATATTGTTTTGCTCGTTTTAGCACCTTACTCCCAAATCCAAAATCAACGATAACACATATCAATTCTATTTCAGTTAACTTAGATTCGTTATTCATAGGATTTACACCTCCCTATACTCCTTTTTTGTCTTAACTTTATAAAACAAACCCAACAATTGCAAGGCGATTAAAGGGGTCATTGCAACCATTGAGATAATTCCAAACCCATCGACTAAAACACTGGCCCCCTCTGTAGCTTCGGCAGCCCCTTGTGCATATGCCAATATAAAAGTAGCTGTCATCGGACCGGAGGCTACTCCGCCTGAGTCAAAAGCAATTCCTACAAAGAGCTTGGGAACGAAATACATCAATGCAATAGAAATAACATATCCCGGAAGCAGATACTGCCATAATTGTAATTCTGGAATCAGTATCCTGACAATAGATAATGCCACTGCGACACCGACCCCGATAGTAAGCGTAATCATAACAGCTTTTCTGCTCACATAGCCGCTTGTGACATTTTCAATCTGATGCGTTAGTACATAGACTGCCGGTTCTGCAAGTATAGTAACAACACCGAGTATAAAACCTATTATAATGACATAAGCCTTGTTATCTAATGAGGCTATATTATAACCAATCGTACTTCCTACGTCCATGAAGCCGGCATTAACCCCGACTAAAAACATAACAAGTCCTAAAAACGTAAACAAAATGCCAAATAGGATTTTACGAACAGCTCTATTAGATAATTTGAATGAAGCCTTTTGAAATATTATAAATATTAATATAATGGGAAACAATGCCAAGCTTACTTCTACAGCCACATTTGAAAATTCGTGAAGAAATGAATAAAGTATTGAGGTTGTCATCGTCTCTTGAGAAAGATTACCTGTTACATTATCTGCCTTTGATAAGATACTCATAACCATTATCGAAATTATAGCACCTGTTGAAGCGATTGACACCAATCCAAAGCTATCTTTTTCAGATGATTTACTATCCTTTTTCAATTTTGAAACGCCTATAGCAAGCGATAAAATAAACGGTACAGTTAAAGCGCCGGTTGTCGCTCCCGAAGCGTCAAAGGATATTGCTAAAAATTCCGGAGTAGTAAATATCGAAAGGGCCAAAATAATACCATAAAAAATGATTAATAATTTATATAACGGGAAGTTGTAAACGATTTTCATAAGTCCTACTGAAAGCATTATAGAAATACCGGCTGATACAATACCAACAATACTCCACTTTGAAATCAATCCTGATGTGACGGAACTAACCTGTTCCGCCAAAATATGAAGGTCGGGTTCTGCAACGGATATAAAAAAACCAAGAATAATTCCGAAAATAATGACGATCCATATTTTATTGGTTTTTGCGATCGTTGACCCAAGGAGATTTCCAATCGGAGTAATTCCAATGTCTACTCCAATTAGAAAAACTGTTAAGCCAAAAATAATAAGTACCGCACCAATGAGAAACCTTATAAGTAATGCTGTATCAATTGGAGATATAGTAAAATGCAAGATCAATACTATCACAGTAATCGGCAGAACCGAATACAGTACTTCTTTTAGTTTCGAAATAATCACATTCAAATATTCCACTTCCTTTCTTCCTGCTTATGATAATATTTAATTTACTATGAATTTGTGAGCCACCTCACAAATTCCTGCAAGCTGATCTCCCCGGCATTACATTTTGCCTTCTGCTCCCTTGCCTTTTCACTCCAAGCGTAGAATTCCTCCTGCTCAATCTTCCCAGCCCTAATCCAGCCAAAGCGCTTCTTGTATTCCCGGCGATAGACCTTGAAAACATCATCATCCTTGCGCTTTTCTGTCCAAGCCTTGATCGACCCTACACCCCTGCAAGTGCGCCCCTTATCGTCAATGGGACGGCTGCAGTATTCCGCATCCGAACGCCCGGAGAGGGCAAAATACTTCCCGCAATTTTTGCAGATGCGCACAGACTGTTCCCGCTTCACGAACTCCCGCACGAAGTAGTCAATCATATCGTAGATGTTTTTCGGATACAGCACCTCGGTAAAGGTTTTGCGGTCAATGACCTCGAAGCTCATGGGCTGTGGCTGAAACTGAAAGGTGTTTAACTGATCATCTCCACGGTAGTTATAGTAGCGCACCATCTTTTTCTGCACCGGCTCCTTGGGGCTGGTGTCCAAGTCCAGCACATGAGAAAAGAGCGTTTTAATCTGCTCCTGCATGGTGTGGAGATTGGATGAAATATGGGTCAGCTCCTTGCGGGGCAGCAGGCCGGCAATGCTCTCATAGTTCTGCCGTTTGGCCTGTTCCAGCCTGTCCCGCCATTCCAGACGAAGCAGCTCAAAATAAATGTGCTGGGGGACTATCGTGTCCAGTGCTGCCAAAACCTCATCCGCATATCGCTGTTCCTTAGAGGAATACAGTTCCATAATAGCCTTGCCCATACCGTCAAACAAATCGCCATATGCCCAAACATCCAAATAGAGCAGCTCCATCAGACTTGTCCCGAAGGGCAGGTCTTTTTTCTTTTTCTGTTCATTTCCATATTCAAAATACTCTTTGCCATCTGCGACCCAAACCTTGTAAGTGTAACGCATCCTTTGTCACCCCATCAGAACGACTTAATGTTAATATTATTATACATTGGTCTTGACAAGATTGCAAGGCTTTGTTAATATATAATTAAAGACTAATAATTATATATTTTATCAATTAGCTTTTATCAAAGGAGATGATGCCTATGATTTCCGAATAGCAAAAGCCGCCACTCCACGGCAATGGAATGACGGCTGGTGAAACCGAAGCGGTTTCAAAAATTGGTTGCTCTCATTGTAACCCAAGAGGAGCGGAAAAGCAAGGGAGCATTCGCGGGGCTGGGGGGTACGCTCACTACCCTTTAGGGTAGGCCAGCATATTGTTTGTATTGACAGCGGGATTTCGCCCGCCGCCAATACAAACAGCTGGTCGGGGGCGCTGCCCCCAAGCCCCCGGGACGAAAGGAGCGTGATTACTTGAAAAAAGATAAGATGTTCGCCATGCGAATGAGTACAGCGGATTATGACCGCATTCAAAATAAGGCACAGCTGTCGGGAATGACCATGACGGATTTCCTCACCCTATCAGCACTTGGCAAGGAAATCATTGTGGTGAATGGCTTGGATGCTGTTACCGTACAGCTGAAAGCCATCGGGAAAAATTTGAACCAGCTGACAGTGCTTTGCAATATGGGCAGGATTACCTGCCCCGACCTCACCGAAACAAAACGGAGCTTCGGGGTGGTGTTCGATTCCATCTGCGGATTAATGGACAAAGGGGCGTGAGCCTATGGCAATCATCACCGCCATTAAAGAAAAAACGCAGAGCCGCACCGCCATGAAAAAAGTCATGGATTATGTGGCGCAGGATTATAAAACCCTTTTCCAGAACCAAAACGGCGAACAATGCAGGTTGCTGTCCGGGCAGAACTGCTGCGGAGAAACCGCCTTTCAGGAATTCATGGCAACAAAAAAGCAATACAGAAAAGAAAGTAAGGTGTTCTTTTACCAGTATGTACAGAGCTTCAAGCCGGACTGCGGCGCTACGCCGCAGGAAATTCACCAGATGGGAATTGAGCTGGCCAAACGATTTGAGGGCTACGAAGTCCAGATTGCCACTCACATCGACCGCGATCACTGGCACAATCACCTGATTGTGAATTCCGTCAGCTGTGAAACAGGGTTGAAACTCCAATTTAATGAAAAGGATTTGGAGCAACTGCGTACCCTATCCGATGAAATCTGTTTGGCGCATGGCTTGGAGATTTTGAAGCCCTACCAAAAACCCGCCATGAAGCCCATGGGCGCAGGGGAATACCGCTCGGCTGTGCGGGGTGGCAGCTTCAAATTCCAGCTGATGAACGCCATTGACACGGCACTCTCCAAAAGCCGCACGAAGGCCGAATTTACCACCTGTATGGAGGAAATGGGCTACGGGGTGAAGTGGATACCCCAGCACAAATACATCACCTACACAGCCCCCACAGGCCTGCGGTGCAGGGACAACAAGCTCCACGATGAAAAATATCTGAAAGAAAGGATGGAACAGCACTTTGCCCAACTTGAACGAACTCAAGGCTTTGAACAAGCCGCAGGAGATACCACAGAAGCTGACCACACCCTATCTGCCGCAGGTCAGCGCCATTCCAACCGAGGAATGGGATGCCATGCTGAACAGCCAGACAGTGCTGCTGGAGCGGATGGCGGCGCTGGGGCAGTATATTTCGACCCTGCCGACCACACCGCAAATAGAGAAAGCCATCCGGGATTATTGTCAGGGGATATACGACAATCAGGGAGACATGCTGTGCCGGGTGATAGGCGACCAGCACAGGAGGATTTCACAGACAGTGAACGACAAAATAGACAAGTCACAGGACAGCCTGAAATGGCAGCTGCAGGAGGGTTTTCAGAAACAGACGGAGCTGCTCCGGCACCGGGATATGATGCCGTGGAAGCTCAAAGCCAAGTGGACAGCCGTGGGGCTGCTCTCCTCGACAGTGCTTTATACCTTGCTCAGTCTGTTGAAAATCTTGTAAATCCTTATGACCCGGATGCTGAGCGCCGGAAATACGAACAGGAGCGTATGCGCCGAACATCCGGCAGAAAAAAACGGCAGAAGGACGGTTACAGCTATCAGCACGAGCAGGACATGGAACAGAGCATGTAGGAGGTGCATTCTATTGAAATTTACGTTTCGTGATTTTTGGCGCAGATTCTGGACGCTGGTTCGGGATAAAAGCGCAAGCCTTGATATAGAAAAGCTATCCGAAGATTGGAAAACGGCAAGCTGCAGCGAAAAGCCCGCCGCTTACCGGGAGGTGAGCATCGGCAAGGTGCTGTACCGGCTCACCAGCCTTTTTGAGGGCAGCAAGGATATTGACAAAACCATGGAACGGCTGGCGATCCGGAACGCCATGAGCCAGCCCGAACCGCAGAAAAAGGCATAATTCGCCTGTGTGGTCTGGACTGTCGGCAGTATATACGGTATACTGGCTTTGATAATACTGCCGACAGTTTGGGCTTGCGGAAAGTGAGGAAACATGTTAAAAGTCCAAAAAGACTACAAGGTCGGCATCTACGTCCGTTTGAGCAAGGATGACGAACGGGCGGGAGAATCCGTCAGTATTGAAAACCAGAAATTGATGCTCACTCGATACTGTGAGGAACAGGGCTGGAACGATTATTCTGTGTATTGTGACGATGGGGTCAGCGGCACCACCTTTGACCGCCCCGGCGTAGGCTGGAGGCCGAGCGCACCGTCCGCGGCTACACCCGCAATCTGGTGATCGCTGCCACCGGCACGGGCAAGACCGTCATCTCCGCGCTGGACTTCAAGCGCTTCCGCAAGCAAAATCCAGATAAGCCCTGCCGCCTGCTGTTTGTGGCGCATCGTGAGGAAATCCTCAAGCAAAGCCTGTATACCTTCCGCGCCGTGCTGAAGGACGCTAATTTTGGCGAACTATTCGTGGGCAGCTACAAGCCGGAGAGCGTGGACAATCTGTTCTTGTCCATCCAAACCTTCAACTCTCAGGGCTTCACCGATAAGACGACTCCTGACTTTTATGACTACATTGTGGTGGACGAATTTCACCACGCCGCCGCTCCCAGCTACAAAAAGCTGCTCGAATACTATCAGCCGAAAATCCTGTTGGGGCTCACCGCCACGCCGGAACGTATGGACGGTAAAAGCATCCTGCACTACTTCAATAACCGCATCGCGGCAGAGATCCGTCTGCCCGAGGCCATCGACCGAAAGCTCCTGTGCCCGTTCCAGTATTTTGGCGTGACGGACAATATCGACCTGGACACCCTGCGCTGGAGTGCCGGCGGCTACGACAAGACGGAGCTCTCCAATCTCTATACCCTCAGCGGAGTCGCCGCGAACCGCCGCGCAGATTTAGTGGTTTCTTCTCTGCTCAAATATGTCACCGACATTGACGATGTGAAGGGTCTGGGCTTCTGTGTATCCATTGAACACGCACAGTTCATGTGCAGCCATTTCAACGACCACGGCATCCCGGCCATGTACCTGATCGGTTCCTCGCCAGATGAAGAACGGCAGACCGCCAAGCAGCGACTGGTGACCGGCGACGTGCGCTTCATCTTTGTGGTGGACATCTACAACGAGGGCGTGGACATTCCGGAGGTCAACACGGTGCTGTTTCTCCGCCCTACGGAATCCCTGACGATTTTCTTGCAGCAGTTGGGGCGCGGCCTGCGTCTCGCCGAGGATAAAGAGTGCCTGACCGTGCTGGATTTTATCGGTCAGGCAAACAGGAAATATAACTTTGAGGACAAGTTCGCGGCGCTGCTTTCCAACACCAATCGCAGCGTGACCCGTGAGCTGAAGGATGGTTTTGTCTCCGTCCCCAAAGGCTGCTATATTCAGCTGGAGAAAAAGGCCGCCAAGTACATCTTGGACAACATTCGCGCCTCCTATGGCAACAGTGCCGGACTGGTGTCACGGATTGCCAGCTTTTCGGACGACAGCGGCCTCGACCTGACGCTGGGCAACCTCCTCGATTACTATCACCTTGACCCCCGCGCCATCTACAAGTTCGGCTCCTTTTCCCGTCTCTGCGCCCGCGCGGATGTGGCGGAGGATTTTGCGGAGCCGCTGGAGGGCACGATCACAAAGGCGCTGGCAAGGTTTTCTGTGCTGGACTCTCGGCGATTCATCTCTTTCTTGCTGGACCTTCTGCCCCGGCTGGACGATGTGGACTTCACAGCGCTGCCGGATCTGGACAAGCGGATGCTGCAAATGTTCTACGTCACCGTCTGGGGCAAGGCGGTGGAGGGCTGGAACGCTGATGAGGTTCTGGACAACCTGTATGGGCTGGCAGATAGCCCGGTGATGCGCGCGGAGCTCATGGAGCTGCTGCGCTACCAATATAACCGCATTGACTTTATTGATGAGCCGGTGGATTTTGGCTTTGACTGTCCGCTGGATCTGCACTGCACCTACACACGCGACCAACTGCTGGTGGCTATGGACTTTTTAAAGCCCGCCACCGTGCGCGAGGGTGTGAAGTGGCTGCCGGATAAGGGATTGGACGTGTTCTTTGTGACGCTGAACAAGGCGGACAAAGACTACTCGCCAACTACCATGTACAACGATTATTCCGTGAGCGAGAGTCTGTTCCACTGGCAGAGCCAGAGCACCACAGCGGAGGATTCCTCTACTGGCCAGCGGTACATTCACCACCGGGAACGAGGCTCCAAGGTGCTGCTGTTCGTGCGAGAGTTTAAGACTGACCGCGTCACGGGCGGTGCCGGAGCCTACGCCTTCCTCGGCACGGCAAACTATGTGAAGCATGAGGGCAGTCGGCCCATGAATATCACATGGAGACTGGACAGGCCGATTCCGGCAAAGTTCCTCAAGAAAACAAATAAGTTGGTGGTGGGGTAAGATGACCGAAGTAGTTGCCGCCCTAATATGGGACAAGAATAAATTTATGATCTGCCAGCGGCCGACAAACAAGGCGCGCGGAATGCTGTGGGAGTTCGTCGGTGGCAAGGTGGAGCCTGGAGAGACAAAGGAACAGGCGCTTATCCGCGAGTGTCAGGAGGAGTTGGCCATTACCCTCTCTGTTGGCGAGGTGTTTATGGACGTAGTCCACGAGTATCCCGACCTGACCGTGCACCTGACGCTGTTCAATGCATTCATTGCAAATGGTACGCCGCAAAAGCTTGAGCACAACGATATCCGCTGGATCACCGTGGACGAAATCCCAGAGTACATCTTCTGCCCCGCAGACGAAACAATATTGAGTAAGCTTTCTTCAGCAGAAATGGAAAAGTGAGGTAAACGAAAATGAGCGAGCGATATATCGCATTCGACGTAGAGACTCCGAACTATGCCAATGACCGTATCAGCGCGATTGGCATTTCCGTGATTGAAAATGGATGCGTAACCAGTGATTTCTATACGCTTGTCAATCCAGAAGCTCACTTTGATCCATTTAATATTCATCTTACCGGGATCACACCGGAGATGGTGGCGGACAAGCCCACATTTCCGGAACTGTGGGAGGGAATCCAACCGATCATGGGCAGTGGACTGCTAATCGCACATAACGCGCCCTTTGACATGGGCGTATTGGCACAGTGTCTAAACGATTATCGTATTGAATGGCAGCCCTTTACCTATTATGCCTGCACCTGTGTCATGGGCCGGGCTTGCTATCCGAATCTCAACAATCACAAGCTAAATACACTTTGCGAGTATTTGAAGTTTGAGTTGGATCATCACAATGCCGGCAGCGACAGCCGCGCCTGTGCAGAGCTGCTGCTGGACTACATACGCCACGGTTTAACGCCAGAACGTTTTCTACGAAGATATGATTTGGCACAGCGCCGCACCCTGCGCACACCTCCCAAAGCAGCGCCAAGCGAAACCACAAGGCAACTTCTCGAACTGAAAGAGCTTCTTGGCGCGGTCACTGCAGATAACGAACTAAAGGAAAAAGAAGTTTTGTTCCTTCAGAACTGGATGGTGCGGAATATTACACTGCGCGGCAACTTTCCGTTTGACAAGATATTTGAAACCGTAGACAGTGCGCTGGAAGACGGCATCCTCGAAAAATCCGAATTGGACTCAATGCTTCAATTATTCGAGCGAATTACGGACCCGGTTGCAAGTGCCTGTAGTTGCGACTGCTTTGACATCAGAGGTAAGACGTTTTGTCTAACAGGTGAATTTGAGTTTGGGAGCCGGTCCGACGTGGAATCCGCACTTTGCCAAAAAGGAGGTACTCCAGTTGGCAGTGTGACAAGGAAAACGGATTGCTTGGTTGTCGGGAGTAAAGGCAGTGAAGCCTGGAGCAATGGAAATTATGGAACCAAAGTGAAAAAGGCAATGGAACTTCAAGAAAAAGGAATTTCCATACGGATTGTGAAAGAGCAGGATATTTGTAGCCTACTGTCTGTTTGAAAGGATTGCGTTATGAAAGTCAAGGTGTATAACAAACTCGTCCGTGACCGCATTCCGGAGATCATCGAGTCCTCTGGCAAGGCTTGTATGACTGAGATTCTTACGGATGAAGCTTATCTCAAAATGCTGGATAATAAGCTGGATGAGGAATTGGCGGAATACCATAAGGATCAGAACATCGAGGAGCTGGCTGATCTTTTGGAGGTCATCCGCGCCTGCACAATTGCCCGTGGCTATTCCACGAATGAACTGGAGAATGTGCGCGCAGACAAAGCCGCCAAACGCGGCGGTTTTGAGCAGAAAATATTGCTCAAGGAAGTTATCGAGAATTGAGGTGATCCCATGCCCACATACCACGCCGCGTCCGGAAGCGCGGCTGAGGACTTGTTCATAGACCTGTTTGCGGATACCTTTGGTGCGGAAAAGGCGGGGTATCTTTATTCGCAGTACCCGTTTTTCGATATCTACCAAGGCAGCCGCTTTGCCGACTTCGTGCTGGAAACGGGTATGCGCCGGGTTGCATTTGAAGTGGACGATGAAGCCTCACACAATCCGAGGCTCATTTCCACAGACAAGTTCTACGACCATCTGCTCAAGCAAAACAGTATGGTCTATTTGGGCTGGGACGTATACCGCTTCGCCGTTCGGCAAATGCAGCAGCAGCCGGACTCCATTAAAGACGAACTGCAACTCCTACTTGGCAAATATCCACAGTTTAAGGAGATTGAGGACTACCTCCCCACCCAGCGGGGACGCTCCATCGAAGCTGGTAATCTGGAATTAAAAGCACATCAGAAGGCCGCGCTGCGCTCTCTGCAGGAAATGCGTGAAAACGGCGAAACCATCGGACTTTTATATCACGCAACCGGCACTGGCAAGACCGTTACCGCAGTCATGGACGCCAAGATCTGCGGCGGACGGACGCTATTCCTTGCCCACACCCACGAGCTGGTGGATCAGGCTGCCGAGACCTTCCGCAAGCTGTGGCCCAGCATCACTGTAGGCCGTTACATGGATGCCATCAAGCAGCCAAATGCCCATGTGGTCTGCGGCAGCATCCAAAGCGTTGCGCTGAATTTGGACAATTTTAAAGACAGTGATTTTGACTATCTCATCATCGATGAGGCGCACCACGCTTCCGCCGATACATATCAAAAGGTTTTGGCCTATTTCAAGCCGCAGTTTACGCTGGGGCTCACCGCCACGCCCGAGCGCACAGATGACAACACCGTCATCCTGAACATATTCAAAAATACAGCGCACAAGCTCGACATTCAGACTGCCGTGGAAATCGGCGAGCTGGTTCCTGTGCGCTGCATTCGCATCCATACCAATATTGATTTGACCAAAGTGCGCTTCAACAGCGTTCAATATAATATCCGCGATTTGGAAAGTAAAATCTACGTCCCGGAGCGCAACCGCCTCATTGTGGACACCTGGCTACAATATGTAAAGAACCGTTGCACGGTGGTATTCTGCGCCAGTGTAAAGCATGCCGAGGAGATCGCCGCCCTGTTCATCGGCGAGGGCATCGCTGCCTGTGCCGTGTCCGGCAGTATGAAAGCGTCTGAGCGGCAGGAGCATCTTGCCAAGTTTGCCACCGGAGAAATTAAAGTTCTTTGTGCCTGCGATCTGCTCAACGAGGGCTGGGACTGCCCGCAGACGGAGGTGCTGTTCATGGCGCGGCCCACCATGTCCAAGGTGCTGTACACCCAGCAGCTGGGGCGCGGTATGCGGCTGAGCGACGGCAAGGACTGCCTGATGGTCTTCGACTTCGTGGACAACGCCAGCCAATACAATATGCCTCAGTCCCTGCATCGGCTTTTCCAACTGAAGGACTATTACGCCGGCGGATTGGCGCTGGCACCGCAGGGAGAAAAGATCGCTGAGGAGGGTCTGTATGCCAAGGGCGAGAAGCCCGATGCCCTGATCGACTGGCCGGTGGACGCCACCGATTACGAGCTGGTGGACATTTTCAACTGGCAGGAGGAAGCCGCCGGCATGATCTCGCAGATGGAGTTCGTGCGCCGCGTGGATGTGCAGACCGAGACCATCGAGCGCTATGTTCGAGAGGGGCTCTTGGTACCGGATCTGGTGGTACCCATGAGCGAGCATCGCACCTTCAAGTATTTCAAGGAAGAGACGCTGGAAAAGTACGCCGAGCAGTACGGCTGGACGCTGATCGACGATTCCAACCGCAAGGACTTGTTTCTGGATATGATTCGGCAGATGGATATGAGCTATTCCTACAAGCCGGTGCTCATCAAGGCCGTGCTGCTGTACGCCGACGAAAAAGGACGCGTGAAGCTCAGCGACATCGTGACGTATTTCCGTGACTTTTATGAGCGCCGCCGTGCCGCCGGGTTGGTCGTGGAAAAGGCCAACAGTATCTACGCCAAAGGGGGCTATACGGATAAGGACGCCGAGCGCAATATCCTCGCCAACCCCTTCAAGCGCTTCGAGGATATGCAGATGCTCCGCCACACCAAGACGCTGGGTATCGTCGAGGTGGACGGAGCCGTGTGGGAGAACCTGTCCCAAGAGGGAAAGGCTGAAATAGAGCGCATCTGTGACCAAAAGCTGGCGGAGTATTACGCGCGATGATGAGATGCCCTGTATAGCGCTTTAATGGGTAATTTGGAAGGTAATAGAAAACTACCGACTAATCAAGGAGTGATATGATGCAAAAAGTTGTTGAGCGTGGATTGAAATTAGATCTACACATCCATTCCGCTGTTTCTTCTACAAAGGATGGTGCAAAAGTAAAAAACAATACTTTAGCTAATATTCCTCTGCTTATTCAAAAGCTGAATGAACAAGGCGTAAACATGTGTTCGATTACAGATCATGATGCATTTTCGTACGATATGTATTTTGCACTGAAGCAGGCAGAATGCGCAAATAGTTCAATTCAAAAAGTCCTGCCAGGGGTGGAGTTTTCGGTATGCTTTACAGGCGAAGGTCAAGAAAGTGTTGTTCACGTAATTGCCATTTTCTCTGATGAAGATGACGCAAAGATTCAAGCGATAGAAGACATACTAAGGGAAACCCCACCAAATCATCTTCAATCCTATGCGGAGGAAGATTTTCTTGCACTGCTGAGAAGGATTGATATTAATACCATTTTGATTGCTCATCAGAAAAACACTCTTACTAGTAAACACGCAAGGAAAAACGACGCAAACACGCTTGGAAATACCAAGTTTTTGGAATTTATCTACACAGACTATTTTGAAGCGTTTGAATTCAAGAATAGGCGCAATGAGGTGTTAAATAAAAGTTTCTTGACGCAAAACGGATTAGAAGACAGAGCTCGTTTTGTCACAGGAACAGATTGCCATGATTGGTCAGTATACCCTTCCGAAACATCTGCTGAGATTATTCAATTGGTTCGGGAAAATATGCCCCCAAAAACTCCGTCCTGTTTAGCCCGTTCTCTTCAAATTTTTTCTGACCTCGCCTTGCATATCGAAACAGAAAAATGTTTTCTTCAGATATTTGCGCGGGTATTGCCAAATTGATAAATAAAAGTTTCTTGACGCAAAACGGATTAGAAGACAGAGCTCGTTTTGTCACAGGAACAGATTGCCATGATTGGTCAGTATACC
>Ga0183099_1001442_pt1 | contig 13769 bp, 9 predicted proteins | sample Biomet1_FD_127788 | JGI IMG/M metagenome (GOLD analysis project Ga0183099, IMG submission 127788) | Microbial communities from bioreactor (seeded with anoxic lake sediment) at LBNL, California, USA - Biofuel metagenome 1 | ecosystem: Engineered > Bioreactor > Anaerobic > Unclassified ... | reverse complement strand
TAGATGATGCCCTGGGTCTTGGCCATGACGATGGTGTAGCCGTTCTTAGCGGAGTAGTCGGACACAGCCTCGTTCAGGACCTTAAGGATCTCGTTCAGCTTGATGCTCTTCTCGCGGTTGGCGGCGTTCTGGAACATGCGCACGGCCTCGGAGAGTTCGAACTCCTTGCGGCGCAGTTCACGCTCTTTGTCCTGGCGGGCTTCCGGGGCCAGGGCGAAAGCCTGCTTCTGGAAGTCCTCCTGCATTTTGAGGAAATCCTTCTGCTGTTTTTCGATGCGCTCGCTGTCGGGCTTCATCTTGGCTTCAAACTGCTTGATGGCCTCCTGGCCGGGCTCGGAAGTGCGCAGGACTTCCTCGGGATCGAAGATGCCGACCTTGGCCGGACCGGCGGCCAGGGCGACGGACTGCAGGAGCAGGAGGAACAGGGCGACTGCCAGGAACTTACGCATGTGAATATCTCCTTTCAACGTGTGTTGAAGCCGTTTTGTGCGTGCGGGTGGTCAACCGCGGGACCAAGGGCCGGCATTGTCCGGACCGTTGGAGCTAGAAGGTCTGCCCCATGTTGAACTCAACCTTGTTATTGCTGCCGTCATACAAATTATCCAAGCCATGTCCGTACTCGATCTTGAGCGGCCCCATGGGCGAGTACCACAAGATGCCAACGCCGACGCTCTTGTACAACCCAAGGGCAGGCGACGCAATGCCGCCACGGGTCGGATTGCTGAACCACATCTCGCCTTCCTTCCACGTGTTGCCTGCGTCGAAGAAGGTCGATCCGTAAATGCCCATCTTCTTGCTCAAGGGATAGAGAAGCTCCAGATTGGTGAAGGCTTCCTTGTCGCCGTAAACCGCTGCCCCAGAGCCGTCAACAGGGGTGATCTTACGCGTGGAGTAGCCACGGACGGTGCCGTTGCCGCCAAGGGCGAAACGCTCGGACACAGGGATGGCGTCGCTGTCGCTGTTCTGGCCGACCCAGCCGAGCTGCCCGCGCCAGTGGAAGATGAGGTCGCCCACGACGGGATGGTACCAGCCGGAGTCGAAGATGGTCTTGATGAAATGGTCGCTGCCGCCGATGGCGCCGCCGCCGTACATGACGGTGAAGGTGTTCACCGTGCCGTCGGTGGGCACCTTGGAGGAGCCGCCGTTGGTCGTGTCGCGCACGATGCTGCCGCCGAGAACGCTCGCCAGGTGCGTGCCCATGGCGTCGATGACCAGTTGCGAAGCGCTCGACGTGTCGACGTCGTAGATCTTGTAGTGTTCCAGGCGGTAGTTCCACAGCAGGCTGGTGTATTCTCCCAACGGATAGGAGAAGTTCATGATGCCGCCCATGGAGTCGCGGTTGAAGGTGACGTAGTCTTCCTTCTTGTCAAAGAGCTGCGTGCCGACGCCAAGGTTGCTGTCGTCCCAGCGCGGATTCATGGCCGTGAAGGTGTACGCGGTTTTCTTGGCGCCCCACTGGCCGTGCAGGCCGGTGGACCAGCCCTTGCCGAACAGGTTCGATTCATCAACGGACGCGGCCAGATACACGCTGTCGTATGTGGAGTAGCCCACGCCGCCGCCGACCTTGCCGGTGTCCTTGTCCTTGACCTTGATCTTCAGGTCCATCTCGTCCGGGCTGCCTGTGGGCACGGGCTCAATGTCCACGTTGGAGAAGTAGCCCAGCCTGTCCAGACGTTCGCTGGAGCGTTTGAGCTTCTCGCCGTTGAAGAGATCGCCGTCGCCCAGACGCATTTCGCGCAGGATGACGTTGTCGCGGGTCTTGGTGTTGCCCTCGACCAGCACGCGGCGGATGTGCACGCGCTGCAGCTTGCGCATCACGTAGGTGATGTCCAGGGTCTTCTCCTGGGGGTGGTCGTTGATGCGCACATTGGCTTCCGCGTAGGCGTAGCCGAAATTGTTGTAGTAGTCGGTCAGGGCCTTGATGTCCTCACGCACAAGCGAGCGGTCCAGGTAGTCTTTCTTGGCCGCAGCCTCGCTCATCTTGGTCAGGGCGAGCAGCTTCGGCGGGTCGGCGATGAGATCGCCCTCGACATGCACGGACTCGACCCGGAAGCGCTCGCCTTCCTGCACGTTGAAGGTGACGACGATGCCGTCCTCCAAAACCGTGACCTCGGGCGCGCTCACCTTGGCGTCGATGAAGCCGCGGTTGTTGTAATACGCGGCCAGGGCGGAGCTGTCGCGCTCAAGCAGCTCTTCTTTCAGCACGCCGCCCTGGGTGATCCAGGAGAACATGCCGCGCTCCTTGATGGAGAGCTCGTCCTTGAGTTCGCCCTCGGGCAACTGCTTGGCGCCCTGAATGACGATCTTCTTGATGTAAAGTTTCTTGCCCTCGTCGATGACGAAGTTGAGGCGCGCCTGACCCTGCCCGGCGCTCTCGATCTCGTGGGTGATTTTGGCGTTGTAGTAGCCGTCCTTGCGGTACATCTCGCGGATGGCGGCGATGTCCTCGGCCAGGACCTTGGGGTTCAGCACCGCGCCCTTCTTGGAGTTGGCCACCTTGAGGATGTCCTCGGACTTGTACTCCTTGGCGCCCTTGACGCCGAGCGCCAGAATGCGCGGCTTCTCCACGACCTTGATGACCATCTTCTTGCCGCCGGAGCCGCTGCGCAGAACGGCCTTCACGTCGTCGAAGTAGCCCAGGTCGAAAACGGCCTTCACGTCGGTGTCGATAACCTTGAGGTCGATGGGGTCGCCCTTCTTGGTCGTCAGGCGCATGAGCACCACTTCGCGGTCAAGGGCGACGGTGCCCTCCACGTCGATGTCGGTGATGCGGTCCAGGCCGAGCAGGTCGCCCTTCATCTTGCCCACCAGTTCGTCCACTGCGGGCATGAGGTTGATAAGGCCGTCCTTGCTGACGGACACGGGAACGGGAGGCTTGAGGCCGAAGGGATCGATGACGCGGGTGTCCAGGGAAAGGGTTTCGCCCAACTGGCTGAAACTGCCCGTAATGACATAGGTGGCGCTCGTCAAAAGCGCGGCTTCCTTGGCGGCGCGCGGGTCGGAGGCCTTGAGGCCCTTGGAGGCCAGCGCCTTGTCCAGGGCCTCGCGCGAGACGACGGAGAAACCGGCGTCGCGCAGGCGGTCGGTCAGCATGTCCTGCAGGCCTTGGCGCAGGTACTTCAGGTCGTCGCCGGCGTTCACCTCGAACGGCAACACCAAAACCGTCACTTCACGCGGGGAGGTGACGGCGGCCTGAAAGGACCGGGGCGCAGCAAAAACAGCCAGCGCAATGGCGCATGCGGCCAAAGCGAGAAATTTGATCTTCCTACCCCTGGGCATAGAGTACTCCCGAACGCAACTCCAGCCGCCGTCCCATGACGCCCGCCAGTTCCATGTTATGCGTTACGACCACGAATGTCATCCCCAAGTCCCTGTTCAGAGACACCAGGAGTTCGCCAATCATTTTACCCGTCTTTTCGTCCAGGTTTCCGGTGGGTTCATCGGCCAAAAGGGCCTTGGGCCGCAGGAGAATGGCTCTTGCGATGGCCGCCCGCTGGCGCTCGCCGCCGGAAAGGGTCGTCACCGTAAACTCCATCCGCTTGCCAAGCCCCACCATCATCAAGGCCTCGCGGGCCAACGCCAGGGATTCCTCCCGGGACTTCCCGGCCACAAGACCGGGCATGGCGACGTTCTCCAGGGTCGTGAACTCCGACAACAGGTGGTGGAACTGGAAGACGAACCCGATGTCCTTGTTGCGGAGCGCGGCCCTGCGCCTGTTGTCGAACTTGCCTATGTCCTGCCCCAAGAAGAAGATGTTGCCGCTCGTGGGGGAGTCCAAGGTGCCGAGCAGGTGCAGCAGGGTCGTTTTGCCAGAACCCGAAGTGCCGCAAATGGCGATGGATTCGCCGGGCATGACGGTCAGGTCTATCCCTGCCAGCACAGTAAGGCGCTCCGCAGGTCCAGCAAATTCCTTGCCAACCTTGTTCAGGAGATATAGCGGCTCTTTACTCATAACGCAAGGCGTCCGATGGTTTGAGGGACGCGGCTCTTCTGGCCGGGTACAAGGTGGACAAAAAACACAGGGCGAGGGCGGCCACGCCGATGAGCGTCAGGTCCAGGGCCTCCAGCCGCACGGGCAGGTAGTCCACCGGGTACACATCGCTAGGCAGCTTGATGAATTGATATTTTTTGAGCAGAAGCGCCACGGGAACGCCGATGCCGTAGCCCAGGGCCGTGCCCACCACGCCAATGAAGCTGCCCTGGTACATGAAGATGCGGCGGATCATGTTCTCGTCCGCGCCAAGGCTCATGAGCACGGCGATGTCCTTGGTCTTCTGCATCACCAGCATGACGAGCATGGTGACGATGCTGAAGGACCCCACCAGCACGATCATCGTCAAAATAATGAACAGGGCGGTTTTTTCCAGCTCCAGCGCGGCAAAGAGGTTGGCGTTCATCTCCTGCCAGTTGCGCACATAGACCGGGTACTCGTGCAGCTTGGAACGCAGCAGCTCGCTCACCTCGCCCGCCTTGTACACGTCGGCCAGGCGGATCTCCAGCCCGGTGACGATGTCGTCCTTGAAGCCCAGCAGGTTGCGCGCGGCGTCCACGGTCACGTAGCCCAGGGTGGCGTCGTACTCGAACATGCCGGTGCGGAAGATGCCCGCAACGCGGAACACGCGGATCTTGGGCGTGAACCCGACGGAGCTCTGCGTGCCCGTGGGCGAAAGCAGGTTCACCATGCCGCCCACGGTAAGGCCGAGGCGCTTGGCCATTTCCGCGCCAATGACCACGCCAGGCAGGCCGTCCTTCTCGCCCAGGTCGGTCACGCTGCCCGCGACCATGTCCTTGGAGAGGCTCAGCACCTGCTCGGAAGTGCTGGGGTCGATGCCGCGCAGCACCACGCCCTTCACGCCGCCGTTGGTGGAAAGCATGACCTCGGAGTAGACAAAGGGCGTGACGCCCTTGACTCCGGGCACGGTGCGGCAAATGTCGGAGACCTTCTGGTAGTCGCGGATGCCGCCGGTGAAGGCGCTGACGATGACATGGGCGTTGACGCCCAGGATCTTGTCGCGCAGGTCTTTGGTGAAGCCGTTCATGACGCCGATGACCACGATGAGCGCGGCCACGCCGAGGGCCACGCCGCACACGGCGAAGAGCGAGATCACCCCGATGAACGACTGCTTGCGCAGCGCGAAGATGTAGCGCAGGGCGACGAAGAATTCGAAGTTCATGCAGGACCGGCGGCCGGTGCGGCCACGGCTGTGTTGCCCGCGTTCTGGGCCGTTTCGGGCCTAAGCAGCGGGAACAGGATGACCTCGCGGATGGAGGCGGAATCGGTCAACAGCATGACGAGCCGGTCGATGCCGACGCCCTGGCCCGCGGCCGGGGGCATGCCGTATTCAAGGGCGCGCACGTAGTCCTCGTCCATGAAATGCGCCTCGTCGTCGCCGGCGGCCTTCTCCTTCACCTGCTCCTCGAAGCGGCCGCGCTGGTCCACGGGGTCGTTCAATTCGCTGAAGGCGTTGCCAAGCTCGCGTCCGACCATGAAGAGCTCGAAGCGGTCGGTGATGTCCGGGTTCTGCTCGTTGCGGCGCGACAAGGGCGAAATGTCCGTGGGGTAATGATAGATGAAGTGCGGCTGAATGAGCTTGGGCTCCACCAGGATGTCGAAGAGCTTGGCCTGCAGCTTGCCCAGCTTCTCGCCCTTGATGACCTTTTCTCCGCTCTTGCGCACGATGGCCGCGCAGCGGTCATAGTCGTTGTAGTCCTCCGGCGAGACGCCGCCGATCTTCTCGATGGAGTCGTGGAAGCTCAGGCGCGTCCACTTGCCCGGCGTCAGGTCGATTTCGTTGCCCTGGTAGGGCACGATGGTCGAGCCGCACACATCGCGGGCAATGGTGGAGATCATGTCCTCGGTCAGGTCCATCAGGTCGCGGAAGTCCGCATAGGCCCAGTAGAACTCAAGCATCGTGAACTCGGGGTTGTGCCGGGTGCTGATGCCCTCGTTGCGGAAGTTGCGGTTGATCTCGTAGACCTTCTCAAAACCGCCCACGAGCAGGCGCTTCAGGTACAGCTCCGGGGCGATGCGCATGTACAGCTTCATGTCCAGCGCGTTGTGGTGCGTCTCAAAAGGCTTGGCCGTGGCGCCGCCGGGAATGGGCTGCATCATGGGCGTCTCGACTTCCATGAAGCCCTTGGAGTCGAGGTAGTTGCGCAAGCCGCGCACGATCATGGTGCGCTTGCGGAAAATCTCGCTGGTCTTCGGCGTCACGATGAGGTCCACGTAGCGCTGGCGGTAGCGCATCTCCATGTCCTTCAAGCCGTGGTACTTCTCCGGCAGGGGGCGCATGGACTTGGTGACCAGGCTGACGGCCTTGGCGCGCAGGGTGAGCTCGCCGGTCTTGGTGCGGAACAGGTCGCCCTCGACGCCGATGATGTCGCCGATGTCGAATTTTTTGAAGAGCTGGTATGCGTCCTGACCCAGTTCGTCGCGGGCGACGAAGACCTGCATGGACTCGGACGCGTCCAACATCTTAATGAAGGTGACTTTGCCGAAGGACCGCAGAGAGGTCATGCGGCCAGCCACGAGGAACACCTTGCCGACCTCGGCCAGGGCGGCCTCGTCCAAGTCGGAGTATGCCGAAAGGATGTCGCCGATGTGCGTGTCCTTGCGGAAGGTGTTCGGATACAGTTGCTGGTCCGCGTCGAGCAGGGCGCAAGCCTTGTCGATGCGGTTTCGCAGGACGTCGTTATACTCGTCGCGGGCGGCGAGCGCGTCGGCCAGGGGCTTGAAGCGCCCGGCATGCTGCGACCCGGCGCCGTACTTCGCCGCGCCGTTGTCGTTTGCGTTATCGGCCAAAACGGATGTCTCCCTGGGCTGTGCGGGCTCTAAAAAATGTCTCGAACTTGACGCATGGATACGCTGACTGCCTATGCCATACGCTCCGGGCAGTCAAGGGCGGGAGATACTCCCGGCGATAAATGAAGTCAAAGCCAAAGATTCGGACGCAATTTTCACCGCCTTCACATTTCCTCGCAAAAAATCCTTGACCTGGCGAGTCCGTTCGGCGTAATGAGTCCTCCGCCGCATGAAGCGGCAATTCCCCGGTAGCTCAATCGGCAGAGCGGGTGACTGTTAATCACTAGGTTCGCGGTTCAAGTCCGTGCCGGGGAGCCAGACGAGCGCAAGGCCCGGAAGACGAAAGTCTTCCGGGCCTTTTTGCGAGCCGCAACGCAAGGCCGGCCAAGCCCCCCGCCCCCTTTCCCCTTGCCCGCGCGGACGCTTCGTGCTAGCCGCCTTACCCATATGTCCGATCTCGCCCAATACATCCGCGAACTCACGACGCTTCTGGTGCCGCTTTTGCTGACCATAACCTGCCACGAGGCGGCGCATGGCCTGGTGGCCTTCTGGCTGGGCGACCCCACGGCCAAACTCGCCGGGCGCATCACGCTCAATCCCGCGCGGCATCTGGACCCCTTCGGCTTCCTCATCATGCTCGTGCCGCCGCACATCGGCTGGGCGCGGCCCGTGCCGGTGGACTCCCGCTACTTCAAAAACCCGCGCACCGGCATGCTCCTGGTCTCGCTGGCGGGACCAGCGGCCAACGCCCTGGTTGCGGTGCTCTGCGCCGGGCTGTTCCACGGCCTGCTCAGCCTGCCGGTGGAGGACCCCGAAGGCCTGGCCGTGCGCGTGCTCGTGCCGCTCATCACCATGGCCCAGGCCGGGGTGTTCGTCAGCCTGCTCATCGGCGCGTTCAACCTGCTGCCCATTCCCCCGCTGGACGGCAGCAACATACTGGCCTGGCTGATGCCCGAGGATCTGGCCTGGCGCTACCTGAACCTGGGCCGCTACGGCGTTTTGGTCATCATCGGCATTTTACTCATCGGCAATTTCGCGGGCGTCAGCCTGTTCGGCACCGTGCTCTTTCCCGTGGTGGACGCCGCCGCGGGGCTTTTGGGCATGGACTCCATCTTCTAAGACCTTCTAACAAAAAGACACTGCCATGACCGCCAACAGAGAATGCATCGTTTCCGGCATGCGGCCCACCGGACCGCTCCACCTGGGCCACCACTTCGGCGTTTTGGCCAACTGGCTGGCCCTGCAAGAGAAGCACGACTGCCTGTTCTTCGTGGCCGACTGGCACGCGCTGACCACCGAGTACGCCGAGCCCAGAAAGGTCAAAGGCTTCGTGCCCGGCCTGGTCATCGACTGGATAGCCGCGGGCCTGGACCCGGAAAAATGCATCATCTTCCAGCAGTCGCAGGTGAAGGAGCACGCGGAGCTGCACCTGCTGCTGTCCATGCTCACCCCCGTGAGCTGGCTTGAGCGCAACCCCACCTACAAGGACGTGGCCACGGAGCTGGCCGGCCAGAAGGACCTCGCCACCTATGGCTTCCTGGGCTACCCCGTGCTCATGGCGGCGGACATCATCCTCTACCGCTCCACGGCCGTGCCCGTCGGCCAGGACCAGCTGCCGCACCTGGAGCTGACGCGAGAGATCGCCCGGCGCTTCAACTTCCTCTACTGCGCCGAGGACAAGCCCTTCTTCCCCGAGCCCAAGGCCATGCTCACCGAGGAAGCCAAGCTGCCCGGCCTGGACGGCCGTAAGATGAGCAAGAGCTACGGCAACTCCATCTCCCTGGGCGAGCCGCTGGAAAACCTCGCGCCCAAGATCAAGGGCATGCTGACCGACAAGAACCGCCTGCGCAGAAGCGACGCGGGCGACCCGGCCGTGTGCAACCTCTACCCCTACCACAAGCTGTTGACCGACCCCGAGAAGTGCGCGGAGATCCGCGAGGGCTGCGTCAACGCCAGCTGGGGCTGCGTGGACTGCAAGAAGGTGCTCATGGAGTCGCTCACGCGGTTTCTGACGCCCATCCACGAGCGCAGAAAGGCCCTGGAGGCCGACCCCGACCGCCTGTGGCACATTCTGGAGCAGGGCAACGCCAAGGCGCGCAAGCGCGCGGCGGAGAGCATGGAAGCCGTGCGCAAGGCCCTCAACTTCGATTTTTAGCCCGTAACTTCCGGGGCCGGAGCCGGGCGAAAAAGCCTGGTTCCGGCCCTTTTTCCGTTTAAGAAACAGGAGAGGCGAAAGTGAACGAGAACGTCTGCGTTTCCAAACGCGCCAGCGAAATCACCCCATTTCTGGTCATGGACATTCTGGAGGCCGCGCACAAGCTGGAGGCGCAAGGCCACAGGGTCATCCACCTGGAGATCGGCGAGCCGGACTTCGACACGCCAGAATGCATCAAGGAGGCGGCGAAAAAGGCCCTGGCCGACGGCGAGACGCACTACACCCACAGCCTGGGCCTGCTGCAACTGCGCGAGGCTCTGTGCGAGGACGTTTTCGCGCGCTACGGCGTCTCCATCGACCCCGGCCAGATCATCGTCACCCAGGGCACCTCGCCCGCCATGCTGCTGCTCTTCTCCACCCTTTTGGAGGCGGGCGACCCGGTGATCCTCTCCGACCCGACCTACGCCTGCTACGAGAACTTCATCCGCTTCGCCGGGGCCTGCCCGGTGCGCGTGCCCGTCACCGAGGACGACAAGTTCCAGTACCGGCCCGAGGCCATCGAGGCCGCCATGGCCGACGGCGCCAAGGCCATCCTGCTGAACAGCCCCGCCAACCCCACGGGCACCCTGCTCTCGGCCGAGCGCATGGACGCCGTGGCCCGCCTGGCCGATGCGCGCGGCGCACACATCATCAGCGACGAGATCTACCACGGCCTCGTGTACGGCGAAAAAGAGCACAGCGCCCTGGAATACAGCCCGCGCGCCTTCGTGCTCAACGGCTTCTCCAAGCTCTACGCCATGACCGGCTGGCGGCTGGGCTATCTCATCGCGCCCAAGGAATACATCCGCCCCATGCAGAAGCTCTGTCAGAACTTCTTCATCTCCGCCAACTCCGTGGCCCAGCATGCGGGCATCGCCGCCCTCAAGGAGGCCGCGCCCGACGTGGCGCGCATGAAGGCCACCTACGACGAGCGCCGCAAGTTCCTGCTGCCCCGGCTCAAGGCCCTGGGCCTGGGCGTGGCCAACGACCCCACCGGCGCCTTCTACGTATTGGCCAACGCCCGGCACTGGGCCAAAAAGTTCGGCGGCAGCTCCCTCAAGCTGGCCTATGACATCCTTGAGAAAACCCACGTCGGCGTCACGCCCGGCATCGACTTCGGCCAGGGCGCGGAAGGCTTTTTGCGCTTTTCCTACGCAAACTCTCTGGAAAACATCGAAGAGGCCATGCAGAGGCTTGAGAAGTATGCGGAGCAGGCGTAAAGCCTGTTAGGTGGACCATCGGCAGGGCCGGGAGAACGCCATGAAACGTACGTATCGCCTCCTTCTTTGCTGCCTGCTGGCGGGCGGGCTGCTCGCGGCGCACGGGCCAGGCGCCGCGTGCGCGCAGGATGTGCCCGCCCAGCCGCAAAAGACCGGGGCAAAGGCCGCGCCGACGAACGCGGCCAAGCAGACGGCCAAACTGACTGCAAAGACGGCGGCAAAGACCGCGGCCAAGGCGAAAAAGATCCGCACTGCGGACAAGGCCGCCCCCACCGCCAAGGCCAGGCCGAAACCGGCCAAGGAAAAGCAGGGCAAGGAAAAGCCGAAGCTGACCAAAGAGGAGCTCCTCGCCCCCTACTCGGCCTCGAACAACCCGCAGGACCCGCAGAACGCCACCCGCTGGCAGTTCGAGCCGTCAACGGTTCCCAAGGCCATCGCGGAGCCGAAGAGCGACAGCGCGCTCAACCTGCGCCTGGGCCAGGACAAGATCGTGGACCCCATCACCGGACAGGAGAAGAAGATCCGCGTGGATCCGAACGGAGCCAAGGAAAGCATCAAGAACATGGACCTCAAGGGCGCCATGGACAAGGTCGGCGGCAAGGCCGAGGTCCAGGTGGAGATTCTGAAGTTCTAACCCGGCAGCACAAAGGCACAGCACATGGCCGTCCGCCTGTTTGACTTTCTCTCCAGCCTGTCTGGCGCGCTGGACCTCATGAGCCCCGAGGTCGTGGGGCACCACAAACGCGTGGCCTACCTCGCCGCCCGCCTGGGCAAGATGCTTGGCGCCACCCGCGCCGAGCGCACAGAACTCTTCATGGCCGCCCTGCTGCACGATGTGGGCGGCTTCTCGCGTCAAAGCAGGCTGGCCGCGCTCTCCTTCGAGACCGACGGCGGCCGCCACGCGGAGTTGGGCTACCGGCTCTTGCGCACCAACCCCCTGCTGGAAAGCGCCGCGCTCATCGTGCGCCACCACCACACGCCGCACGCAAGCTTCAGCTCCCTCGACGAGCCCGCGCGCAAGCTCTTTCTGGCCAGCGTGCTCAATCTGGCCGACCGCGTGGACGTGCTCACCTTCCGGCAAGAAAAGATCAATCCGGCTTGGGTGATGGAGCGGCTGCGCACCCGCTCGGGCGGGCACTTCGACCCCAAGGTCATGGAGGCCCTGGACACCCTCGCGGGGGGCTCGGCATTCTGGGAGCCGCTGCGTTCCGCCAACCCCACGGAAGCCCTCTGCGCCGACACGGAGCAGTTCCAGGCGCGCGGCATGTCACGCGCCCAGCTCATGCAGGCCTCCACGGCCTTCTCGCAGATCATCGACTTCCGGAGCCGCTTCACGGCCACACACTCGCGCGGGGTGTCGGAAAGCGCCGTGTGCCTGTCGGAAAAGGCGGGCATGCCCCCGGCCGACCAGACGGCCATGCGCCTGGCGGGCGACCTGCACGACCTGGGCAAGCTGGCCGTGCCCACGGAGATCATCGACAAGCCCGGCCCCCTGGACGAGGCGGAAAAAGCCGTCATGCGCCGCCACCCAGAGCTCAGCGAGGCCATTCTGGCCAGCGTGCCCGGCCTGGGCAAGGTTACGGCCTGGGCCTCGCAGCACCACGAACAGCCAGGCGGCCAGGGCTACCCGCACCATATTTCCGGCGCGGCGCTGCCCCTGGGCTCGCGCATCATGAACGTGGCCGACGTGTTCACCGCCCTGCGGGAGGACCGCCCCTACCGCGCCGGGCTGAACAACGGCCAAGTTCTCGGCATTCTGCAAAAAATGGCCAAGGAAGAAGCCCTGGACCCGGAAATCGTCGCCCTGGCCGGCAACAATCTGGACGAATTGGACCAGCGCCGCGAGCAGGCCCAGGCCCGGGCCGCGGTGGACTTCCATCAGTTCTACACCGGCCTGCCCATGCAGGAGCCAGCGCAATAGCGCCGCGGGGTTGCCAACATCCGCCAGCGTGGCGTACATCGGCTCCTATCGCGGCCACCAAAAGGACTTCGCAAATGACCAGCTTCGCAGCGGATCTGCACATCCACTCGCGCTTTTCGCGCGCCACCAGCAAGGGCCTCACCGTGCGCAACCTCGCGGCCTGGGCCGAGGCCAAGGGCATCGGCGTGCTGGGCACGGGCGACCTGACCCACCCCGGCTGGCTCACGGAGATTGAGCGCGAGCTCAAGGAGGACGGCTCCGGGCTGTTGCGCCTGCGCGACCCGGCCAGCCTCGACGGCCAGATTCCCGGCCTGCCGCTCAAGCTGGCGGGCGGCGCGCGCTTCATGCTCCAGGGCGAAATCAGCTCCATCTACAAACGCGGCGGCAAGGTGCGCAAGGTGCACAACCTCGTGTACATGCCCACCCTGGAGGCCGCCAAGCACCTCAACGCCAAGCTCTCCCAGGTGGGCAACCTGGCCTCGGACGGGCGGCCCATCCTCGGGCTGGACAGCCGCAACCTGCTGGAGATGGTGCTGGAGACGCATCCCGAGGCCTTCCTCGTGCCCGCGCATATCTGGACGCCCTGGTTCTCGCTCTTCGGCTCCATGAGCGGCTTCGACTCCGTGGAGGAGTGCTACGGCGACCTCGCGGAGCACATCTTCGCCATGGAGACGGGCCTTTCGAGCGACCCGGGCATGAACTGGACCCTCTCCGCCCTGGACCGCTACCGCATGATCTCCAACTCCGACGCGCACTCCGGCGAGAAGCTGGCGCGCGAGGCGAATCTCTTCAAAGGCGAGGCCTCCTTCTCCGGCATCCGCGAGGCATTGCGCGCGCATCTCACTGGCGCGCAGGGCGATTGCGAGTTCCAGGGCACGGTGGAGTTCTTCCCCGAGGAAGGCAAATATCACCTGGACGGCCACCGCAAATGCGCTTGGAGCATGGAGCCCGGCGAGACCCTGGCCCACAAGGGCCTGTGCCCGGTGTGCGGCAAGCCAGCCACCCTGGGCGTTCTGCACCGCGTGCTGGCCCTGGCCGACAGGTCCGAGCCCGTGCAACCGCAGAACCAGCCCGGCTACCATTCGCTCATCCCCCTGCGCGAGGTGCTCTCCGAACTGCTGGACGTGGGCGCGGGCAGCAAGGCCGTCACCGCCGAATACTATCGCCTGCTCGAGCGCCTGGGCCCGGAGCTGTTCATCCTGCGCGAGGCCCCGCTGCCCGACATAGGCCGCGTCTCCCCCGTGCTGGCCGAGGCCGTGGAGCGCATGCGCGCGGGCAAGGTGCTGCGCAGCTCCGGCTACGACGGCGAGTTCGGCGTCATCACCGTGTTCACGCCCGAGGAACGCGCCGAGATGCGCCGCGGCCGCATGCTCGCGGGCATGCCCGCCCGGCGGGGCCGCCGCCCGGCAGGCGCCGCCACCCCGGCCGCCGATCCCGACGGCGAGGCCGACCCCGAGCCCGCACCCCGGGAACAAGCCCCCGCGCCCGCCAGGCTGAACCCGGCCCAGGAGGCCGCCGTATGCGCGGGCCTGGGCACGGCGACTGCCCCGGTGCTGGTGCTGGCCGGTCCCGGCACGGGCAAGACCCACACCCTGCTGGCCCGCGTGCTGCGCCTGCTCGAAGCCGGTGCGC
>Ga0183099_1001441_pt1 | contig 13776 bp, 9 predicted proteins | sample Biomet1_FD_127788 | JGI IMG/M metagenome (GOLD analysis project Ga0183099, IMG submission 127788) | Microbial communities from bioreactor (seeded with anoxic lake sediment) at LBNL, California, USA - Biofuel metagenome 1 | ecosystem: Engineered > Bioreactor > Anaerobic > Unclassified ... | reverse complement strand
TCTGGATACTGATAGTCGAGCCCGGCGGCAAAGACATCCTTAGCCACATCAATGACAACCGGCCCCGGTCTTCCCGTGCGGGCAATGAAAAACGCTTCCTTTAAAACTCGCGGCAGTTCCGCCGCCGATTTGACGAGATAATTATGCTTGGTGATCGGCGTCGTTATGCCACAGATATCCGCTTCCTGAAAGGAATCCTTCCCAATAAAAGGATTTGCCACCTGCCCCGTAATGCAGACGAGCGGCACCGAATCCATATTCGCCGTCGCTATTCCGGTCACAAGATTTGTCGCCCCCGGACCCGAGGTCGCAAAGCATACCCCCACCTCTCCGGTAGCCCTGGCATAGCCGTCGGCCGCATGCACGGCTCCCTGTTCGTGCTTTGTCAGCACATGGGGAAACTTCATCTTATATAATTCATCATATAATGTCAGCACCGCACCGCCCGGATACCCAAAAACGACTTTGACACCTTCTTTTTTTAAGCTTTCTATTACAGCTTGCGCACCATTTATCAACAACGCCGCTCCCCCTTTACACTTTCACCGCGAATTTTTCTATATTATATAACGAAACCGTACAGGTTGACAACACGTGTTTCTCCTGCAAGTAAATATATTTACAAAATATCAGCTGACAAAAATTAATGACGACCCCATAATTTTTTTCGCCTACCACGTGTGTTGCAAATGCAACATACGTGGTATAATATTCATAGTACAATTCATTTATAGAAGCTGCGCATCACTTCCCTAAAAATATTTAAAAAGGATGGGTGATCCCATGATTCGACAAATGATAAAAATTGACCAGGACAAATGCAATGGCTGCGGGCTCTGCGCTGATGCCTGCCATGAATCTGCCATTGAAATGCAACACGGAAAAGCGGTCGTCATTCGCGATGATTTCTGCGACGGACTCGGAGACTGTCTGCCGGTCTGTCCGACCGGTGCTATTACCTTTGAAATGCGTGAAGCTGCCGCGTATGACAAAGAAGCTGTCGACAAGCGCCTGCAGGCAAAAGCAGCAGCCGACAACGGGCCTCAGACAGGCGGCTGTCCCGGCATGATGGCACGCCAGCTCGAACGCAGTGCCCCCGCGGATATTCCGGGCGTGATGCTGGTCAGCTCACAATTGCGCCAGTGGCCAGTTCAGATTAAGCTGATGCCGGTAACCGCTCCATACTATCAGCAGGCTCATCTACTGATAGCCGCAGATTGCGCCGCCTATGCCTATGCTGCCTTTCATCAGGAATTCATCAAAAACCGCATTGCAGTCATTGGCTGCCCCAAACTCGACAACATCGACTACACGGACAAACTCACCGCTATCATTGAAAACAATGATATAAAGAGTGTGACCATCGTGCGCATGGAAGTGCCCTGCTGCGCGGGTCTGGCCCACGCAGCCGTGGCGGCCCTGAAGCAAAGCGGCAAATTCCTTCCCTGGAACATCATCACCATCGGTGTTGACGGCAATATTATAAACGACTAAGAAATGAGGTGTTCTGCATGTCCTTTATCAAAAACTTTCCCCCTGAAACCGTATTGAATCTGGCCGGTGAAATCCAGGCTGCCCCCGGGCAGATCGTCAGCAAGACACTGGCACAAAGCAAAGCCCTCACCCTGACGCTGTTCGCATTTGCCAAAGGTGAAGAGATCAGCACCCATTCATCCGCAGGAGACGCGATGGTAAACGTCCTGTCCGGTAAAGGAAAATTCACAATCGATGATAAATCCTATCTGGTCGAAGCCGGTGAATCGATTGTCATGCCGGCAGAAAAGCCGCATGCAGTTTACGCCGAAGAAGATTTTAAAATGCTGCTGATCGTAGTCCTGCCATAAGGCAGCCTGCATAAGAAAAACGGGTACCAGCCAAAAGCTGGTGCCCGTTTTTTGGTTATCGCTTGTATTTTTTACATAACTCCGCCAGACGCGCAGCCGTCTTCGCGCTCAGCTGCTCACTCTTAACCCGCCACTGCCAGTTGCTGCCAACTGTTCCCGGCAGATTCATCCGGGCCGCAGTCCCCAGACAGAGCACATCCTGCAGCGGTACGATGACAGTCGCCGCCGGTGAAGCATAGGCAAATTCAATCAGCTTACTGCAGATTTGCGCCGGTTTTTCCGTTTCCGCCCCAATAAACTCAGCCAGCGAAGCCGCTGTCACCGGTGTTTGCAGATCATTTTCAACCCAGCCAACCGTCGTATTGTTGTCATGGGTTCCCGTATAGACAACACTGTTTTGCGGACAGTCGAAGGACAGCTGGTTATTCTCATCGCTGCGCAGATCGAAATGCAGCACCTTCATGCCGGGGAAGCCGCAGCTATCACGCAGTTTTTCGACCTCTGGCGTAATGATTCCAAGATCTTCGGCAATGATCGGCAGCCGCCCAAAATAGCGAGCAATTGTCTGGAAAAACTCCCAGCCAGGGCCTTTAACCCAGCGCCCCTCAACCGCCGTAGCGGCCGAGCTGTCAATTTCCCAGTACGATTCAAATCCCCGAAAATGATCGATCCGGACGACGTCGACCAGGGCGAGCAGCGTCTTGAAACGCTTGCGCCACCAGTCATAGTCATCTGCCTTCATCTTATCCCATCGGTAATGCGGATTTCCCCACAGCTGCCCGGTAGCACTGAAATAATCTGGCGGTACACCGGCAACCTTTTGGGCTTTCCCATCCCGATCAAGGGAAAACAGGCACTGATTCGCCCAGACATCGGCGCTGTCATGGGCGAGGAATATCGGCATATCACCGATGATCTGAACGCCTTTTTCCTTTGCATACGCGTGAAGCTCGCCCCATTGATGGAAGAATTCATATTGCAGGAATTTTTGATATTCAATCTCTTCCGCCAGCTGGACACGATACTTATTCATGGCAGCCGGAGTCCGATGCTTGATATCAGCTGGCCACTCCGTCCAGGCAAGATTAGCAAATTCTTTTTTCAAGGCAATAAACAGCGCGTAATCTTCCAGCCAGAATCGCTGTTCACTGCAAAAGGCAGTATACAGCTTGTTTTTAACCTGCCGGTCCTTAAAGGTTTTCCAGGCCCGCCGCAGGCAGCGTTCCTTAAATTTTTCCACCGCAGCAAAATCGACCCTTATATCCTCCCCGGCGATTGCCGACGGCACGGCATACTGCGGTGACAGCAGCCCTTCTCCGACAAGAAGTTCCGGTGACAGCAGCAGCGGATTACCGGCAAACGCTGATGTCGATTGATATGGTGAATAACCATGGCCGATTGGATTGAGCGGCAGTATTTGCCACAGTTTCTGCCCGGCCTGCACGAGAAAATCAATAAAAGCATAGGCTTCCGGCCCAAAGTCGCCAATGCCGTAAGCCGATGGCAAGGAGCTCGGATGCAGTAAAATACCGGCCCGATGCTCGATACCCGCATCGTCTGTTTCCATGCGGTATACGAGCCCTTCCAGGGCCTGTATCCCGACGTGCAGCCAGCCATGCTGCGGCTTAATGCTCCGGCCATTGAAAACCTCTTTAAATTCTCCGTCACCAATCCGCTGCACGTTGAGATCCAGCTCCATCGCCTGCATCCGGCTACGGTTTAAAATAACGATAAATACATCGTTGGGCGCCGGATGGCCGAATACATCATGTCCACCATGGATCATCCGCACATAGGCATAAATCTCGCCCTCACTATAAAGCGGCATAAAGGAACCGGTCTGCAGTGCCGGACTGGAGTTTCGGAGCGCAATAACTTTTTTATACCAGGACTGCACATAGGTATCACCGTTTTTCCATTTATATGGCCCACGGTTAAACGGATCCTTATAGCCCTGCATGCCAATTTCATCGCCATAATAAACACAAGGCACTCCGGGAAAGGTCATCTGCCATAGCACTGCCATCTTCAGGCGGGCTACCCCCAGGTTGAAATGGTCATTGTCGAGATGGAACCGTCCCTGATTCACCGCTGGCATACCCTCATAATAGGGGGCCTCACCGAGCAGAGTCAATACTCGCTCCACATCATGGCTGCCGATTAAATTCATCATCGCATAAAAATTCTCCGGCGGATAATTCTCCTTCAGACTCAGCAAACGCCGGTTGATCTGCCCGGCATCTGCGTGTCCGAGCAGAAAATCGAGGACCACCTGCCGGAACGGATAATTCATGGCCGAATCCATTTCGCGCCCGCAAAGGTATTCCCTATGCACACCATAGCTGATCTTGTTCGATGCATCCTCCCAGACCTCACCGATCATCACCGCATCCGGGTCTGTTTCTTTAAGCACTTTATAAAAATGCTGCGAGAATTGAGGCGGCAACTCGTCGATGACATCGAGACGCCAGCCACTGGCGCCGGCCTTCAACCAGTATTTAAGCACACTGTCATCCTCATCGATGATAAAATCCATATAGGACCGTGTTGTCTCATTGACATTTGGTAACGTATAAAAGCCCCACCAACTGTCATATTCATATGGGTAACGCTTGAAGCTGTACCATTCATAGTAAGGCGATCGCTGCGACTGAAACGCACCCACCGTGTCGTAATGATTGTCACGGTTGAAATACCGGCTGTCACTGCCGGTATGGCTGAATACCCCATCAAGAATAATACGGATATCCAGCTCTTTGGCATAAGCCGTAAGCCGGACGAACTCTTCGTTTGTTCCGAGCAGGGGATCGATTTTGTGATAATCACCGGTGTCATAATGATGGTTGCTGGCCGACTCAAAAATCGGATTCAGGTATATCACCGAAATCCCGAGTTCCTTTAAATACGGCAGTTTTTCACGTATGCCGGCCAAATTGCCGCCAAAAAAATCGTACGCGACAATTTCCTTCGTATCCACATCCTTGTAATAAAACGGGGTATCCTCCCAGTCCGCATGAATGACTGCATTCTTCTTGCGCACAATCCGGTCGCCCTGACGGCAGAATCGATCAGGAAATATCTGGTACATTACCGACCGCTTAAACCAATCCGGCGTCTTGGCGCCCTTATAAACAACCGTAATCTGATAAGATGCGGGTGTTTCATCATAGCACTGCCCACAGCCGCCGAGGTGATCGGGATTGTTACCATAAAAAAACTTGCCGTTTTTCGTATTGATAATGAAATAGTACCACATCAAAGTCCCCGGTCCGCTGCCTGGATCGTGCCTTCATAGCGGTACCCCGCGGCACCGGCCGATTTCTCCTGCAGCGTCAGCAAGGCTTCACCCGTATTTTCCTGCCAAACGCGAACGATAACCGAGGTGACAATTTCATCCGTATCGACATCAAGCGCCAGTCGTATCGCCGTTCCACTGACCACCGCCCCGGCAGGGCTGCGGTAATAGATATCCTGTGAATTGTGCCTAAGATTTCTTTTTTCTGCCATAATCTTCACCTTTTAAATCAGCTTAGCAGAAAAGCCCGGCGATCAATCCCCAGCCAGGCTCTGCCGCAAATTCATTTATTTTTTCAACCGCAAATACAACTCATGATACTGCTTGGCAGATTCCGCCCAGCCGTAATCAGCCGTCATCGCATTTTTGACAATCGTCTGCCACAAAGACATATTTTCAAAGTCACCCAATGCCCGCTTGATCGTATAGAGCATTTCATGCGCATTGTAGTTGGTAAAAGTAAATCCCGTTCCCGTCTGTGTATATTTATCAAACGGCTGCACTGTGTCCTTGAGTCCTCCCGTTTCCCGCACGATCGGGATACAGCCATAACGCAATGCGATCAGCTGGCCGATACCACAGGGTTCATAGCGTGAAGGCATTAAAAACAGATCGGCTGACGCATAAATCTGATGGGCCAGCGTATTGTCAAAGCAGATGTCAATTGCCACCTTCTTTGGCAGACGCCAAGCAAGCCCGCGGAACCAGTCCTCATATACCTTGTCACCGGTACCTAGCACAACGAGCTGAATGTCTTCATACTGCAGCAGCTCATCGGCAATGCGCACAATCAGGTCGAGCCCTTTCGGCGGCACAAGACGCGATACAATTGCCAGCATTGGCACATCGCGGCGTACTGGTAGTCCGAGTACTTTCTGCAACCGGACTTTATTGTCAACTTTCTTCTCCGCCGTATTTTTATCATACTGCACAAAAATCTTCGGGTCAGTGGCCGGATTATAAACCTCATAATCAATTCCGTTGATAATCCCCTGCAGTTTTGCCGAATTGGCCCGCAACAAACCATCAAGCCGTTCCCCAAAGTATTCATACTGAATCTCCTGGGCATAGGTTCGGCTTACGGTCGTCAGATAATCCGAATAGATCATGCCACCCTTCATGAAATTTACCGCATCAAAGAATTCCAGATCGCCATTTTTGAAATACTTCCAATCAAGCCCCAGGACATCCGTCATCACTTCCTTGGCAAACAATCCCTGATACTTCAGGTTGTGGATTGTATAGACGGTACGGATAGATTCATAACGTGCATCCCCCCGGTGATCCAGCTTCAAAAATACGCTTACCATCCCGGTATGCCAGTCATTTAAATGAATCACATCCGGAAAAAAATCCATTGCCGGCAACATATCGAGCACCGCCCGGCAAAAAAACGAAAAGCGCTCCGCATCATCCTCGTAGCCGTAAAGATCCTTGCGATTGAAATACTCCTCGTTATCAACAAAATATACCGGCACGCCCTCATGTTCGAGATAATCTACCCCGATAAATTTTTTTCTCCAGGCCACCTGGATTGCACCTGTGGCCAGATGCTGCATCTGCTCTTTGTACTTACTCTTTATCGAACCATATTTCGGCATGATCAGCCGGACATCAGCGCCCTGCCGGCGCAGCTCCTTGGGCAGGGATCCAGCGACATCGGCCAGCCCACCTGTTTTTGCAAACGGCACTGCTTCTGATGCTACAAAAAGAACTTTTAGCATTTGCTGCAAGCCTCCTCTTTACTGGTTATTTACTTGCTGTTTTTCTTGTCTTCACCGGCCGGCTTTACGGCCGTTTTAACGCTTGTCGGTTTTGGAGCTTGCGGGCGCGCGGGCTTCACCTTTACAGACTGCACAACCTCTTGACCAGCAGTCTTTTTGTCTCCTGCAGCTGCTGCCTTTTCCCGTGAAGGTTTTTTTTCGGTCAGCACCTGTTTTCGACTGCTATCAGGCTTAGCCGCAACCGCCAGCGACTCACCGGCTTGCTTGCGGGACCGAGCCGGCGCCTCCGTCTTTGCATCCGCCTTTTTCCCCACCGGCTTTCGTCGTGTCCGCTTTGCTGCCGGCTCAGCAGCGGCAGAATCCTCAGTCTTATTACTTGGTGCGGCTTGCGCCCCGGTGACTTTTTTCCTGCGGGCAATACCTCCGGCAAGCCACTGTGCCAGCGCAGATAAATTGTCGCCAGCGGCGGCAGTGTCAAGACCAACGACTGCGGCCGATCCTGCCAGGCAATATCCTCAGTTAGCAGATCTCCGTCATTTCTGACATTCGAACCGCCAAAAGCCTCCCAATCACTGTTAAACACCTCGTGGTAAATACCGCTTTTTGGCATACCAACCCTGTATCCACTTCGGACTTCCGGAGTAAAATTGCAGATTGCAATAAGGAAATCTTCGGAATCATCCGCCATACGGCAAAATGAAAGCACACTGTGCTCGGTATCACTGCAATCAATCCAGGAAAATCCTGCCCACTCAAAATCGACCTCCCACAGCGGACGGTTTGCACCATAAAAACCATTCAGTGCTTTTGAATAGGCTTTCATCTTCTCATGCATCGGATATTGTTCTATTAAATGCCAGTCGAGACTATCGTCGTAATTCCATTCGATAAACTGGGCAAATTCGCTGCCCATAAACAACAGTTTTTTCCCGGGATGGGCCATCCAATATCCATAAAAAGCTCGCAGACCGGCAAATTTCTGCCAATAGTCACCTGGCATTTTCCCAATCAGGGACCCCTTGCCATGAACGACTTCATCGTGCGACAGCGGCAGCACAAAATTCTCAGAAAACGCATACATCAGGGAAAAAGTAAGCTTGTCCTGATGATACTTGCGATAAAATGGATCCAGGCTCATATACTTCAAGACATCATTCATCCAGCCCATATTCCACTTGTAGTTAAACCCGAGTCCACCCATGTAAACCGGCTTTGATATCATCGGCCAGGAGGTCGATTCCTCAGCAATCATCAGTGCTTCCGGCTGATATTTGAATATGGCCGCATTGAGTTTTTTCAAAAAGTCCATCGCCTCGAGATTGCCAGAACCACCGTATTTATTGCGTTCCCAATATCCGCCATCGCGGCCATAGCTGAGATACAGCATATTGGCCACCGCATCAATCCGCAGACCGTCGATATGATACTCCGTAAGCCAGAACAGCGCATTGGAAATAAGAAAGCTCTGTACCTCCGTACGGCCATAATCGAAGTTTGTTGTTCCCCATTCCCCGTTCTCTGCCCGGCTGATATTATCGGACTCATACAGGTTTTGCCCATCAAAATGCCGCAGTCCCTGATCATCTTTGCAAAAATGACCCGGCACCCAGTCCATAATGATCCCAATACCATTTTGATGCGCATGGTCGACCAGATATTTGAAATCATCCGGCTCACCGTAGCGACTGGTCACCGCATAATAACCAGTCGCCTGGTAGCCCCAAGACCCGTCAAACGGATGCTCACAGAGTGGCATGAATTCAATATGGGTATAATTCATCTCCTTGACATAGGCAACCAGCTGCCGGGCGGCATCGCGATAATTCAGATATCCTCCGTCCGGCGCCCGCTTCCATGACCCCAGATGTACCTCATAGATCAAGAGCGGCCGGCCATAGGACGGTCTAGCATGCTTTTCAGCCTGCCAGCCATCATCAGACCACGTATAATTTGCCATATCGTAGACACGCGATGCGGTCTGCGGTTTTTTTTCAGCATAGACGCCATAGGGATCTGCTTTCAGTATATGCGGACCGCCCCAAGAAGGTTCAATGGCATATTTATAGACTGATCCCGGCAGGACCCCCGGCAAAAATCCCATCCATACTTCCCCGTCATCAAGCTGCTGCAAAGGATTGAGCCGCGTATCCCAATTGTTGAAATCACCGACCACACTGACAGCTTTTGCATGCGGCGCCCAAACGGCAAACCGCACCCCTTTAATTCCTGCCTGTTTCACGCAATGTGCACCAAGCAGGCGATACGTATAATAATTTGTTCCTTGATGATACAAATACAGGTCAGTTTCATTGATTGTTGAAGTTTCCAAACTAAGACCTCCCGCGGCATAATATTCAGCTACTGATCAGGTTATGATCTATCAAGGCATTTTTATCGGGCTGACACGCCAGATATCCTGTGCGTATTCAGCAATCGTCCGGTCACTTGAAAAACGGCCGGAATTGGCAATATTGATCAGACTGGACCGCAGCCAGGCGGGCTGATCGCGATAACGCGTTTCAATGGCCAGTTGGGCCTGCTCATAAGCCGGAAAATCTTTTAAGACAAAGAATTCATCATTGCTGTTAAAGATGTTGTTATACAGGTCATTAAAGTTCGCACTGCCATCAGCGGCAAAAAATCCGTTGATCAGCTGATCCATCACCGTGTGCACAGCCTCGTTCGCATTGTATTCATTCCAGGCCGAATAAGAACCGTTTGCATAATACTCCAGGACCTCCTCGGCCTTGAGGCCGAAGATCACACAATTGTCATCGCCGACAGCTTCATGAATTTCAACATTAGCCCCATCAAGCGTGCCCAGAGTAATCGCTCCATTCATCATGAACTTCATATTACTCGTACCAGAGGCTTCCTTCCCCGCCGTCGAGATTTGCTCACTGACATCCGCTGCCGGAAACAGCATTTCCGCCAGCGATACCCCGTAGTTTTCGATATAAACTACTTTCATGCGGTTTCTGACTGATCGATCGCCATTTACCAAAGCTGCGACAGTATTAATCAGCCGGATGGTCTCCTTGGCAATATGATACCCAGGTGCTGCCTTGCCGCCAAAAATAAACGTCCGCGGCAGCATCTCCAGCTTCGGCTCCGCCTTAAGCTTATTATATAGATGCAGGATATGAAGGATATTCATAAACTGGCGTTTATAGGAATGAATCCGTTTGATCTGAATATCAAAGATCGAATTCGGATCCACTGTAAGTTTATATTGGGTTTTAATGAACTTCGCCAGATCTGTTTTGCGACGATACTTGATGGCCGCCATTTCCTGCAAAAATGCTTCATCCTCGCTCTGCTTCATCAGATCAAGCAGATGCTGTGGCTGCAACTGCCATTTCGGTGAAATAGCCTCATCAATCAGCGCCGACAACTCCGGATTGGCGCCGATCAGCCAGCGGCGATGCGTGATGCCATTGGTCTTATTGTTGAATTTTCCCGGATAATACTCATTAAACACATGCATGGTATGATTTTTTAGTATATCCGAATGGATTTTGGCAACGCCATTGACGCTGTGACTGCCGACCACGGCGAGCCGGGCCATATGCACATAGCCATCCTGCAGAATGGAGCATTCGCGAATGCGGCCCTCATCGCCCAAATAGCGCTCCTGCACATCATCAAGCAACCGCTGATTGATCTCCTCAATAATCATATAGATCCGCGGCAACAGCGACTTGAACATATCCACCGGCCATTTCTCCAAAGCCTCCGGCAAAATTGTATGATTAGTGTACGCGATCGTATTGACAGTGATCTTCCAAGCCTGCGCCCAAGCCATCTTTTCCTCATCAAGCAAAATCCGCATCAATTCAGCTACGGCCGTCGCCGGATGCGTATCGTTGATGTGAATGACAATTTTACTAGCAAAATCTTCCATATTCATCCCAGTTTTCTTGTAATGGCGCACAATGCTCTGTACACCCGCCGAAACAAAAAAATACTCCTGAATCAGCCGCAGGCGCCGGCCTTCCTCAGAACTATCATCCGGATAGAGACAACGCGTGATATCTTCAATCGCCTGGGCCCGGCGTCGTTTCTCCTGAATATCCTCGCGCGACAGGCGGGCATAATCGGAAAAGTCCTTCTCAACTTCGGCATTCCACAGGCGCAAATTGTTGACCGTATTGTTACGATAACCGACAATCGGCACATCATAAGGAACGGCCATGACCGTTGAGTAATTCTCATGCACCGGCTCAAGTGTTCCGTCTGGCTTTTTCACTACATAGGCATTACCGCCAAAGTGCACATTGATCGCCTTATCCGTCTTGCGGTATTCCCAGGCAAAACCGTGTTTTAGCCAGTTATCAGGGATTTCAACCTGATATTTATCGATGATTTTCTGTTCAAACAATCCATATTTGTAGCGGATACCGCAACCGTGACCGGCAATTCCCATTGAAGCCATTGAATCAATAAAGCAGGCGGCGAGGCGTCCCAGCCCCCCATTGCCAAGCCCGGCATCCGGCTCCTCCTCAAACACCGCATTCAGATCGACGTCGAGATCTTTAAGGACTTCAGCAAAGACCTCTTTTATATTCAGGCTGATCAAATTGCTATTGAGCAGCCTGCCCAGCAAAAATTCAATGGAAAAATAGTACACCTGCTTTTCCTGGTGATCCATATAATATTTATTTGTCTTGATCCAGGTATCGCTGACATACTGCCGCACGACACTGGCCACCGTCTGATAGACTTCGTTTGGTGTCAGTTCTTTTTCTTCTTTGCCCCACATGATATGGGCGGTCTGCACAAAACGCGTCTGCAGATTTTCCTTCAAAACCTTATCAATTACCAAATACATTCACCCTTTCCCCAAGTTCTCCATCTTAAAGCAGGGTTTCAAATAAACCGTACGGTTTTGACAGCTGTCAAAACCGCGTTTCCACCGTCAAATCACTACATCTTTCTCGACAATCAGCGGATAGTTAGAAGCCCCTTTGAGCCATTTCCCCTGTGTAATCACAACATTTTTATCGCAAATTACATTTTCAACCAAAGCATCCTGTTGCAGATCACATTTCTGCATGATAATGCTATTTTTCACTTTTACGCCCTTGCCAATTTTTACACCCCGGAACAAAATACTGTTTTCTACGGACCCTTCGATTACACAGCCATTGGCAATCAGCGAGTTTTTAGCGGCCGCATTTTTTTTGTACTGCACCGGCGGTTCATCCTTCGTCTTTGTATAAACGCGCTGCTCAGCAGTGAACAGCTCCTGGCGGATGTGCGGTTGCAGCATGTCCATACTCGCCCGGTAATAACTGCCTACCGAATTTATATGCGCAACATAGCCATCATGGCAAAAACCATAGATCGAGTACTTGTCCTGAAACCGCATAATCCCGTCAATCAAAAAATCCGATCCGCCGCGCTCGTAGGCACGTTTGATCAGGTCGATCAGGACCTTACGTTCCATCAGGTAAATGCCCATAAACACCTTAGCATCCTCGTAGACAACTGGCTGTTTGGCAATATCGGTCACCATTCCATTTTCCGAGGTTTCAATCACCGTGCCGCCCGCCACATTTTCCTCTGGCTGCAGGCTGTATACCATCGTAATATCAGCCCCTGTATTTTGGTGAAAGCGCAGCACCTTTTCAAAGGCCATATTATAAATGACCTGTCCGCCCATCAGCAGCACATACTGCTGCGTACTGTGCTGTAAAAAATCAAGATGTCGGTAAAAATTCTTCAAGTCGCCATCATAGGCATCATTGTCCGCTTTGATGTCCGGCAGATAAAACAGACCGTCGTGCCGACGAGCCAAATCCCAGTCCTTACCCGACCGCAGATGATCGAGCACCGACCTGGATTTTGCCGGCAGAAGGATTCCAACATTTTCAATCCCCGAATTGACCATGCTCGACAGACCAAAGTCAATCAGACGGTAGCGCCCGGCAAACGGAATCGTCGCCAGTGGCCGCCGGGCGGTCATCTCCTTTATCAGGGCATCATTTTCCTGCAGATTCATCATTCCCATTACCGTTTTCACTAATATCCAACTCCCGCCAAAATCAAAATATCATCCGACCTGCTTATCTCCCGTCTGTGCTAAAAAGATCTCGCCTTCCGGCACAACAACAATGGATCCGTCACCAGAAACCACTTTAGCCCCCGGCATAACCTCACAATTTTGCAAGACAATTGCCTTGTCCACACAGGCGCCTTCCCCAATCTCGGCAAATGGCATAACCACGGAATTTACAACCCGGGCCCCTTTGCCAATTTTCACCCCGGGAAATATCACCGAGTTTTCAACTGTTCCATGAATTTCACTGCCTTCACTGACCAAGGACGACTTCACGGTCGCACCGGCAGCGATATAATGTGGCGGCAGGTCTGCCCCAACCGAATAAATCCGCCAGGACGGATCATTCATGGCAAACGGCGGTTCCTCCTGCAGCAAATCCATATTAGCCTGCCAGAGGCTTTCAATCGTGCCAACATCCTTCCAGTAACCTTCAAATGCATAGGAAAACAGCTTGACCTCCGACTGGAGCATCTTCGGGATGATATTTTTGCCAAAATCATGGCTCGAGACAATATCACGGGCATCATCTTCCAGATAGCGCTTTAACAGCCGCCAGTTAAACACATAAATTCCCATCGAGGCCAGATTGCTCTTTGGCTTCGCCGGTTTTTCCTCAAACTCGACAATGCGTCCCACCTCATCCGTGTTCATGATGCCAAAGCGTGAGGCCTCTTCCCATGGCACCTCAATGACACCGATTGTCACCTCGGCCTTCGTCTGCTTATGCGCCTCGATCATCCAGGAATAATCCATCGTGTAAATGCTTTAACAGCCGCCAGTTAAACACATAAATTCCCATCGAGGCCAGATTGCTCTTTGGCTTCGCCGGTTTTTCCTCAAACTCGACAA
>Ga0183099_1001440_pt1 | contig 13778 bp, 11 predicted proteins | sample Biomet1_FD_127788 | JGI IMG/M metagenome (GOLD analysis project Ga0183099, IMG submission 127788) | Microbial communities from bioreactor (seeded with anoxic lake sediment) at LBNL, California, USA - Biofuel metagenome 1 | ecosystem: Engineered > Bioreactor > Anaerobic > Unclassified ... | reverse complement strand
GTGATTTCGGTCAGGTCCGGAAGGAACCAGCCGCAGCGAGTGACTTGAGTGCCGAGATGTGGCTTATCAGGCCGCCGCCCTTTCAGCTAAAATCTAAACTTAGTCATATCCCTTCTAAGTAAATTTTTACTCACCTCACGGTAAGTCATTGCTCCAGTTACTTCAAATTTCAATAACTCTTTGTGAGTTGGTAATTCAGATTCATTGATGAGTTGTGCTTGATTAGACAGATGAACTATCTATCTGATAACACTAACTACTGAAAAATTAACGTAACTAACATCCTGACCTATCGGTCAATATTTGCGCCATTTCGGACCATTTGCCCTGCCATCTGCACCATGATTGTTTTTTAACCAATCACTAATCGCCCCATCACGCGCATTTCTTCCACTTAATCTGCTGAAAAATAGGTTTTTTATAAATTGGCATGCCCTCTGCAAAGAAAAACCTAACCAAACAGTCAAAAAATGCAGAGGCGTGGACGCCATGAAACATTCCCTTCAACTGCTGACGACGGAATCGTCGCCTGTGCAAACTGAGCCAGCATTGACACGCCCGGTCATTGTGGCCCGCAATGCCAATCTGATTTACCCCGCTGCCGATAAGCCGGTGCATGCATTACATGATATCGATCTGACCATTCGTCAGGGGGAGTTTGTCTCACTGATCGGCCCCTCGGGTTGTGGTAAAACCACCTTGCTGCGCGCAATCGCCGATCTGGAATCGATCACCTCAGGTGAGTTACTGGTCAATGACATGACGCCATCGGAAGCACGGTTGTCGGGTGCTTATGGTTATGTGTTTCAGGCTCCGGCGCTGTTTCCGTGGCGCACCGTATTGCAAAACGTTGTCTTACCCTTGCAGATCCAAGGAAAAATGGCCGCAGAAGCCGAAGAGATCGGACGGGAGCAGTTAGCCCGTGTTGGTTTAACTGGTTTTGAAGGCAAATATCCGTGGCAGTTATCCGGCGGTATGCAGCAGCGGGTGTCGATTGCCCGTGCTCTGGGCTTTAAACCAAAAATTCTGATGATGGATGAACCCTTCGGCGCATTGGATGAAATCACCCGCGATAACCTAAACCAACAGTTGCAAGATCTCTGGTGTGAAGAGCAACGCACTGTGGTGTTTGTGACCCATTCCATTTCGGAAGCGGTTTATCTGTCGACCAAGATCGTAGTGATGTCGCCACGCCCCGGTCGCATCGTCAAAATTATTGATTCAACGCTGCCGCGTGAACGTACGCTGGGGCTGCGCGATACCCCTGAATTTATGCAGTTGGCGCACGAGGTCAGAGAGGCATTAGCGGAGGGGCACCATGAGCATTAACACCTACCGCCAACATGTCATCCCCGTGTCAGTGATCGTCGTGTTTGGTTTACTGTTTTGGTATTGCTTAACCGTTGGGCTCAATGCGTCTGGCGCTATCGCTCGCGTATTGCCGAAAGATGGCAGTTGGAGTTACAACGACCTCATTCATGCCACGCTCTCAATGAGTCGCCCGATTTTACCCGCCCCCCACCAGATCATTCAGGATATTTGGGTTAGCCTGACCAAGTGGTCGATCTCTTCTCCACGTAACTTGCTGCTGCACACATGGGTCACCGCCAGTGCGGCACTGACCGGCTTTGGTATGGGCGTCGCATTAGGGTTGCTGTTAGCAGTGTGTATTGTGCACTCCAAAACGCTGGATAAAGCCTTGCTGCCATGGATTGTCGCCTCACAAACCGTACCGGTGCTCGCCATCGCGCCTATCGTTTTAATCATCTTAGGCAGTTTGGGAATTACAGGGCTACTTCCGAAAGCTGTCATTGCCATGTATCTGTGCTTTTTCCCCGTCACTGTGGCGATGGTGCAAGGTTTACGTTCACCGCAACGGTTGGAAATGGAGCTGCTGCACACTTACGCCACAGGCAAAGTCGATACCTTCTGGTTGTTACGATTACCGGCATCGCTGCCCTTTCTGTTTCCAGCATTTCGGGTGGCCATTGCCAGCGGTCTGGTCGGCACCATGGTGGCGGAATTACCCACTGGCGCGCAGGCTGGTTTAGGCGCTCGCCTACTGACAGGGTCATATTACGGCAACACCGTGCAGATCTGGTCAGCCTTGGTGATGGCTTCATTGCTGGGGTTACTGCTCACGGCCATGGTCAGTCTGATTGAACGTCTCGTGATGCGCACAAGGAGACCAGTATGAAAACAACCGCTTCCGGCTCAATAAGCCTGACACTTTCGTTGCTGTTGACGCTGCTCTCGTTTACGCAACCATTCCAATATATTGAAACCGGCTTGATCTACACCCTGCATGGCCCCTCGATGCTGATTGGTGTCACGCTAATTGCGGCTGTCTTGTCTGCGATTTGGGCGCCGGTTGGGCTTGGGTTTACTGCACTGTTCACGCTGCTGGTTGCACTGGCCGCAGGTCAATTGGTGCGCCTAGGTGCTTTAGCGCAACCGGCATCCGGCTATTGGTTGCAGGTGACCGCCCTCGCGCTGCTGGCGCAACTGACGGTAACACGGCTGACAGAGTGCCATCACGCTCGCCTGCCGAACGGCGCCGTTGCCGCTTTGTTTGGCGGTTGGTTGCTCTATTTCTGGCAACTGCTGATTACTGTATTTGCGGTGCCGCAGGTTTTACTGCCAACCCCGTTCGCCATTGTGCAGGCCATCATGGATAACGCCGGGTTACTGGCCGGTGACTTTGTGCAAACCGTTTTAAAATCGGTGGTGATCGGTTATCTGCTGGGCAGTGGTTTGGGGGTGCTAACGGGCATTTTGATTGAACGCTTCCCGTTTCTGCAACGCGGATTGTTACCGCTGGCGAACCTAACCAGCACCATTCCGCTGGTTGGCATCGCACCCATTGCGGTGATGTGGTTTGGCTTTGACTGGCCCTCAAAAGCGGCGGTGATTGTGCTGGTGACCTTCTTTCCCGCACTCGTCAGCACACTGGCTGGGTTGCAGTCGACTGGCAAACTCGAACGCGAATTGATGTACTCCTACGCTGCCAGCCCGCGCTTTACCTTGCTGGCATTACGTCTGCCGGCGGCCATGCCATTTATTTTTAACGCCCTAAAAGTGAACTCCACGTTAGCGCTGATCAGCGCGATTGTGGCGGAATTTTTCGGCTCACCAACCGCCGGTTTAGGGTTTCGTATTTCAGCGGAAGCGGCCCGTATGCACATGCCGATTGTGTGGGCTGCAATTGTGGTGGCTTCCGTTGTCGGTTCTGGCCTGTATGCCATTGTGGCGGGGCTGGAACGTCGCGTTACGTTCTGGCACCCCTCAGTGCGCAGTGGGTCGTGAACGTGTGTTACTACCGCAGCGAGTTTCATAGGGACTTGATGTGTTTCGAAACAAAAACAGAGGATCAACCGATGACCAATAAAACTGCTTTTCGTAAACATATTCTCGCCGCCGCAACCACCATGGCGATGGCCTTTACCGTCACTGGCGCACAAGCAGCCGAGAAGGTAACGCTACAGCTGAAGTGGGTGCCACAGGCCCAGTTTGCCGGTTATTACGTGGCACAGGAAAAAGGCTTTTATAAAGATGCCGGCCTTGATGTCACCATTAAACCGGGTGGCACCGATATTTCACCAGTGCAGGTGATTGCCGGTAAATCGGCCGATGTGATCGTCAACTGGATGCCCGATGCCCTCGCGGCCCGTGAAGCGGGTGTGCCGTTGGTCAATATCAGCCAGATTTATGATCGTTCCGGCATGATGCTGACCTGTAAAAAAGCCAGCGGCATCAGCACACCTGCCGATCTGAAAGGGAAAACCTTAGGCGTCTGGTTTGGTGGTAATGAGTACCCATTCTTTAACTGGATGAACAAGCTAGGCTACAAGCCAGATGTTGATATCAAGGTGCTGAAACAGGGCTTTAATGTTGACCCGCTGCTGCAAGGTCAGGCCGATTGTATTTCCACCATGAATTACAACGAATATTGGCAGTTGATTGATGCCGGTATGAAAGCCGATGAACTCATCACTTTCGCTTATGAAGACCAAAAAGCCTCGACGCTGGAAGACGGCCTGTATGTGCTGGAATCAGACCTGAAAAACAAAGCGTTTGTCTCGAAGATGGCGAAATTTGTCAAAGCGACGTTGAAAGGTTGGGATTATGCCGTCGCCAACCCGAAAGAAGCGGCTGAAATTGTCGTCGAACAAGATGCCTCTGGTGCCGCCACCGTTGAGGTGCAACAACGCCAGATGGAAAATGTCGCCAAGTTGATCACCAGCGCCAACAGCAAAAAAATGGGCTATCTCGACCCTGCCGCTTATAAACGCACCATCAGCGTGTTGTTAAGCGGTGGCAGCTCACCGGTTATCAAGAAAGACCCGGGTGACAAAGCCATGACCCACGTGGTTTGGGACGCCGCCGCAAAACTGTAACGTTTCCACCTGCGATCTCCTGATCCCTGCCCTGTAAAGGTCGGGAGATCGCGCCTCCTGCTGCAAAAACGTTCTCGTTTGTCATGCCATAGTGATAAAGTGCCCGCACATTCAGCCGTGCGATTTTCGCTTTTTTCCGTTACCGATGTGCCCTATGACAATCAATAACCTGACTGCTGACAACGAATTGCCCCCCACATCCAGCCCTTACTCATTGCTGGATGAACTCTCTGCGCAAGATGACGAGGCCAAAGGCCGTATTCGCCTCAACAATGAAGCTGTCATTTTGGCGGCTGCCGAACGCACCTTTTCCCGCAGTGGTTTTAAAGGCACCACCATGGCTCAGATCGCTGACGAAGCTGAACTACCGAAGGCCAATTTGCATTACTATTTTGGCAATAAACAGAACCTATATCTGCATGTGTTAAACCAGATCTTGCACGACTGGTTAACGCCGATGGATGAGATCACGCTGGAATCAGACCCGAAACAAGCGCTCGAAGCCTATGTGCGCCAAAAGATGAAACTCTCTTTTGAACGCCCCGATGCCTCGAAGCTGTTTGCCAATGAGTTGCTGCAAGGCGCGAAGGTGATTCATGAGCTGCTGCACACAGAGTTGAAAGAGCTGGTTGTTAGCAAAAAAGCGGTGATTGAAAGCTGGATAGCACAGGGCAAGATCCGCCCTGTCGACAGCACACACCTGTTTTTCTCTATCTGGTCGATCACTCAAACCTATGCCGACTTTGATATTCAGATCAAAGCCGTTTTGGGGGAAGAGGCGAATCATGCTGACGCGCAGGAACGGGCGATCCAGCATGTGTTGTCGGTGGTTTACCGCACTTGCGGGCTGGAATAACGCCAGCCACTCTGCGCATTTTTGCAGCAAATCGAGCCCAACTGCGGTGCAATTCACCCCAAAACGAACACCTTTTGCTCACCTTGTTCCACCTTTCATTCCCTACTTTACCCCCTAAATGCCTATTTAATCGACATTCCTGACCATTTGGTCAATTTGGCACAATAATCGCAATGCTTTACGTGAAATCCTAACCAATTAGTCAGGATTCTAATAACTACAGAGTTTCACGGAGGAGCGACCCCATGAAAAACCCGAATCCTGTCGGATCTGATGCCCCTGGTATCTTATCAGGCCGACTCAGCTCTACTGATTACGCACGGAATTTCTGCGACAGCCATGCGCCTCTCAATGTTTCGCAGGCATTAATCGAAGCTGATCGCTGTTATTACTGCTATGACGCCCCCTGCACTAAGGCGTGCCCAGCAGGCATTAATGTACCGAGTTTCATTCACCGTATCGCACAACAAAACATGCGTGGTGCGGCGGAAGTGATTTTGGAAGCCAACGAACTCGGTGGCATGTGTGCCCGCGTTTGCCCGACCGAAAGTCTGTGTGAACAAGCTTGTGTGCGTAACGCACAACAAAGCAAACCGGTGGAAATTGGGTTACTGCAACGCTTTGCTACCGATACCTATTTTGTTGACCCGGGTAAACCACTATTCACCCGTGCGGCCTTAAGTGGGAAAAAAGTCGCGGTGGTCGGTTCGGGCCCTGCGGGTCTGACCGTGGCACACCGCCTGTCACGGCTGGGACATGATGTCGTGCTGTTTGAAGCCAAAGATAAATTGGGCGGCCTCAACGAATATGGTCTCGCCAGCTATAAAACCACCAACAATTTTGCCCAAACCGAGATCCGCTGGTTACTCTCTATCGGCGGCATTGAAGTCAAAACCGGTCAAGCACTGGGCCGTGATTTCACACTCGCTGATTTGCAAAGTGATTACGATGCGGTGTTCTTAGGCATGGGCTTGGCGGGCGTTAATGCGCTGGGCATTACTGAACCCGCCGTTGCCGGCATTCGTGAAGCAGTCGATTTTATCGCCGAACTGCGGCAGGCTGACGACAAAGCCGAGGTTGCCATTGGTCGTCAGGTGATCGTCATTGGCGGTGGTATGACAGCGGTTGATGCGGCGGTGCAGGCGAAAAAGCTGGGTGCCCGCGAAGTCACTATGGTCTATCGCCGTGGTGAAAGTGCCATGAAAGCTTCACAGGTGGAAATCGACTGGGCACGCAGCAATGGCGTCACTATCCGCCACTGGGCTGCACCCAAAGCCATCGTCACCGAGCAAAACCATCTGCAAGGAATGACATTCGCGGTCACGCACGAACAAGATGGCAAACTCGTCGAAACCGGTGAAACCTTCTCTTTATCCGCTGACATGATCTTAAAAGCCATCGGCCAGACTTACCAACCAGAAGCCGCTGGCGCACCGCTGCAATTGCGAGGTGGACGCATCGCCGTCGATGAAGATGGTCACACCTCTCTGCCCGGTGTATGGGCGGGTGGCGACTGTGTCGAAGGCGGTTTAGATCTGACCGTCGATGCCGTGCGCTTAGGCAAATTGGCTGCCTTTTCGATCGATAAAACCCTGCGCGCCAGTGAAGGCGCATCCCCTGTTGCGCTGTCTGTAGAGGAGTCTTGTCATGGCTGATATTCGCAGTAATTTTCTCGGCATCAAAAGCCCGAATCCATTTTGGTTAGCCTCGGCACCACCGACTGACAAAGAGTATAACGTAGTGCGCGCCTTCGAAGCGGGCTGGGGTGGCGTAGTCTGGAAAACATTGGGCATCGACCCACATGTGGTCAACGTCAGCGGCCCACGTTATGGCACGCTGCGTTCACAAGATCGTAAAATCATCGGCCTCAATAACATTGAGCTGATCACCGATCGCAGCCTTGAAACCAACCTCGAAGAGATCGCCCGTGTGAAACGCAACTGGCCTGATCGCGCGGTCGTGGTTTCCATCATGGTGCCGTGTGACGAAGAGTCATGGAAATTCATACTGCCGCTGGTTGAACAAACCGGCGCTGATGGCATTGAACTGAATTTCGGCTGCCCGCATGGCATGAGTGAGCGAGGCATGGGCGCTGCCGTCGGTCAGGTGCCGGAATATATCGAAATGGTCACCCACTGGTGTAAACAATATTGCAGCCTGCCAGTCATTGTAAAACTGACGCCGAATATTGCTGACATTCGTTTCCCGGCCCGTGCCGCAAAACGTGGTGGCGCTGATGCCGTGTCGTTAATCAACACCATTAACTCCATTATCGGCGTTGATCTCGACAACATGCTGATGAGCCCCAACACCGGCGGTAAAGGCTCACATGGTGGCTATTGTGGCCCTGCGGTTAAGCCTATCGCACTCAATATGGTGGCGGAAATTGCCCGCGACAGCGAAACGCTGGGCTTGCCGATGTCGGGCATTGGTGGCGTTTCCAACTGGAAAGATGCCGCAGAATTTATCGCACTGGGTTGCGGCACTGTGCAAGTCTGCACCGCCGTGATGGTGCATGGTTTTAGCATCGTGCAAGAGATGATCAGCGGCCTGAACAACTACATGGATCAACACGGTTACAACACGCTGGATGATTTCCGTGGTAAAGCCGTGCCAACCGTCACCGACTGGCGCTATCTCAACCTCAATCACGTCGAAAAAGCGGTGATTGACCAAGACAGTTGCATCAAATGCGGCAAGTGCCATATCGCCTGCGAAGACACCTCGCATCAGGCTATTACCAGCATGAAAGATGGCGAACGCCATTTCGAAGTGAAGGAAAAAGACTGTGTTGGCTGCAACCTGTGCGTCTCGATCTGCCCAGTAGAAAACTGCATCAGCATGCGCAAACTGCAACCGGGAGAGATCGACCTGCGCACCAATACACCGGTCAGCGCGGAATACGCCAACTGGACAACGCACCCCAATAACCCGATGGCCATCAAAACGACAGCGGTCGCGTAAATCGGCACGCACTATGCCTAGATATACCCAAAGTAATTGAAGTTGCAGCAAGGCGACAAGCGAGTGAATCCCCATGAACATAGAAGGCTATGTGATTGGGGTGAGAGAGCGCCGTCAACGACGCTGCGGCTTCAAGTACGAAGGGTATAGAACCAGCTTCGCAAGAGGGATCTATTATGAGCAAAAGTGTATTGATTCAAGGTGGCACCGTCGTGAATGCGGATCGCGAGTTCCGCGCCGACGTGCTGTGTGTGGATGGCCTGATCGTCGCGGTCGGTGAGAACCTAGCCGCGCAAGCACCCATCGGCTGTGACGTGGTTGATGCCGGCGGGCAATATGTCATGCCCGGCGGCATCGACCCGCACACACACATGAACTTTCCATTTATGGGCACCACCACGGTCGATGATTTCTACAGTGGCACTGCTGCTGCGCTGGCCGGTGGCACCACCTCGATTATTGATTTCGTGATCCCAAACCCGCAACAGCCGCTGATGGAAGCTTACCGCGACTGGCGTGGCTGGGCGGAATCAGCCGCTGCCGATTACGGCTTTCATGTTGCCATCACCTGGTGGGATGAGAGCGTGCACCGTGATATGGGCACGTTAGTTACACAGGAAGGGATCAACAGCTTTAAACATTTTATGGCGTATAAAAATGCCATCATGTGTGACGATGAAACGCTGGTCAACAGCTTCCGCCGTACCCTCGAACTCGGTGCCATGCCCACCGTGCATGCCGAAAACGGCGAGCTGGTTTATCTGTTACAACAAGAAGTCGCCAAAATGGGCATCACCGGCCCGGAAGGTCACCCGCTGTCACGCCCGCCAATGGTGGAAGGTGAAGCCGCCAATCGTGCGATTGCCATTGCCGACGTGCTGGGGGTGCCGATTTACATCGTGCATGTCTCGTGTCAGGAATCGGCCGATGCCATTGCCCGCGCCCGTGCGCGAGGTCAACGCGTGTATGGTGAGGTGCTGGCCGGCCATCTGGTGATCGACGACAGCGTCTACCGCGATCCTGATTTCACCAAAGCCGCAGCCCATGTCATGAGCCCACCGTTCCGCGCAAAGCCACATCAAGATGCGCTGTGGCGTGGCCTGCAATCGGGCCAGTTGCACACCACCGCCACCGATCACTGCACCTTCTGTGCGGCACAAAAAGCCGCCGGCAAAGAGAACTTCGCCAAGATCCCGAATGGCTGTGGCGGTGTAGAAGAGCGCATGGCCGTGATCTGGGATGCGGGTGTCAATACCGGTCGTTTAACGCCAAGCGAGTTTGTCGCCATTACCTCCGCGAATACGGCTAAGCTGTTCAACATTTACCCGCGGAAAGGCATTATCGCCGTCGGCGCGGATGCCGACGTGGTCGTGTGGGATCCAACCGGCAGTAAAACGCTGTCGGCCAAAATGCACCATTCCAAAAACGATTTCAATATCTTTGAAGGGCGCACTGTGCAGGGCATTCCCACCTACACCGTCAGTCAGGGCAATCTGGTGTGGGTCAACGGCGAGCTACGCGCACAGGCCGGCGCCGGACGCTATATCAAACGCCCCGCCTTTGGCAGCAACTTTGCCGCCAACGCGTTACGCGCCAAAACACTCGCCCCCACCGCTGTGAAACGCTGATCGCTCACTACCCATTTGAGGAGAAAGGAACATGGATACCGTCATCACCGCAAAACCTGCCTCATCCGCCGTGTTACCCGATGTGCGGGTGAACGGCGACCGCTTATGGCAGTCATTGATGGAGTTGGCCAAGATCGGCGCGACCCCGAAAGGCGGCGTGTGTCGTTTAACCCTGACCGACCTCGACCGCCAAGGGCGAGATTTGGTGATCGGTTGGGCCAAGGAGGCGGGCCTCACTGTCATCATTGATAAAATCGGCAACGTCTTTATGCACCGCGCTGGCAAGAATAACGCCCTGCCGCCGATCATGACCGGCAGCCATATCGACACCCAGCCGACTGGCGGTAAATTCGATGGTAACTTCGGCGTGCTGGCAGGGCTTGAGGTGATCCGCACACTGAACGATTACGACATTGAAACAGAAGCCCCCGTCGAGCTGGCTTTCTGGACCAACGAAGAGGGTTCACGTTTCGTGCCGGTGATGATGGGTTCGGGCGTGTTCGCGAATATTTTCTCGCTGGAACATGCCTACGCCGCCACCGATATCGAGGGCAAAACGGTCAAAGACGAGTTGGAAAAGATCGGCTATATCGGCACGGAAACTCCGGGCGACCACCCGATTGGGGCCTATTTCGAATCGCATATCGAGCAAGGGCCGATTTTGGAAGATGAAGGCATCACCATCGGCGTGGTGCAGGCGGTGTTAGGTATTCGCTGGTATGACTGTGTGGTAACAGGAATGGAAGCGCACGCCGGCCCCACCCCGATGGCACTGCGCAAAGATGCCATGCAGGTCGCCGCCAAGGTGATGCAAGAGGTCGTCGCTATCGCCCACCGTTTTGGCCCGCATGGCCGAGGTACGGTTGGCATGGTGCAGGTGTTTCCGAACAGCCGCAACGTTATTCCCGGTCAGGTCAAATTCTCGATTGATTTCCGGAATATGACCGATGCACTGGTCGATGAGATGGATGCCGCGATCCGTGATTTTGCTAAACAGACGGAAGCGGAAACCGGCTTAACCATCGCCATTAAACTGGTTTCTGACTACCCTGCCGTGCCATTCCACCCCGACTGTAAAGATGCCGTGCGACGGGCCGCCGATAAGCTGGGTTATTCCAACATGGATATCGTCTCCGGTGCCGGACACGATGCGGTGTATATGGCGGGGTTGGCGCCTACCGGTATGATTTTCATTCCGTGTAAAGATGGCATCAGCCACAACGAAATTGAAGATACCTTGCCGGAGCAAGTCACCGCTGGCGCCAACGTGCTGCTGCACGCTATGCTGGAACGGGCGGTGGTGGTCGGGTAACGGTTTCTGTTCTATTTGCTCGATATGATAACAGCCCATGATGGGCTGTTGTTTATGCTACTAACCAATCAAGTTGACGCAAGCAGCTTATGGTTCGTCAGTCACCTCAGCTTCGACCAGTTTAGCCAGCAGTATGAGCGATTCCTGCCAGCCGAGATAACACGCTTCGACCGGGATAACTTCCGGCACCCCGATCTGTTCGATATACACCTCCGTGCCACAAAATACCGGTTTAAAGGTAATGGTCGTTCGCATATCACCGGGTAAATTCGGATCGTCAAATTTGTCGGTGTATTGAATACATTCATGCGGGATCAGCGCAATATATTCGCCGCCAAAGGCGTGGCTATCTCCGGTGGTAAAGTTCGTAAACGACATGTGATAACTGCCGCCAACCTGAGCATCCAGATGATGCACTTTGGCAGTAAAGCCATTGGGTGGCAGCCATTTGACCAACGCATCCGCATCCAGAAAAGCGCGATAGAGTTTTTCTGGTGTTGAACGGAACACGCGATGAAGCAGGATCGTATTAGTAGCCATGACGATTCTCCGCAGCTACAGGCTATAAATTAAATAATATCCACCGCATCGGCAAACGCGAGCCTTGGCCCTCGCGGGTAATTTCCTGAGGCGTCCCCATAGCCGATATTGATCAGAAAATTCGATTTGTAGCGGCCATCGGGGAAAAACTCTGCATCCACCGCCTGATTATTAAATCCACTCATCGGGCCACAATCCAAACCCAGCATTCGTGCCGCTAGAATGAGATAGCCCCCCTGTAAGGTGCCGTTTCTCAGTGCAGTGGTCTGGCTCAGTTCCGGGTTGGCTTCGAACATCGCCTGTGCGTTCGGATTAGCCGGAAATTGCAGCGACAGGTGTTTATAAAATTGCGTGTCGAATGCCACAATCACCGTCGCGGGTGCTGCCATGGTTTTGTCCTGATTCCCTGGCATCAGCGCACTCTTAAGTCGTTGTTTCGCTTCCTCACTCTTAATAAACACATAATGACCCGGTTGGCAGTTCATCGAGGTCGGCCCCCATTTCATCAAATCATAGAGCTGCATGATCAGCGCATCAGAGACTTTCTGCGATGTGAATTTATTGAAGGTACGGGCGTTAAAAAATGCCTGTTCCAAGGCCTGCGTGTCTAATGACTGGTTCATGTTCGACTCCATCAGCTCATGCACAAATCAGTGCGTATCTATAACCATAGGCCATTATTGTTGATTGAGTGAAAAACATTTCCGCCTAAAACAGTCTGTTATTCTAAGCGCGTCATCCGTTCAATCCGCCGATCCAGCACCAGCGACACAATAAAAAAGCAGCCTTCTGGCTGCTTTCTCAACGGATAGCTAATTATTAACTACGCCCGGAAAACAAGCTTAATACGCTGTCTAAAATTGCCAGCCCTTGCTTCACTTCCTCTTCGGTAATAATACAAGGCGGCACTACGTGAATACGGTTGTCAGCGATAAATGGTAACAGGCCATTTTTGATTAATGCTGATTTTATTTCCCCCATCACCGCTGCTGGCATGGCTTGTCGCGTCGTGCGATCAGCCACCAGCTCCAGCGCCCAAAACACACCGCTACCACGAACCTCACCGATGATGGCGTGTTTTGCTGCCAGCACTTTCAAGCCTTCACCCAGCACACCGTGACCAATCGCCGCAGCATTTTCCACGATCTGCTCTTCTTCCATCGCATCGAGCGTGGCGACAATCGCGGCCATGGCCAGCGGGTGCCCGGAATAGGTCAATCCACCAGGGAAATAGTGGTCATTAAAATAAGCAGCAATCGGGTCAGAGATCAGCACACCTCCCGCTGGCACATAACCGGAGTTCACCCCTTTCGCAAAGGTGATCAGATCTGGCACCACATTAAACTGCTCAAACGCAAACCAGCTGCCGGCGCGGCCAAAACCGGCCATCACTTCATCTAAAATCAGCATGATGCCGAACTCATCACACAGCGCGCGCACCCCTTGCAGATAACCGTCTGGCGGCGTCAGAATGCCTGCTGTGCCGGGAATGGTCTCCAGCAAAATAGCCGCGATAGATGTCGGGCCTTCACACTCAATCGTGCGGCGCAGATGTGTCAGCGCACGCATGCATTCTTCAGCCTCCGTGGTGGCGAAAAATTCTGAGCGATATAAATACGGGTGGAAGAAATGCACATGGCCACGGGCATATTCGTTAGGGACACGACGGGTGTCGCCAGTCGCCACAATCGCACTGCCGGTGTTGCCATGATAAGAACGATATCCGGATAAAATCTTGTCGCGCCCCGTAAACAGGCGTGCCATACGCATGGCGTTTTCGTTGGCATCGGCACCGGCGTTGGTAAAAAACACCTTGTTAAAATTAGCCGGTGCCCGTGCCACGATGCGTTTCGCCGCTTCACCACGTATCCGGTTGGCCGTCGCGGGCGCAATAGTCACCAGTTCAGCAGCCTGTTGTTGGATCGCGGCAATCACTTTCGGGTGCTGATGACCAATATTGGTATTCACAAGCTGACTGCTGAAATCGAGATACTCTTTGCCATCGTAATCCCACAGTTTGCAGCCTGAACCACCCGCAATCACCATCGGGCTTAACGCCCCCTGAACAGACCATGAGTGAA
>Ga0183099_1001439_pt1 | contig 13779 bp, 12 predicted proteins | sample Biomet1_FD_127788 | JGI IMG/M metagenome (GOLD analysis project Ga0183099, IMG submission 127788) | Microbial communities from bioreactor (seeded with anoxic lake sediment) at LBNL, California, USA - Biofuel metagenome 1 | ecosystem: Engineered > Bioreactor > Anaerobic > Unclassified ... | reverse complement strand
TTAAATACACTAGTAAAAATATAGAGGTGTAAAGAATAGGCACATTCAAAATACAGCTGAAAAAGAAGTAGAGGTTGCAGAAAGAAACAGATTAAGAAATCAAGCAGTTAAATCAAGAGTAAAAACTTTTGTTAAAAAAGTTTTTAAGCTGCAATTGAAATCAAAGAAGTAGAAACTGCAAAATCAGCTTTAGTTTTAGCTCAAAAGAATTAGATAAAGCAGTTACTAAAGGAATTTTAACAAAAATTCAGTATCTAGAAAAAATCAAGATTAGCAGCTAAAGTAAACGCTTTATAATAAAAGAGTATTTATATACTCTTTTTCGTTTTGAAATTTTAAAAATAAAAACATAAAAAGAGGCTATCCTAAAGATAATACAATCTTCATAGATAACCTCTTTATTTAAATTCTAATTAATTATGTGTTTTAAATAACTCTAAATCATTTTTAAGCTCAGTCGCAGCACTAACCATAGCATTTATGCTATCCAATTTATCTTCTAAGATTATTTTAACCGTTTCTGCTATCTCATTTGTTTCTACACAAAGTCCTTCTATTTCAGTAGAACTATCAGTAATAGAACTTATTGCTAATGTTACTTCTTGTGAAGCAGTACTTTGTTCTTTAGAAGAATTAGATATTTCATAAATATCTTCGTTATTTTTATTAGTTAATTCAGTAATTTTTAACATATTGCTTCTTGAATCTTCTGCTAATTTGTAACCTGTAGTAACTTTCTCTTTGATTCTATCTCCACCATTTTTAACCATTTCTACTTTATTTTGAATAGTAGAAATTAATCCAGAAATTTTACCTGTTTCTCTATTTGTTTGTTCTGCAAGTTTTCTTATTTCATCTGCAACTACTGCAAATCCTCTTCCAGCATCTCCTGCTCTAGCAGCCTCAATTGCAGCATTTAATGCTAATAAGTTTGTTTGTTCTGCAATTCCTGTAATTGCTGTTAATATTTGACCTATATTATCAGATAATTTTTTAAGACCTTCAATTTCTGTATTAGTAATATTAACACTATCGTTAATTTCATTCATACTGTCACTCATGTTATTAATTTTTTCAAAACTTTCTGTAGAAAGTTCTAAAGTATTTTGGAACCCTTTAACAGTATTATCAATGTATGTATTCATGTTTTGTACTGTAGCAGATATTTCTTGTAATGCCGCTAATGATTCTTGAGAAGATGCCGTTTGGTTACGAACATTGTCTAATACTTTTGAAATATATTCATTTAATTTTATGATTCCTTCATCAGAAGACGCATCTCCAACAACAGCAATCATTGTATCGTTTAAATCTTGCATTTCAAGTTCAACATTTTTACTAAGAATTTTAGCTTTATCCAAACTTTTTCCAATACCTTCAAATAATTCATTAATTTTTTGACCAATTATACTTAACTCGTTATTAGAAGTTATAGTAACTCTTGCAGTCAAATCACCTTTAGAACCTCTTTCAAGTACCCCAATTAATTCTTTCATTGCTTTAGATATTTTATTAAAAAATAAGCTGGCTACCAATGTAATAGCTCCTACCATAATAATCCCTTTAATAAAGGCTTTAACTAATTCCATTCCTATACTTTTAACAGTAGCTGCTTCAATTTTTGCTACTTCATTAACTAAATCGTCATGACTTTGAATATTTGCTGCTTTTATGCTCTCAAAGACACTTGTAATAGCATTCTTTTCTGTAATGTACCTAATACTTACATCTACAAATATTACCAATACTGCAATTACAATTATTGGTATTAACATTTGCAATTTTAAATTCCCGCTTTTTTTCACGTTGAAACCTCCCATATACCTAAATGATAACTAGATTATACTCTGACTCACTATATTTTTCAAGACTATTTTCATAAAAAGCTATAAGTTTAATAAAAACTAGGTGTATTTTTAAACTATTGTGTAATTATTCAGACTAAATCATAATAAAAACAAGCAAATCATGCTAAGATAGCTCCCTATGGTTCATATGACAAACTTTATTTTAGTTCACTACCATTCGGTCATCGAGGGACGAGAAATCTTTGGATATCTCCCTATGGTCGATATGACAAGTTTTATTTTATTCCACCACAATTTTGTCATTTCGAGGTACGAGAAATCTCTAGCAAGAGTCTTGACAAGTTAAATTTGTAATGATATACTGGTCAAAATGTGTTGGTAGCTCAAATGGATAGAGCAACGCCCTCCTAAGGCGTAGGCTGTGGGTTCAATTCCCGCTCAGCACACCATATAATTATTTACTCTTTTGGGGCGAGGCGCAATTCCTCACCGGCGGTTATAGTCCGCGAAGCGAAAGCTTGAACTGGTGTGATTCCAGTACCGACAGTATAGTCTGGATGGGAAAAGGGGTAGGAGTAATCCTATATTTTTGTCATAGCCCTAAGTGTAAATATACACTTGGGATTTTTTATTTACAGAAAAAATTATTATTATAAATTTAAGTGATGAAAGAAGGAATATGATGGAAAAGAAGAAATACTTGTTAGGAGTTACATTGGTTGTTATATCTGCGATACTTTGGGGGGTAGACGGTGTTGTTTTGACACCAAGACTGTTTAATCTGCCAGTTCCCTTTGTAGTTTTATTGTTACATTTGCTACCATTTTTATTAATGTCTGTGTTTTTTTACAAAGAGTTTAGGAATCTCAAAGATTTTACTAAACTAGATTATATTGGATTTGGACTTATTGGTTTATTTGGAGGAGCTCTTGGAACCCTTGCAATAGTTAAAGCTTTATTCTTAGTTAATTTTCAAAGTCTTACAATAGTTGTTTTATTACAAAAGTTACAACCAGTATTTGCAATAATTTTGGCAAAGCTAATTCTTAAAGAAAAATTAGGGAATAGATTTATTCCTTGGTCAATACTTGCATTAATTGCAGGATATATAATGACATTTGGTTTTGGATTACCAAACTTATCTGCTGGAAATTATATGGTAGCTTCATTTTATGCAGTTCTTGCAGCGTTTTCTTTTGGGTCTGCAACAGTATTTGGAAAATTTGTACTTAACAAATGGTCATTTAAAACAGCCCTTTTTTATAGATATGGGTTTACAACTGTAATAATGAGTATAATAGTAATAGTTGGAGGAGGCGCAGATTTTTCAGCAGTTACTTCTAATAACTGGTTAATATTAATAATAACTACCTTTACAACAGGAGCCTTTGCAATAGCATTATACTATTATGGATTAAAATATATTTCGGCTCACGTGGCAACAATGTGTGAATTAGCATTCCCAGTATCTTCAGCGATACTTGACTATTTTATAAATAAGAGTATTCTAAGCCCAGTTCAATGGATTTCGGCTGGAGTAATGTTATTTGCAATCTATAGACTTACTAAAAATCAAATGCAAAATCAAGATTAATTAGAGATAAAACAAATAAAAATTAGGAGGAATTACAATGGTATTTGAAGGAAATTTTGAAGGAAAAGGAATTAAAGTAGCAATAGTTTGTGGAAGATTTAACGAGTTTATAACTTCTAAACTTTTAGGTGGAGCAAAAGATTCTTTACTAAGACATGGAGTAGCTGAAGAAGATATTGATATAGCTTGGGTACCGGGAGCATTTGAAATGCCAGTTGTAGTTCAAAAGCTAGTAAAAAAAGATTATGACGCAGTAATCACTCTTGGTGCTGTAATCAGAGGAGCAACTCCACACTTTGATTATGTATGTAGCGAAGTATCAAAAGGTGTTGCGCATGCTTCAATGGAAAGTGGAAAACCAGTAATGTTCGGAGTTTTAACAGTAAATTCTATTGAAGAAGCTATTGAAAGAGCAGGGACTAAGGCTGGAAATAAAGGATTTGACGTAGCAACAGGTGCTATTGAAATGGTTAACTTATTAAGAAGTATATAACTAAAATTTGAATAATGAGGTGTTAATATGCACGAGGAGTATATGAGAAAAGCTATTGCCCTTGCTAAAAAAGGTGTTGGACATGTTAATCCCAATCCTTTGGTAGGAGCAGTTATAGTTAAAGATGATAAAATAATAGGGCAAGGGTATCATAAAGTTTACGGAGGACCCCATGCAGAAGTAAATGCTGTGGCAAGTGCAAAAGAGACTTGTGAAGGGGCAACAATGTATGTGACTCTAGAGCCATGTTCTCATTATGGGAAAACTCCTCCTTGTGCTGACCTTATTATAGAGAAGAAATTCAAGAAGGTTTTTATAGCTTCTCTTGACCCAAATCCTCTTGTAGCAGGAAATGGTGTAAAAAAAATAAGGGAAGCAGGCATAGAGGTAGAAGTTGGGCTTCTTCAAGAGGAAGCAAAGAGTATAAATGAAGTATTTTTTAAATGGATAAGTGAAGAAAGAGTTCCGTATATATATCTTAAATTTGCCATTACCTTAGACGGTAAAATTGCTTTGTCTAATGGAAGCTCTCAATGGATTAGCAACGATAAAACTTTGGAATTAAGTCATAATCTTAGAAATAAGTATATGGGAATAATGGTAGGAGTAAATACCCTTTTAGCTGATAATCCTAGATTAAACTGTAGAATAAAAAACGGTAAAGATCCCATTAGAATTGTTGTAGACTCCCATTTGAAAACTCCAATAGACTCTAATTTTGTTAAACTTGGAGCAGAGGATAAAAATAGTATTATTGTTACCAGTATAGAAAATATTAATTCAGATAAATATTTAGAGCTTCATGGATTAGGAATAAAATTTATAACTCTCCCTAATTATCATTTTAGTATGAGAGAAGTTATGGAAAGACTTAAACAAATCGGAATAGATAGCGTTTTGGTAGAAGGTGGAAGTCATATAATTTCTTCTGTATTTAAAGAAGAGCTTTATGACAAAGGAACTATTGTTATTGCTCCTAAATTTACTGGAGAAGAAGGCGCAATTAGTTTTGTACACGGATTTGAACCTAAAAAAATGAGTGATAGTTATAATCTTCCAAATGTAACTTTTAAAAGTTACGGAGATAATATGACTATTAGCTTTGGGAGGTAGTATGTTTACAGGATTGGTAGAAGAGATAGGAATAGTTAAAGAGGTAAAAAAAGGGGACAAATCTCTTTATTTAGTTGTAGATTGTAAAAAAGTTATGGATGGAACTATTATAGGTGACAGTATTGCAGTTAATGGAACTTGCCTTACTGTAGTCGCAATTAATGGAAATTCTTTAGCTTTTGATGTTATGTACGAAACTGTAAATAGAACTAACCTACAAAGATTAAAAAGTGGAAGTAAAGTGAATTTGGAAAAATCCCTTACATTACAAAAACCTTTAGGAGGTCATCTTGTAACAGGAGATGTTGATTTTGAAACTAATATTTTAGCTATAATTCCTGTAGGAATAGCTAAAGTTTATAGGTTTAGCGTACCTAATAGATATATGAAATTTGTCGTAGAAAAAGGAAGGGTTACCATTGATGGAACAAGCCTTACTGTCAGCAATTTTGGAAAAGATTTTGTTGAAGTTTCATTAATTCCACATACTCAAAAAGAAGTAACTCTAGGAATCAAAAAAGTAGGAGACTACGTAAATATTGAAATGGACCTATTCGGAAAATATGTAGAAAGAATTCTTAACTTTAAAGAAGAGAAAACTCTAACTATGGAAAAACTTTATGAAAATGGGTTCGTATAAGGAGGCAATTATGTTTAGTAAAATAGAAGACGCAATAGAAGATATAAAAAATAGGAAAATTAGTTGTAGTAGTTGATGATGAAAGTAGAGAAAACGAAGGAGATCTAATAATGGCTGCTGAAGTGGCTACTTATGAAAATATAAACTTTATGGCAACAATGGGTAGAGGACTTATTTGCGCGCCAGTAACTCCTGAAATAGCAATGGATTTGGGATTACATCCAATGGTTACAAATAGCACTGACCCCCATGGAACAGCATTTACTGTTTCTATCGACCATAAATCAAATACAACAGGAATATCGGTAGAAGATAGATTAAACACTGTAAAAGCTCTTTGCCATAAGGAATCTAGACCAAGTGACTTTAGAAGACCTGGGCATATTTTCCCACTTATAGCTAAAGCTGGAGGTGTAGTAGAAAGACCTGGACATACTGAAGCTGCTGTTGATTTAGCAAAACTTGCTGGATTAAAACCTGTGGGAGTAATAGTAGAAATCTTAAATGATGATGGAACAATGGCTAGAGTTCCTGATTTAATAAAATTTGCTGAAAAATATGATTTAAAACTGATTACAATAGAAGCTCTTATTAGATACAGAAGAGAAAAAGAACTAAAAGTAAGTATCCACTCTGAAGCTAGAATGCCTACAAAATACGGAAGTTTTAGATTAATTGGATTTGAAAATAACTTTGATAATAAAGAACATCTTGCCCTAGTAAAAGGTGATGTAACAGGAAAAGAAAATGTAAAATTAAGAATACATTCTGAATGTTTTACTGGAGATATTCTAGGATCACTAAGATGTGATTGTGGAGACCAATTACAAGAAACTATGAAAAGAATTGATGAAATTGGTGAAGGAGTTATCCTTTATATGAGACAAGAAGGTAGAGGAATCGGGCTTTATAACAAATTAAAAGCTTATAATCTACAAGATGAAGGATATGATACGGTAGAAGCTAACCTAAAACTAGGATTTGCTGAAGATGAGAGAGATTACAGAGTAGCTGCTAAAATGATACAAGAATTAGGAATAAAATCTGTATCTTTAATCACAAATAATCCTCTAAAAATAAAGGAATTAAGAGAACTTGGAATAGAAATTTCTAACAGAGAAAAGATAATTGTAAAATACCAAAATGAAAATAAGCATTATATGAATACGAAAATTTCAAAAATGGGTCATATGATAGAAGAAATCTAATCAAGGGGGATAACCCCTTGATTTATTTTGGAAAAAAGGGTATACTGTTTTTACTATTTTGATGGAGGAATTAAATGATAAACAGGCGAAAAACAAATAAAAAATACACACTAATCTTTTGTTGTATACTTGGATTTGTATTTTTGACTTTTTTTATATACTCTAAATCAGTACAAAAACAAAAAGAGATAGTTTTTTTTAATGAAAATATGAAAATACTAAATACAGCTAATAATCTTTATTTTAAGAAAAGTAAAAGTGAAATAGAGAGCTTTTTTAAAAAGCTTAGCAGAAAATGTAGAATACTGAAAAACTTTCTAACGAAGAATATAGAAAATTTCTTTTAGAAAATTGGAGATATATAAAGTCATGGAACAATAGTATTACAAGTATCTATTTGGGATATGATGAAAATGAAATAATTGCAGATAATTGGAAAAAACCAAACAATTACAATATGAAAGAAAGACCTTGGTATATTGAAGGAATGAAGCAACCTGAAACTTGTTGGATTAATCCATATTTGGAGATTAATACTAAAAAGTTAGTAGGCACAATAACAAGACCTATAAGAGATAAAAAAGGAAATATTAGAGGTGTTCTTGCTATTGACATTGATTTAAATAATTTATCTGAAATTTTATCTTCTTTAAATTTTGGATTTAACAATGAAACATTCCTATTAAATAACAATGGAAAAGTTCTAGCCCATTCAATGGCTAATGAGCTGAGTTTAGACTTACAAGGAACTGATTTATTAAATCAAATTAAGAAAAGCAATAAGAACTATTATATCGATAACAATAAAGATGCTTATGTTTTTATTAAAGATAGCTCCAACGAATGGATGTTGGTAACTAAAATATCTAAAGAAGTCTTAAAACAGTTTAAATTGGATAAAGAGTTTATAAATTTAATACTATTTATATCAATACTTATTTTCGTAATGTACCAATTATATCTTTTTATTGATAACAAAATGAACAAAAAGTATCTTACTGCTTTAAAAGCAGTTCAAAGCAGAGATAACCTTGATAAATTAATGGAAGACATTGAAAATGATAGTAATGAAGGTCTCTTTTTCGATGAACTAAAAACTCTTCAAATAAAGATAGAGAACTTGGAAAGAGAGCTACTTAGAGACGAAGAAACTGGGCTATATAATGAAACATATTTAAAAAATTATGGGAATTTTTTTATAAATAAAGGTCAAAAAATACTAGTAATTAAATATTTGAATCTATCTGAAATTAAGAATCAATATGGAAAAAATGTGGTCGAATTAGTTTTAAAAAGAGGAGCAATGACTATAAATGCTCTAAAGGAATCTGATGAACCTGCTATAAGGCTAGAAAAAAACTCTTTGGCAATTATTCTTAAAAATGGTGATACTCAAAAAAGAGCTCATTATATTATTGATGAAATATTAAATTACCAATGGAAACTTCATAATATTAATTTAAGTATTTTTCCAAGTTTGGTAGATTTTGATGAATACTTTAAGGAATTAGACGTAATTTAAATACGTCTTTTTTTATACATAAAATTTAAACATTATGCAATTTAAGCTATTTAAACTTTAATTTAAAAAATATTTTTATAAAGTATTACGCCTATTATTCATAGAAAAAATTAAATTAAGCTTATAAAACTTGAATATCTCTGGATTTCTATTTGCCTAATATTATTTTTTATTATATAATGGTTAAGCGAACAAATGAATGGAGTTGAAAAATGAAAAGGCTAGTAATTGGAATTTTATTATTTGGAAATATTATTTTTGGAGCAGATTATACTTCAAAATTATTGGGAGATATTAATGGAAATTTAGTAATAAAGGAAAATATTTATGAAATACATCCTTTTGCATCTTTGACTAAGATAATGACATCAATTCTGGTGGTAGAAGAAGTAGAAAAAGGTAAAATTTCATATAACGATATTGTTACTGTCCCTAAAGAAGCATTAGATAATAAAGGTTCTTCGGTATTTTTAAAAGAAGGACAAAAAGTAAAATTGATAGATTTGATGTATGCAACATTGGTTCATTCTGCAAATGATGCAGCATATACTATGGCTTATTATGTTTCAAAGGGAAATATCGATAAATTCGTAGATTCTATGAATAAAAAAGCAAAATTAATCGGAATGAATGATACAGTATTTTGTACGCCTAACGGATTACCTACAAGTATGACAGGAAAAGGCCTTGATAGAGGAACTGCTTATGATATGTACAAGCTTTCATTAGCTGCTCTAAAAAAATCAAAAATAGTAGAAGTTGCAGGAACTAAAAAAATCACAATTTTAGATAAAAAGATGACAATTACAAACAGAAATCAGCTAATAGGAAAAGACGGAGTTTATGGCTTAAAAACTGGTTTTCACGAACTGTCTAAATACAATATCTCTATTGCCTTCAAAAAAGAAAAAGAAAACTATGTAGTTATACTTTTTGGCGGAAAAACTCTAGCTTCAAGAGATAATGAAGTTAAAAAAACCATAGAAGAGTTTGTCCCTCCAAATTTAAAAGATACTGTGACTTATATCAACGAAAACATTAATCTTTATAACAAAAATACAAGTACTCCTTCAAAAGAAGATAATTTAAATAAAAATATAGATGTTTTATACAAAACTGATGAAATATCTATAATAAAAAATATAATTAATGATAGAAAGGAATTAAATAATAGTAGTTTTGATAGTCCTATTATTATAGAAAAATAAATTATGAAAAAAACAAATTTTCACACACATGTATATAGATGTGGACATGCCACAGGTAACGTAAAAGATTATGTAAGAGAAGCTGTCGAAAACGGATATGAAGCAATAGGAGTTTCAGACCACGGTCCTTTGCCTGATTATCTCTTTGATAGAATGGGGCATTCTGAGGTAGAAGAATATCTTAATGATATAAATGAAGCAATCGCAGAATTTGGAGATAAAATTAAGATTTATAAAGCTTTGGAACTAGAATATTTCCCAGAATTTGATGAATATTATAAAGAGTTAGAAGAAAAATTTGATTATTTAGTTCTTGGACATCATTATTATGACGGGCGTAAAAGTTCATGGCATGTGGAAACTGTAGATAACTTAGAAATTTATGTAAATGAGCTTATAAGAGCAATGGAAAGTGGACATTTTGCCTTTGCAGCCCATCCAGATTTGTTTGCTTCTGCTTACCCTACTTGGGATGAAAACTGTATAGCAGCTAGTTACAAAATATGTAAAAAAGCTATTGAACTAGATATGCCAATAGAGATAAATGCTAATGGTGTAAGAAAAGGGCTTCATCCAAAACCAGAAGGAATGCGTTATGGGTATCCGCGAGAAGAGTTTTGGAAGATAGCTAGTGAATGCGGAGTAAAAGTCTTGGTTAATTCAGACTGTCATCACCCCCATGAATTCCATGATGAAAGTGTAGAAAAAGCCAGAGAATTAGCAATAAAATGGAAATTAAATGTAGTTAACAGTATAAAATAAATCAAAAGCTTGACTTAGGTTAAGCTTTTTTCTTTGTTAAGATTCTGTCTTAGTAGTTTAAAAAAAATGAAAAAAATGGTATAATAAATTTTAAATTTGATTCTTTGGAGGAACAATGATAAGAGACTTTATTAAAATAAAACCAAATGTAAATCCCTTTGAAAATCATGGGGTAAAGAATATAACAATAAGAGAAATAAAGGTTTCTCCTAGACATAATTATGTAGAACTCTTTTGTCTTGTTAATGAACCAAAGGATTTTCACGAATTAGACATAGTATCAGAGCGATTTTCTAAAGCATTTAAAGATATAAAATATGATATAAAATTTGAAATGGAAAATATGGAGTTTTCCGATGAAGATAGAAAACTAATTATAGACAGAGTTATAAAAGATATTAAACATCAAAAAACTGTTGCAAAAACTTTTTTATTTTTCTATGAAATAAAAATTGTTGATAATCACTTAGTTATTAAACTAAACGATTCTACAGCTCTTGAAAGACTGGAAGAAGAAAGTATCGATAAAAAGATAGAAAAAAGACTAGAAACAATGGGGCTTACTTATAATGTAAAATTTACTACTGGAGATTTTGCTACTGAAAGAGAAGAACTTCATACTATAATGGAAGAACAAGAAAATAAAATGATGGAAGAACATCTTTCTAAGATAAAAATAAGTGACGAAAGTTCAAAAGCAAAAGAAAAAGTTGCAAGTTCTGAAAATGGAGATATACTTTTTGGACGTGAGATAAAGGGAGAAACCATTTCGATTGGGGCTTTTGGAGAACTTATTAAAAATGAAGTCTGCATTCTAGAAGGAGAAATCTTTGCTGTTGACAAAAGAACTACTTCTACTGGAAAACAACTTTTTATATTTAGTATGACAGATTATAAAGATTCTGTAACTATTAAATTTTTTGCTAAGGAAAACGAAAAAATTGAACTTAAAGAAAAAATGTGGATAAAAGTTAAAGGTAAAAAAGATATAGATGTTTATGACAACAATGAAGAGATTGTTTTTGCTCAAAGTGTAAACAAAATTGAAGATAAAATAGTTAAAAAAATAGATAAATCTGAAGAAAAAATGGTAGAACTTCATACTCATACAAAAATGTCAGAAATGGTAGGAGTTACAGAAGCTTCAGATATAGTAAAAAGAGCTATAAGCTACGGTCATAAAGCTGTAGCAATTACAGATTATGGTGTTTGTCACTCATTCCCTTTTGCATACAAAGCAGCTAAAGGTTCAGATTTAAAGGTAATATTTGGGGTAGACGCTTATATGGTTGATGATGAGAGACCTATGGTAGAGAGACCAAAAAATATTAATATAATGGAAGAAACATATGTAGTATATGATATAGAAACACTGGGACTTAACTCTCATGAAAATGATATTATAGAAATTGGTGCTGTAAAAATGGTGGGGGATAGAATTGTTGATACTTATTCTAAATTTGTAAAACCAAGTAGACCTGTCCCTAAAAAAATTGAAGAATTAACTGGAATTAATAACGGAACCGTAGCAAATGCTGATGGAATAGAAAAAGTTTTACCTGAATTTATGGAATTTATTGGAGATGCAACATTAGTTGCTCATAATGCGAAATTTGATATTGGATTTGTAAGAAGAGATGTAAAAAAATATCTTGGATATGATTATAATCCAAGTGTTATAGATACCTTACAATGGGCAAGAGATTTAATGCCTGACCTAAATGGGCATGGTCTTAAAACAGTAACTAAAAAGCTTGGAGTTGCTCTTGAAAATCATCATAGAGCAGTAGATGATTCACAAGCTACAGCACAAATGTTTGCTGTATTTCTAGATATGATGAAATCAAAAGGTGCAACAACATTAGATAAACTAGACGGAATATTCCCAATAAATACTGGAAAACAAGCAATTCATAATGTTATGCTTCTTGCTCAAAATGTTACAGGACTTCAAAATATTTATAGATTAGTTTCTGAAGCTCATCTTGTACATTATGGAACTAAAAAACCGAGAATTACAAGAACTCTTATTAAAAAATATAGAGAAGGTATTCTTGTTGGAGCTCCAAGTTCAATGCATTTTGCTAATGAAGGAGAGCTTATATCTGAATATTTAAGATATAACATGGACTCTTTAGAAGAGAAAATCAAATTCTATGATTATCTAGAGATGCAGCCGAGAGAAACGTATAACGAACTGGTAGAAGCAGATGCTACAGGAACTATGAGTTCTTTAGACAAAGTAGTAGAAATAAACAAATATTTTTATAATCTTGCTAAAGAAAATGGGAAAATCGTTGTAGGAACTTCCAATGTACATTATTTGAATGAAGAGGAAGCTAAAGTTAGAAGTATACTTCTTTATGGAAGTGGTTCTGTATTTAGAGAAAATCAGTACATGGCTGATAATAAATACTACTTTAGAACTACAGATGAACTTCTTAGAGAATTTAGCTATTTTGGCGATGAGATTGCTAGAGAAATAGTTATTGAAAATACTAATAAAATAAATGAAATGATTGAAAAGGTACAACCTGTACCAAGTGGATTCTATCCTCCAAAAATAGACAATGCAGATAGTATTTGTAGAGAAATGACTTATGCTAAAGCATATGAACTCTATGGAAATCCCCTTCCAGAAGTTGTAGAACAAAGACTTGAGAGAGAGCTTAAAGCAATTATAGGAAATGGCTTTGCTGTTCTTTATTTATCTGCACAAAAACTAGTTAAAGAATCTCTTGATAATGGATATTTAGTTGGTTCAAGAGGGTCAGTAGGTTCTTCGTTAGTAGCTTACATGATGGGAATTACAGAAGTTAATGCACTTTATCCTCATTATATTTGTCAAAACAAAGATTGTTTCCACATAGAGTTTATCGAAAGAGAAGGAGCTGGGGTTGACCTTCCAGAAAAAGTATGTGAAAAATGCGGAAGTCCAACAGTTAGAGAAGGGCATACAATACCATTTGAGGTATTCATGGGATTTGACGGAGATAAAGTCCCAGATATAGATCTGAATTTCTCGGGAGAATACCAAGAAAAAATCCATAGATATTGTGAAGAACTGTTTGGAAAAGAGAATGTATTTAAGGCAGGGACTATTTCTACCCTTGCAGAAAAAAATGCTTATGGTTATGTTAAAAAATTCTTTGAAGAGCATAGTTTGAAATCTAAAAATGCTGAATTAATGAGGCTTGCAAAATATGTAGAAGGTGCTAAAAAAACTACTGGTCAACATCCTGGGGGAATGATTGTTGTCCCTCAAGGAAATTCTATTTATGAATTTTGTCCAGTGCAAAGACCTGCTAATGATATAGAAAAATCCATCAATAACTACTCTATTTTGACTATCATGTTATGGATGAACTAACTTGTAAAGCTTGATATACTAGGGCATGATGACCCTATACTATTAACTCTTACAAGTAATT
>Ga0183099_1001438_pt1 | contig 13796 bp, 12 predicted proteins | sample Biomet1_FD_127788 | JGI IMG/M metagenome (GOLD analysis project Ga0183099, IMG submission 127788) | Microbial communities from bioreactor (seeded with anoxic lake sediment) at LBNL, California, USA - Biofuel metagenome 1 | ecosystem: Engineered > Bioreactor > Anaerobic > Unclassified ... | reverse complement strand
GAGGTGCGCTTGCGCTTGGCCACGGCCCGGCAAGCCACGCCAGCCGCCATGCGCCAGCGGCGGCGTGCCGCCATCTCCAGCAGAACCACCGTGCAGAAAGACGCCAGCCAAGGCTGCGGCGGTAATACACCTCATAGGGGTCAACGCCCTGCGCCGCGCCCAGCAGGCCCTTCCATAGAGAAGGACCGCCCCCCGGCTCCGGCATGCCGTTTCGCTTCGGTCTGGCTCCGCTTCAGTGCCCATTTCCGGCGGCGAACCGGGAAAGGGCCTGCCGGGCAAGCGCGTCCACCGTGGTGATCGTCAGCTCGCCGTCCACGAACAGCGGCAGCTCGGTCCCGTCACCGGACAGCGCCGCAATGCCCCGCGCCGGCCAGCGCGGCCTGCGGAGCGGAAACAAGCGTTTCGGGCAGCAGGCCCAGGGCGCGCGCGGCCAGCCCGGCGTTGCCCCGGTCCTCGTCGGCCAGCCCGGCCACAAGGGTGTCCACATCGCCCGCCAGCAGCTCGGGAAAGCTCCCGGCCAGCCGGCCAAGGGCCCAGTAGACGCCGCGGCGCAGGCCCGCGTGCTCCAGGTAATTGCCCTCGCCACGGGTTTCCTCGCGCACATAGGAAGCCAGCACGCGGTGGAACTCACCCGCCAGCCGCCGGTGCAGGGCAAGGGTCTCGCCCAGGGCCTCGGGAATGCCCCAGCCCAGGCCGCCGGATTCCTCGTTCATGCGCCACAGGCATTGCCGCAGCACAACCCGCGCCGCCTCCAGGCCTTCGCCTTCTCCGCCGCCCTCGGCCATGCGCGCCACGCTGCGGCCAAAGGCGGCCACGGCGCGCCAGCGCACCAGTTCGTCGCGGTCGAGCAAAAGCGAGAACAACGGGCCTGGCAGCTGCCGCAAAGGCAAAAGATCCAGCTCGGCCAGGCGCTCGCGCCAGTCCGGCCCGGAAAGCAGGCCTCGCAGCCGCTCCTTGAGGTCGCGAAAACGGGCCATGCGCCCCCTGAAGGTTATTTCAAGTGCTGGGCGATCTCTTCCTGAAAGGCCTGTGGCACCTCGTAGCCGGTCTCCAGGGCCTTCTTCACGCAGGCATCGGCCTCGGTCCACTTGCCCATTTCGGCATGCACCAGGGCCAAATTGTTCCAGGCCGGTCCGAACATGGGCTGCAGGTCCACAGCCTTTTGCAGAAGCGGCAGGGCGTCGTCCAGCTCCCCGCGGGAGAAAAACGCGCTGCCCAGGGTCGCCATGGCCTGCACGAAGTTGGGGTCGTACTTGATGGCTTTTTGCAGGGCGGGAATGGCCTTGTCCGAATCGCCCAACTGCAACAGCACAAAGCCGATGTTGCCCCAGGGCACGGCAAAGAACGGGCGCTGCTGGGTGGCCAGGCGGTTGAAGTTCAGGCAGCCTTCCATGTCGCCGCGCTCCAGGCTGATGCCGCCCAGCTGCACGTAGGCTTCGGCCATTTTGGGCGAATTGGCGGCGGCCTCGCGGAAGCACTGCTCCGCTTCCATGAACTCGCGCTTGGAAAGGTAGGCCACGCCCAGATTATAATGGGTGTTGCCGCACTCGGGGGCCTGGCGGAGCTGATCCTTCAGGTGGGCGATGTACTCGTCGACGTTCTGGAACTGCTGGTCGGACATATGGTCTCCCCTCGCACCCTCCCCTTTCCGGGGGGGCGGTTATTTCAAGCTGATGCCGCGCTCTTTGAGCCGGGCGTTGTACCAATCGCTGAACTCAAGAATGGGCCGCACCTTCTCCACGTTCATGACGAGCAGGACCATGAACTCGGACAGGGTCTGCATGTAGTCCGGGTCGGGAATGGCGGGCAGACTCTTGAAGTACTTGTTGAGCAGCTCGTGGGCCGAGTAGCCCAGGGCGTCGGTGCGGATGTCGATGGGATCGAAGGGCGCCTGGAACGGGTCCCAATTGTCGTAGCCGATGCGGTCCACGAAGCGGCGCCGCCGGGGCGACATCTTTTCGTACATGGCGCGCTTCTGCTCTTCCACCTGCTCCGGCGTGTACATCGGCTCCATGCGGCTACCCCTTGGTCTTTGTGGCCGCGGGCTTTTTCGCCGCAGGCTTTTTGGCCGCGGGCTTGGCCGGGGCCTGGCCGATGGTGAAACTCTTGGGATTGCAGCCGGAACAGCCGCCCTTCTTGGTCTCCGGCGAGCAGCCGGAACAGGCGGGCAGGCCCTTGCCCTTGGCCTTGCCGGCGGCCAGCTTTTCGGAAAGGGGCACGGGGGCCTTTCTTTCCGCCTGCGGCGCGGCCTGGGCTTCCGGCTTTTTCTCGGCGCCAACGCCCAGATACTCCTCGGAGTAGTCGGTCAACAGCGCCAAGGACGCGGGCACCAGCACCTCGCCCAGCTGCTTGTAGCGCGAGTGGATGGCCTCGGCCAGCTCGTGGCTCAGGGCGTAGAGCTTGTCCTGAATGCGGTCCAGATACACCGTGGGATAGGCCTTGCCCTTTTCGAAGCCGGACTTGCCGCAGGTGTGGGCGGCGCCGCCGATGGCCGTGGGCACGCCGTAGATGCGGCAGGTGACGGGCCGGTGCTCGTACATGGCGCAGGCGCCGTCGTCGTCCAAAAGCGGGCAGCGCACGCGCACCTTGGCCATCTCGGCCAGAATCTCCTGGGCGTTCTTGCCGTCCTTCACGGCCTTGAAGGCCTCATGCTTCAGCAGATGCACCTGGCGGTCGGCCGCGTCGGCGCGCTTCAGCACGTCGTTCTTGGCCTTGCCGGAAAATTTGCCGTTGAAGTTGCCGTTCAGGTACAGCGCTTCAACCAGGGTCAGGTCGAATAGGGCGTGGCAACAGTCCGAGCAGCCTTTTTCGCAGCGCACGTTTTCGGCGTATTTGTCGCGCACGGCGTGGAAGACCTGGTCGGCCTCCGCAATGATCGCCTCGTAGCGCTTGAAAAATTCGGTAAAATCAAGGGCCATGCGGCACTCCTCGCCTGTTGGTCTGTGGTGATGGTGGCTTCGGCATATATGAGTACGCCAGCGGGATGCGTAAAGGGGGGCTTGATCAAAAAAGCCGGGATTCTCCCCGGCCCCGGTCCCGCCCGATACGGGCGGACATCACGCTGCTATCCCCGGCCGCGCGCATAAGCGGCGGCTCGTTGAACAGAGGGCGGCGCTGGGCGCCGCCCTCTTCGACATCAGCCGAAGCTGTTGGCGTTATTCTTCCTCGACAACAATGGCGTCCTGCTCGCAAACTTCCACGCAGGACTCGCAGCCCAGGCACTCTTCCATGTTCACGGGAACAGCCTTGCCGTCCTGAAGCTCGTAGACTTCAACCGGGCAAACGTCCACGCACTCGCCGTCGCCGATGCATTTGTCGTTGTCGACAGTAACCTTGTAGCCCATCGTACCCTCCAGATGTGTAGAATAAGGAATTATCGTCAGCCCCGTCCGATCCGTTTTTCCCACCCGTGGGAGACGGGCCGGTGGGCCAGGCGCCGTTTCCTCGCTTTCGAGCCAGGCATCCGAGCGCGCAGGCTCCGGGGTTGCTGATATATCCAGGCAGCGTCTTGTGTCAAGCCATGAGCGGACTTGCCGCAGAGATACTGCGCATTGCCGATGTTGAGCTTCGCGCGGGGCTGGGCTATGTTTCGGGCATCCGGTTCCGAAACCGGAAATCGCGCCTTCAAGGCAGGTAGGATGTTCACCCAAAGCGAACTCGCCAAATACGCCCGCACCCTCTGGTGGGGCCTCACCACCGCACGCACCAAGCCCTACGTTCCGGGCGACGTCATTCTGCTGCGCTTCGACCAGGGCGCCACCCCCCTGGCCGAGGCCGTGTTCGATCTGCTCATCGAGGAAGGCATGGTGCCCGTGCCCCGGCAGAACCTCACCACCGCCATGGAGGTCTCGTTCTTCGGCAAGGGCTCCGAGGCCCAGATCAAAACCGTGGCCCCGGGCGAGCGCGAACTCATGGAGAACCTCTCCGGGCTCATTTCGCTCATCGCGCCGGCCTCGCTGACGCACCTTTCCGGCGTGGATTCGGCCAAAATCGGCCTGAGCGCCGTGGCCCGCAAGTTCCTGCGCGAGATAATGGATACACGCGAGCAGACCGGCGCCTTCGGCTGGACCCTGTGCGCCTACCCCACGGCCGAGCAGGCGCGCTGCGCCGGGCTCACGGTGGAGCAGTACGCGGCGCAAATCAAGCAGGCCTGCTTCCTCGACCAGCCGGACCCGGTGGCCCAGTGGCAAAAGGTCCACGCCGAGGTGACCCGCGTGAAGGAAGCGCTCGGCGCCCTCGCCATCGACCGCCTGCGCATAGAGACCGCACACTGCGACCTCTACGTGACCCCCGGCGCGGATCGCCGCTGGCTCGGCGTCTCCGGGCACAACATCCCGAGCTTCGAGGTGTTTCTCTCGCCCGACTGGCGCGGCACCGAGGGCGTATATTACGCCGACCAGCCGTCGTACCGCTCCGGCAACCGGGTGGAGGGCGTGCGCCTTGAGTTCAAGGCCGGGCGCGTCGTGAACGCCACGGCCAAGGAGGGCGAGGCCTTTGTGAAGAAGCAGCTCGCCATGGATGAGGGCGCCGCGCAGCTGGGCGAGTTCTCCCTCACCGACCGCAGACATTCCAAGATCGGCGCGTTCATGGCCAGCACCCTGTTCGACGAGAACTTCGGCGGGCCGCACGGCAACTGCCATGTGGCCGTGGGCGCCAGCTACGCCGACACCTACGCGGGCGACCAGACCAGCCTGGACGCGGCCAGGAAGGAGGCGCTGGGCTTCAACGACTCCGCCCTGCACTGGGACTTGGTGAACACCGAGGACAAGACCGTCACCGCGCTCTTGAAAGGCGGCGGCAGCAAAATCATCTACAAGAGCGGCGAGTTCGCGCTGTAGCGCGCGGTTCGACGCACGGGGGGGAGGGCCGCCCTCCCCCTTTTCCCACCTCCTCGTCACCGTTTCTTTTCCTGCGCCGCCAAACCATCCGGCTGGACAGAAACAGGACATTGACCTACTCTTTTAGAAAAATGGTCCCCCAGCCATCGCTATCGCATCCCCGCCACGGCGCGGAAGGAGACGAGTATGCGTTGGATTCGGTTCACCCTCTTCTTCACTCTGTGCGCATTTTGCGGCGCTGCGCGCGCATGGGCCGCGCCCGCGGACATGGAGTTCGCGGAACGGAAGGGCCGGGCCCATCCGGCGCGCATCTTCGTGGTGCACAGCTATCATCCGGATTACGTCTGGTGCAAAAGCATCGACCAAGGCATCCGGAAAATTCTGCTTGGCCGTCATGTCGTCCTCACCATGTTTTATCTGGACGCCAAGCGCGACCCGGACCCGGAGCGGTTGCGCGCCAGGGCTCTGGGCGTCCTCGCCAAAATCGACGCGGATAAGCCGCAGGTGGTCATCGCCGCGGACGACGCCGCCCAGGAATACCTCGTGGCGCCGCATCTCAAGGGCCGCAGCGCGCCCCAGGTCATCTTCTGCGGGGTCAACGCCCGGCTGAAGCGCTATGGCTACCCCGCGGCCAACGTCTCCGGCGTGGTCGAACGCTGGCAATACCGCGAGGGCTTCGCCCTGCTCAAGCGCATCGCGCCGGGCGCGCGCACGGTCGCCGTGTTTTTCGACAATTCCGAAACCGCCGACTACCTTAAGGCCGACCTGAGCGAGGAGGCCAAGAAAGGCCCCTTCGCCCTCAATATCGTGGGAATTGAAAGCCCGCGCACGTTCCAGCAATGGCAAAAACGGGTGCAATATTATCAGGGCAAGGCCGATGCCCTGGCCCTTGGGCTCTACCATACCCTGACGGACGAAAAGACCGGGCAGGTGGTGCCGCCGGAGCAGGTCATGGCCTGGAGCAATGCCGCAAACAGGCTGCCCACCCTCGGGTTTACGGATTTCGCCGCCAAACAGGGGCTGCTGTGCGGCGTGCTCGGCTCCGGCCTGGAGCAGGGCCAGAATGCGGCGGAGATGGCCTGGCAGGTGCTGGAGCGTGGCGTGCCCGCGGGATCGCTGCCCGTGCGCACCAACCGGAAGGGCGACATACTGGTGAACCTGAAAACCGCGGAGCGTCTGGGAATCAACATCCCATACGAGATCATCAACGCCTCTGGAATTGTCATAAAATAGCTCAGGACCGGCCGCATTCCCGCCTAAAAAAGGGGGAATTCCCCGCAGCGCTGGACAGATGTCCCGCCTATCGGGTAATACACACATACTGTAGCATTCTGTTTTCACTCTCGTTGCGGCATTGTCCAATCGGCAGGAGACGCCATGCGATCGCTCCGCATCCTCTTCCTTCTGTGCCTCGTCCTGCAATGGCAGGCCCCGGCCCATGCCCAGGCTCCGCCGCGCGTCTTCATCATACAGAGTTATAGTTCCGACTACGTCTGGAGCAAAAACATCAACAAGGGCATTGAAGAATCCCTGCGCTCTCTCAAAATCTCTTTTGAAACGTATTATATGGACGCCATGCACGCCCCGGACCCAGAGCGTCTGAGCGGCCTGGCCCAAGACCTGCTGGCCAAAATCGAGGCCAAGAAGCCCCGGGTGGTCATCGCCGTGGACGACGCCGCGCAACGCTACCTCGTGGAGCCCTATCTCAAAAGCCGCGACGCACCGCAGGTCATCTTCTGCGGGGTCAACGCACCCCTCAAGCTTTACGGGTTTCCGGCCGCCAACGTCTCCGGCGTGCGCGAGCGCTGGCACTTCCGCGACGGCTTCGCCCTGCTGAAGAAGATACGCCCGGCGTTGCGCAGCGTGGTGCTTTTGAGCGACGACTCCCAGTCGGCAGGCCATGTGCTGGAGGACCTCTACGCCGACCAGCAGCATGCCGGGCCCTTCGCCCTCAAGCTGAAGGTGGTGAAGGTGCACACCTACCAGCAATGGCAGCGGATGGTGCAGCAGCACCAGCGCCAGGCCGACTCCCTGGCCCTCGGGCTCTATCACTCCCTGGTGGACGAGAAGACCGGCAGGCAGGTTCCGGCCAATGTCGTCAGCGCCTGGAACAACGCCACAATCCATGTGCCCACCCTGGGCTTTGCAGACTACGCCAAGGAACACGGTCAATTGTGCGGCATACTGGAATCGGGCGAGGAGCAGGGCTACCTGGCCGGGAGCATGGCCCGCCAGGTGCTGGAGCGCGGCCTGCGCGCCGGCGAGCTCCCCGTGCGCATAAACCAAAAGGGGATTGTGCTCTTGAATCTGAAGACCGCCGAGAGGCTCGACATCGTCGTCCCCTTTGAGATCATCCGCGCGGCCGGGATCGTGATCAAGTGAACGCGCCTGCCCTCAAAAACTACCGGCGGATTTTTCTGGACCGCCATTTGGCGCCGGTGCTGACCGCCGTGTTCGCGGGCGTGCTCGTCTCCACCCTGGTGGCCTATTTTTATACAAAAAACACTGTGGAGACCCTGGCCGAAGGGCAGATCTCCCAGGCCATGAGCTTTTTGGACCGCGAGATCACCAGCCAGATGCGCGACATGACCATCCAGACCGGGCTCATGGGCCAGGAGGAATCGTTCCGGTTGTCCTTGGAGGACAGCTACCTCGGCCGCTCGGCCCGGGTGGCGGCCCAGCGCAAGCTGGAGGGCTACGTGCGCGGCGGCGCCTTCGAGCGGGCCTACATCGTCGACAAGACGGGCCAGCAGATCATGTCCGCCGACCCGCACCTGAAGCACCTGGTCAACGTGGCCCAGCGGGACTACTTCCACCAGGCCATGCGGGGCATGCCCAGCCAAGGCACCGCGAGCATCTCCAAAGTCACAGGCAGGCCCATTGTTGTGGCCGCAGCGCCCCTGCGCGGGCAGGATGGCGCGGTGACGGGCGTTGTGGTGGGGCTGACGCACACGGCCACTTTCGCCCAGGAACTGCTGGACAACACGCGCATAGGCAAAACCGGCGGGGCATACATTCTGAACGCGGACGGCCAGATTCTGGCCACGCCGCAATGGGCCCATGCAGGTTTTTTCAACCCGGCTGAGAACACCAAGGCCATCCTCGCCAGCATCTCCACCGCGGGCATGCACCGCTACACCCGCGGCGATTCGCGGCGCATGTGCCTGACGCGCAAGAACGAGACGACGGGCTGGATTCTCGTCGTGGAGGCCGACGAAAACGAGGTGCTGGCCCCGGCCAAACGGCTGGCCGCCGTCAGCGGCACCATTTCCTTCTTCACCCTTGCCCTGGTGGCCATGGCCCTGGGCGCGCTGCGCCGGGTCATGATCAGCCTGCGCAACTCCGAGGCCGACCACCGCACCCTGACCGAGCTGAGCCCGGTGGGCATTGCCACCTTCGGCCCCACGGGCCAGCCGGAGTACATGAACAAACAGGCACGCGCCATCCTCGGCATCGGCGAAGCCGACCCCCCACCCCAGGGTATCGCCCTGGAGGACGAGGCCGGCGCGCCCCTCACCGGTGAAAACTCGCCCATCCAGCATGTGCTGACCGACCGCGCACCCATTTTGGGCAGGCTCACGTGGTACTCCCTGCCGGATGGCGGCCGCAAGGCCCTGTACCTGAACGCCACCCTGCTGGGCGACAACGGACGCGACGCCCACGGCGTGGTGGCCACCCTGGAGGACATCACCGAGCGCATCCAGGCCCTGGAGATGCTGAACCAGTCCGAGGAGCGCTTCTCCAGCCTCTTCCGCCTCTCGCCGGACAGCATCGTGCTCTCCCAGCTGGACTCGGGGCTCATCGTCGACGTGAACGACACCTTCCTCGAAACGCACGGGCTTGCGCGCGAGGAAGTCATTGGAAAAACGGTGGCGGATCTTGGCCTTTACACCGATGATGCGCAAAGGACGGAGCTCATCGACCGCGTGAAGGCGGCCGGACACGTGGAGAATTTCGAGGCGCGCGGCCGCGACAGAAACGGTGCGGAGATCATGCTTTCCCTGTCGAGCCAGGTCATGGAGATAGGCGAAGCCCGCTACCGCATGACCGTTGCCCGCGACGTGACCGAGCGCTACCGCGCCGAGCAGGAGCTGCGCGAAAACCGCCGCCTGCTGGAAAGCATTTTGAACACCGTGCCCCTGGCCATCTTTTGGAAAGACGCCCAGTACCGCTTCCAGGGTTGCAACGCGGCCTTCGTGCGCGTTCTGGGCGAAAGCGACCCGGCCGCCGTCATCGGCAAAACGGACTTCGACCTGCCCATGCCGCCCGAACTGAGCCAACGCTACCGCGAGGACGACGAGCGGGTGATGGCGACGCAGACGCCCAAGCTCCATTTTGTGGAGCCCCTGAACGTGAAGGGCAACCCCATATGGCTGGAGACGAGCAAGCTGCCCCTTCTCGACGACGAGGGCCAGGCCGTGGGTATACTCGGCATGTTCGAGGACATCACAGAGCGCATCCGCGCCGAGCAGGAGCTGCGCGAAAACCGCCGCCTGCTGGAAACCATTTTGAACACCGTGCCCATGTCCATCTTCTGGCTGGACCGGAACTCCACCTTCCTCGGCTGCAACCGGGCCTTCGCCGCCGGGCTCGACCTGGACGGTCCGCAGTCTGTCATCGGCCTCACGGAGCTCACGCTGCCCATTCCGCTGGAACGCAGACAAGCGCACCTGGCAGACAATGAAGAGGTGATGACAACGCTGTTGCCGAAGCTCCGCTTCCTGGAGCCGGCCTTCAGCGCCAAGGGCAACACGGGATGGATCGAAGCCAGCAAGCTGCCCCTGCTCGACGACGAGGGCAAGGCCGTCGGCGTGCTCGGCATGTTTGAAAACATCACCGAGCGCGTCGAATCCGTGGAGAAGCTCAAGCAGTCCGAGGAGCGCTTCTCACGCCTGTTCCGCCTCTCGCCGGAGGCCATACTGCTCATCGACGCCGAAACCACCAAGATAGCCGACGCCAACGAGGCCTTCAACACCCTCACCGGCCATGTCCTGGGCGACATTGTCGGCCACGACACCCTGGAGCTGGGGCTCTACGCCAACCCGGCCGTGCGCGACGAGATCTACCAGGCCCAAACAAGACAGGGCCACCTGGAGAATTATGAGTTCGAGGGACGCCGCAAGGACGGCCAGACCTTCATCGGCTCCATTTCGGCCCAGGCTGTGGACATAGGCCCGCGCAAGTATCTTATGGCCATGCTGCGCGACGTGACCGAGATGAAGAAGATGCAGGAGATGATGATTCAGACGGAGAAGATGATCTCCGTGGGCGGCATTGCCGCCGGCATAGCCCACGAGATAAACAACCCCCTGGGCATTGTGCTGCAGGCCGCGCAGAACCTGGTGCAGCGCACCAGGGCGGATTTCAAGAAAAACCAGGACGTGGCCGAAAAGATCGGCCTCGACATGGCGCTGATGCAGAACTACATGCGCGAGCGCAAGCTCGACGTGTTCATCGAGGACATCCAGTCCGCGGCGGTGCGCGCCTCGGCCATCATCCGCCACATGCTCGACTTCAGCCGCAGCAGCGAGTCGCGCCGCAAGGTCTGCGACATCCCCGGCATCATCGATAAGGCCGTGACCCTGGCCGGCAGCGACTACGATTTGAAAAAGAGCTACGACTTCAAACGCATCAAGATTGAGCGGGATTTCGACGACGACATGCCGACCATCAACTGCACGGAGACCGAAATTGAGCAGGTGCTGCTGAACATTCTGCGCAACGCGGCCCAGGCCCTGGCCTCGGCCACGCCCCCCATCGCGGCGCCGCACATCGGCATCACCGTGCGGGCCACGGAGGAAAGCGTGCGCATCGAAGTTGCGGACAACGGGCCGGGCATGCCGCCGGAAGTGCAGCGCCGCGTGTTCGAGCCCTTTTACACCACCAAGCCGCCGGGCGTGGGCACCGGGCTCGGCTTGTCGGTGTCGTACTTCATCGTCACCAAGGGGCACGGCGGCAAGATGAGCGTAGCCTCCCAGCCAGGCGTGGGCACGGTTTTCACCATCGACCTGCCCCGGGACGATGCCAAGGAGGCGCGAGCATGACCCCCCAAGCGGCGAACATCGTCATCATCGACGACGAGGAGCGCATCCGCCAGTTGCTCATGGACTTTCTGGAGGACTTCGAGGAGTTCTCCCTGCGGGTCTTCGACTCGGCCGAGGCCGCTTTGGAGGCGCTGGCCGCGCAGCCCGCGGACCTGTGCATAGTGGACATGCGCCTGCCCGGCATGGACGGCCAGGCCTTCGTGCTTTTGGCCAAAGAGCGCGGCCTGTGCGGCAAGTTCATTTTGCACACGGGCTCCATGGACTTCACCCTCACCGAGCCGCTGCTGACCCTGGGGTTGAGCGACCGCGACGTTTTCCTCAAACCCTGCGACACAGGCGAGATGCTCGCGCGCATCCACGAGCTGCTCAATCTTCCGGGAGCGTAGGCATGGCCATCCTGATCATCGACGACGAAGCCGGGCTCAGACGTTCGCTTACGGCCCATCTGGAAGACCTCGAATTCGAGACCATCGAGGCGGCCAACGGCCAGGAGGGGCTGGACGCGCTTTTGGCCAACAAGGACGCCGTGCAGGCCGTGGTGGTCGACCTGAACATGCCGGTGATGGACGGCTACACCTTCATCCGCCACGCGGTGGCCGAGGCCCCCGGCGTGCCCATCATCGTGCTTTCGGGCGTGGGCATTGTGGAAGACGCCCTCACGGCCATGCGCATGGGCGCCTGGGATTTCATCACCAAGCCGCTGCACAATCTGAACATCCTCGACTACACGCTGGAGAAGGTCTTTGACCGCGCCCGGCTGTTGAACGAAAACCGCCAGTATCAGGAAAATCTGGAGCGCCTTGTGCGCGAGCGCACCAGTGAGCTGGAGGACACCCGCCGCCAGGTGATGCAGCGCTTGAGCCGCGCAGCGGAGTACAAGGACAACGAGACCGGACGCCACGTCATCCGCGTGGGCCAGATAAGCAGGCTGCTGGGCCGGGCCATGGGCATGGACGAGGAGGAGAGCATCATTCTGGGCGACTGCGCGCCCCTGCACGATGTGGGCAAGATCGGCATTCCCGACGAGGTGCTGCTCAAGCCCGGCAAGCTCACGCCCGAGGAATGGGACATCATGCGCCTGCATTGCGTGTACGGCTGCGAGATTCTGGGCCCCCTGGACAGCAAGGACGAGGCCCACCGGATCTGCTCCGACCCGCTCCTGGTGCGCAAGATGGAGGGCAACGAGCAGTTGCGCCTGGCCCGGGTGCTGGCCCTGTGCCACCACGAGCGCTGGGACGGCAAGGGCTACCCCTTCGGCCTCGCGGGCGAGGACATCCCCCTTGAGGCGCGCATCGTCACGGTTGTGGACGTCTATGACGCCCTATGCAGCGACAGGCCCTACAAAAAGGCCTTCAGCGCCGAGGAGGCGGGCAGGCTCCTGCTCGAAGGCGCGGGCACGCAGTTCGACCCCGCCGTGGTGGAGGCCTTCTTCGCCAACAGCGAGGCCATCTACGCCATCCGCAACCGCTGGAAGGACTAGCCCGCCGCCTCCAAAATTTGGACGCAAAAAAGGGGTCGTTGTCTTTCGACAGCGACCCCTTGAACTTGCGTGGTGGGCCCGGCAGGATTTGAACCTGCGACCTACGGATTCGTAGTCCGGCGCTCTATCCACTGAGCTACGAGCCCACGCGAGGAAGGCAGGATTAAGCCCTCAGCCCGGAACCGTCAAGCTTTTTCTCCACCTCATGCACAAAAACTTCTGTGAGCCCCGATAACAGTTGCAGGCGACGCACAACCAAACGCAGCAGCACAGCATCAGCATTCGACAAGAATTCTAGCATGTTCGGATGTCTCACCAGCAGTTTTTGGCGGGCATTTTCCAGGCTTTGGGCATCCGTAAAAGCTTCCAGCACGGCCGAGACCGTCAGGGCCTGGCTTGGCGCGGCCATGCATCGCGTCCGGTCGTCGATGAGCAGGCTGACCTGTGGGTTGGCGAGAAGATTGCGATATTTCCGCGTGTTCTTCAGGGTGGCGAGCCAGAACTCGCTGGCGTCCGGCGCGGCGCAGTAGGCCATGAGCGAAACATGCGGCCCGATGTCCGACGGCGCACCGCCAGTGCCGGGCTCCACGCCGTTATTCCCGCAACCTTCCGCGCCACAAGGTTTGCTGGCTTCCGCGCCAACGTCCATTCCGCCATGCGCCACAGAAGTTCCGCCGCACGCCGGGTCCATGTCCGGGCTCTTGGCTGAACATGTCGCCAGGGCGCAGTGGCCCTGCCCCTGGACAAGCGCTTCGATTTTCTTCAGCATCACGCCTCCGGTGTTGCGGACTTGCGCCAGCATAGCCTGCGCGGCCCGCCCCGGCAACACAATCAGCAAAACCGCCAGGAGCCGCCCGTGCCCGCTGTTGATCTTTTGCCCATAAACGGCCTGCCCGCCCTGCCTCCGGCCGCCCCGCTGGCGGACAAGACCGCCCGCGCCCGCGCCGTGCTTGCGGCCGTGCTGGCCCGCATGAGCGCACAAGGCGTGGCCGTGGCCTTCACCGGCGGCAAGGACTCCAGCGTCAGTCTGGCGCTCTGGCGCGCGGCCCTGCTGGAACAGCAACAGGAACAGCAGCAGGAGCAGCGGCACGAAACGCCGCAAAACGCCGGGAGCGGAGCGTCGTCGCAGGCCGGGAGCCGTGTGTCGTCGCAGGCCGGGAGCGGAGCGGCCGCCGAAACGCCTCCCCTGCCCCTCGCGGCCCTCAGCGTGGACACGGGCCTCAAGTTCCCGCAGGTGACGGCGTTCCGCGACCGGCTCTGCGCGGACTGGAACGTGGCGCTCACCATCGCCCGGCCGCTGGTGGACCTGGCCGCCTACCCCGTGGCGCGCGACAAGGTCTCCTGCTGCCGCGACCTCAAGATTCTGCCCCTGGCCAAGGCCATCCGCGAGACCGGCACGCGGGTGCTGCTCACCGGCCTGCGGCGCGACGAGCC
>Ga0183099_1001437_pt1 | contig 13813 bp, 11 predicted proteins | sample Biomet1_FD_127788 | JGI IMG/M metagenome (GOLD analysis project Ga0183099, IMG submission 127788) | Microbial communities from bioreactor (seeded with anoxic lake sediment) at LBNL, California, USA - Biofuel metagenome 1 | ecosystem: Engineered > Bioreactor > Anaerobic > Unclassified ... | reverse complement strand
GCTATTAATTCAAGAAAACAATCCCAAGCCCTCTACCAACAAGCCACAGATTTATTGGAGCAAGAGTTGGGCTTGGATAAAATTATCAATTATTACTTAGCGTTTTCTTTATCCAAATATATTCAAACTATATTATTTTGGGCACAAACAGGGAATGAGCACCCTAGATTTTCTTCAAGTACTTTTAAGGACATTTTTCTTCCTGATATTTTAGTTGAAAACTCTTTTTATTTTGAACAAATAATTCAGGAAGCTATTAATTCAAGAAAACAATCCCAAGCCCTCTACCAACAAGCCACAGATTTATTGGAGCAAGAGTTGGGCTTGGATAAAATTATCTTCGAAAAGCCTAGAAGTTATACAGCTAATTTTAGTGAGGTGTTAGAGGCTTGCCGAATGGACGGAGAACATTTTACACCTATGTTTAATCAACTTGAGAGCTTACTAATAGGAAAAGAAAATGTAAAAACATTGAAATATATGCTAAGCTATTGCAAGAGAGGCAAACAGCCACATTATGCCGAGTCTGGTTTGTCTGTTCTAAATTCTAAGCATATCAGAGAAAATAAAGTTGTTTTCAATGATAATAGAAATGCGACAACTCCTACTTCCTCAAATGAGCTTATTATTAAAAATGATGTATTAATTAATGGAACTGGAGTAGGAACAATAGGGCGTTCAGCTCCCTACCTTGAAGATTACTACTCAATACCAGATAATCATGTAACAATCCTTAGGAGTGACATAATTGATAGTTGCTTTTTATCAGTGTATCTTAATTCTCAAGCTGGACAAATACAAGTCAATAAATATCAAAGAGGTTCTTCAGGACAAATTGAATTGTATCCTCATGATATTCAAAAGTTTTTAGTTTGGGAAGCACCCAAGGAAATACAAAAAAAGATAGGTGATATGGTAAGAAAAGCTTATGTAATGGAAAAGCAATCCAAACAACTCATAGAAGAAGCCAAATCCCGTGTAGAGCAATTAATAGAAGACGCAGCTAAAAACTAAATACCATGGCACAATCAGACAAAGAACTATTGCAAGAGCTTTGCACGCAATATAATGTATCGTACGAAAAAGTAGAAAAGTTATTGGCTACTGTCAAAGAATACCAATTCAAAGACCGTAGAACTGGTGTGTATGACGCATTAAAGGATATTATTAAGTCAGACCTTAAAAAGAACGGTATATGAGAATAACGAAATTACATTTAGAAAATTTCAGAGGATATAAGTCTCTTGATTTGTCTTTAGATAGCAAATTCAATTTGATTATTGGAGATAATGGAAGTGGAAAAACGGCTATTTTAGAAGCCCTTACTGTGGCTATGGGTTCATTCTTTTTGGGCATTACAAACGTGAATTCAAGAAGCATCTATCGCAGAGATGTTAGAATTCAAACATATGAACACAACGAAGAATATCAAATTCCGGTAATAGTTCAAGCAACTGGTATTATTGAGGATAGGGAAGTTTCTTGGTTTAGAGAATTGAAGGGGATGAATAATAGGACTACAACAGTTGATACTGAACCAATCAAAAGTATAGCAAAAGACTATGAAATAAGAGTACGAAATGGTGAATATTTAAATTTACCATTATTGGCATATTACGCAACTGGAAGGTTGTTCGATGAAGCAAAAAATAAAGAAGAAAAAGATGAAAATGATCAATTAAATAAAAGAACTATTACTTCACGCTTCAGAGGATATAGTCGATGTTTAGAAGCTAAGTCTACACACAAACAATTTAGAAATTGGTTTGCAGGTAAAGAAAGAGCTCAAATAAGTCGTAAGATAGAAGATTTAAATCTTAAGATTGTAAAAAATGCCATTATTAGTAATTTACCAGATTGCAAAGATATCTACTATGAGTTCGATAAAGATAAACCTCAAGGTATTAAAATAGAATTATTTGATGACAGAATACTTCCATTCAATTCTTTAAGTGACGGTACTCGAAACTTTTTTTCAATAATTGCAGATTTAGCTCACAAATGTATCACATTAAATCCTCACTTAAAAGAAAATGCATTGTCAATGACCGAAGGCATTGTTTTAATTGATGAGTTGGATTTGCATTTACACCCTGATTGGCAAAGAAGAATTGCTGCTGCATTAAAGACGACTTTCCCTAAAATTCAGTTTATTGCAACTACTCATTCTCCATTTTTAATTCAGGAAACGAGTATTGATCAGCTTATAGTCCTTAAAAACAACAATATTTCAAAAATTGCAAGTGGTATAAATTTAAGTATTGAAGATATTGCTGAGGAACTTCAGGATGTAAAAAATCCACAATGGAGTAAATCCAGACAACATATGTTTGAGGTAGCCACAAGATATTATCAAGCAGTAAAGGATGGTACAGATACGCCTGAAATGAAATGTGAATTAGATGAGGCAATGAAGCCATTTGCTTTAGATACTGCATTTTATGCGATTATTGAACAGGAAAAGATAATTCAGGATAACAAAAAAGATAAACTATGAGACCAGTAGATAAAGGAGTTGCTCCTCGGGATTATACTGATTATAATGATGCACGGCATGATTTGGCTGGTAGAATTGGATATTTCTGCTCTTATTGTGAAATGCCAGTTACCAACATGATTGAAGTTGAGCATGTACACCCAATTGATAATGGTGGAAATCCAACGGATTGGAATAACCTTTTATTATCCTGCAAATATTGTAATACTGTAAAGAAAGCCAGAAATGCAAATCGTGTTGGATATCTTTGGCCAGATGTTGATAATACAGATTTAACTTTTGAATATTCAGAAATTAATGCAATTGAGCCAAAATATAATCTACCTCAACATTTAAAAACCTATGCACAAGCCACAATAAAATTAATGGGGTTAGACAGAATGCCCGGTGGAAGAGAAGAACCAACTGAAGCTGATACGAGATGGAGGTCAAGAAAAGAAGTTTGGGATAAAGCTAACATAAACTTAAATCGATGGAATACTAAACCTTGTGTTGAAATTGCTAAAATTATTGCTGATTGCGCAGTTTTAAGTGGCCATTATTCAATATGGTGCGAAGTTTTTAAGGCAATACCTCAAGTGCTGGTTGAAATTGACAGGGAGTATAGAGCTAAAGGACTTTATAAGGAATTTGATGCAACCGGTCGAAGAATAATAAGACAAAATGCAAATATTTGAGCCATGAAGTTTAATAAAATAACCATTGAAAATTATAAATCATTCCAATATGCTACAGCGGTAACCTTCCCACAAAGCAGCGAAGGCAAGTGTATTTTCCTGATGGGTGGGATGAATGGTGCTGGTAAAACTTCCATTATGGAAGCACTAAACATTTGTTTATATGGTGCCAAGCAAGATGTTGTCTTTAAATGTATCAACCGGAAAGAGCTTGCCAAAGGAAATGCCTATGTTTCATTTGAACTTGAAATGGAATCGGATGAATTCGAAACCATTTTGATTCACCGCAGTTGGAGTGCCGGAGCAACTGACAAACCACAATTCAAAGACCTTGAAGAAAAGTTGGTGGTGGTAAAAAATGGTAAGCGGGTAAGCGTTCAGAACAAAGAAATGTGGCAGGACTATATCAATGCTACCATTCCCAAAAGCATTACACAATTCTTTTTCTTCGATGGAGAGAAAATACAGGAAATTGCTGCCGACGACCATTCCGAAGTTCGCCTTCAATCTTCATTAGAAGCTGCTCTGGGAATTCAATATATTTCACGTTTAGCCAACGATGTATTGTATCTAAAACAGGAAGAACGAAAAGGTTTTATTGAAATTTCAGATGAAGATATCAACTTCAAGGAAAGTGAACTGAAAAAAGAACAACGCAAACTTCAAAATAAAATTCAGGAAAGGGATGATTTGGCCGAAGAATTGAAGAACTTTAAGAACCAACAGGAAGAATCTCAAAATCGTTTTCGTTCGGTATTCAATTTAGATCCAGAATCCTCAGAAATTGTAAAGCAAAAAGAGAAGAAACGCATTCAGTTATCAAACAAAAGCAACCAGTTGGAAAACCAAATAAAAACAATTACCGAACAGTTTTTACCTTTGGCATTAGCTGGTAGTTTGTTTGATGGAGTAAAAAAACAGATTGAATTAGAGCGGGATAACCAACAGCAAAATGCAATTTCTGATAATGCAAAAAATCTGGCTAGACAAATAGTGGAAAATCTTGAAATACCCGAGCCCATTACAAACCAACCTCTGACGCCACATCAAAAACAAGAGTTCGAAGAACGTGTATTCCTCTTGCTGCAGGGCAGCAGAAGTCCAGATACAATAAAAAAGATTTTAAATCTATCTGACAGAGATGCTGCAAAGGTCCTTAATAAAATGGAAGAGATAGAGCAAAGTGAAGTGCTTACACTAGAAGATCTTATTAAGGAAAAATCAGAAATTGACAATGAAATCCGTTCAATTGAACTGAGCTTACAATCAGCAGGAACAACAGAAGGTGAAAAGGATCTGTTCGACGAATTGCAAACCACTATTGAAGGGTGTTCTATTCAAATTGGTCGTATATCTGTTAGGTTATCTAATCTTAACGAAGAAATTGTATTCATTGAATCCCGCATTAAGGATATCGAACTGGAAATAAACAAACTGTATGATAAACACAACTTCTCAAAAGAAAAGGCCGACTTTATACAGGAATGCGATTCTATTGCCAGTTTAATGAATACCTACATGGTGAAACTTCGTAAAAACAAAGTTCACTTGTTGCAGGAAAAAACATTCGAAATGTACAAAATGCTTTCTAGTAAAGCTGGTCTTGTGAAAGACCTTGAAATTAATGATAAATCTTACGAAATAACACTAAGGGATAAAAATGGTCACGAGATGAAGAAATCGAGCCTGTCTGCTGGAGAGAAAGAGGTGTTTGCACTTTCATTACTTTGGGGACTTGCGCAAACCTCTCAACTCAATTTACCAATAATCATTGATACACCACTTTCAAGATTAGACAGTGTTCACCGTGATAATATCGTAAATAATTATTTCCCGAATGCAGCAAGTCAGGTAATTATCCTTTCAACTGACACCGAGGTCGATAGTAATTATTTTAAAAGCTTAGAACCTCACCTAACCGGGGCTGCAAGATTAGAGTTTAATCAATCCAACGAATTGACAACAATTCGTGAAGGCTATTTCTGGAATTAAATACCAAAAATTATGGCAGACAGATTATATACCTCGTTCGAAACTGACGAAATAATAAGTGCGTTAAGAGCATTCAGTAAATTGGATAAAGCCATTATTGCACGCATGGCATTTTCTTATTCATTAGTCAACATTGGTAAAAACGTAACAAGAAGCACTAACTTCTCAGGTGGTGAGATGAAACGTCCTTCATTTGTGGCTAATGATGAAGTATTGCTGCGTACGTTAATAAGTCAGGTGTATCAAATAGACGATATTGATGAAAATGAATTTTATAGCAATAAATCCATTATCAAAGATCATGTAGATTACGGAGCACAACTGCTTTGGTCTATTTTTAAGAATAACGGAGAAGATATCAATCGCTGGTATTCCGAAATCATTTCTACAATTCAACTGTCAAGTGCAAAAACAACAAAAACAAAAGACCTTGATATTTTTATTGGTAGAAATATCCTGCACAATGCTGATTTGTTAATGCACTTGAATGATACTACCAAACATGCCAATTCTCATTTGGCCATTATGGGCAAACCGGGTGTTGGCAAAACGCAATTCCTTTTAAAAATTCTGGCTGATATTCGTCAACAGTCCGATTATCAGACCAATTTCATTTTCTTCGATTATAAAGGCGATGTGGTGGATAATGATACATTTATTGATGTAACTCGTTGCAGAACCTATAAACTATTGCAAAATAATGATTTTTTGCCAATAAGTCCGTTTATTCTTCCCGATTATAATGATCAGGACATTCAGCTTTCAGCTCGTGAAAAAGCAGAAAGTTTTGCCTCAATCAATTCTAAACTTGGTGTGATTCAAAAAGGAGCACTAACTGAAGCAATTGTAGCGGGTTATGCTGCGCGTACAGGATCAGATAAACCATTCCCCGATTTTAATGATATATTGCAAATAGCAAGTTCAAATTATGAAGATGAGGGTAAGAATGACGACTCATTAATTGAAGTATTGCGTGACTTAGCTAACTTCAATTTGTTTTGGTCACATGGTTCTATAGTTTCACCATGCGCGGCAAGGCCCAGAGCCCGGACCTGGACCTGCGGGCCGTGGCCGCGCCGCCGCTGCCGCTGCCCGCGGCCTCCTTCGACATCTGCCTGCTGGTGGCGCTGCTCACCTGCGTGCCCACGGACGCCGGAGCCGCCGCCCTGCTGGCCGAGGCGCACAGGCTGCTGCGTCCTGGCGGCGTGCTGTTCCTCAGCGATTATCCTTTGCAGAAAGACGCGCGCAACCTTGCCCGCTACAAGCAGTTCGAGCCGGAGTTCGGCTCCTACGGCGTGTTCCGCACGGAAGGGGCGGTGTTCCGCCATTTCGCCCTGGAGGATGTGGGCCGGCTGCTTGCCGGTTTCGACGTGCTCTGGCGGCGCGGGCTCAAGGTGCTGACCCTGAACGGGCACGAGGCGGACATCATCCAGGTGCTGGCGCGCAAACGCCCGGAGCCGCAAGGCGCTTAAGCGGAGCGGCTGTCCGTGGCCCACGGGGCATCGCCCTGGAGTGGCCGAAGTTGCCTTGGGTGACGTAGAGGAAGGGGTTTTGAGTCGCCCAAGGCTCCCGCTTGGGCATGGGCATTCTTGCGCCGGGACGGTTTGTGAAACCGTCCGTGGCGAACGTCTCTTTTGCCGAGAACTGGCGTGGGCTCCGCGCATGATCGCATGCGAGAGGGCGGAGCGGACCTCCGGCCAGCTTCCGACCAGGGAACGTCCCATGCTCCCGCTTCTCCCGCAGGACAATCCGCAAGGCCTGCGCACCGTGCTTATTCCCTGCCTGCGCAAACGAAAAGGCTGAGACGAACGCGTTCGCCTCAGCCTTTCTGCTTGTGTCATGTCAGGGAGCATTCTCGGCCCGGTGGCGGCGTTGGCCAATCCCAACGACTCACGGCCGCATCAAAGGAACCGCTTTCGCCGGGGGGCTGTCTTCGCCCGTCTGATCCCCTCTGCTCTCTTTCCCTTTTGCGATGCGCCTTACAGCGCCACCAGCTCGTAGTCCCTGGTGCCCAGGCCCAGCGTTTCGGCGTAGTCCAGGCCCAGGGCCTGCGGCAGGTGCGGGCGCATGGCGCGGAACTTGTCGTCGCCGGGCTTGAGGCCCTTGGGCAGGTGGCTGGGCCACAGGGGCTCGGCCTTGTTGATGAGGTCGATGCTGGCCTGGTCGATGGCCACGGGGTCGAGGGAGGCCAGAATGCCGATGTCCGGGCAGATGCAGGCGTCGGAGAAGCCCATGCAGTCGCAGTCCGGGGTGACGTTGGTGACGAAGCTGATGTGCAGGCTGGGCTTGGGCCGGGCCAGCAGCACGGCGGCGGCGTATTCCATCATGCGTTCCAAAAAGGCGGCCACGTCGGTCTGCCAGTTGATCTCCAGCGCGCCGGTCTTGCAGGCCAGAAAGCAGGCCCCGCAGCCGATGCAGCGCGTGTGGTCGAGCAGGATGTGCTTCTTCTTCAACTCGCCGGGGGCCTCGGCCAGGGAGAGCGCCTTGGCCGCGCACATGCCCACGCACGCGCCGCAGCCCACGCATTTGTCCACGTTGACCACAGGGCCGGTGGAGACATGCTGCTGCATTTTGCCCTGCTTGCTGGCGCTGCCCATGCCGATGTTTTTGAGCGCGCCGCCGAAGCCCGCCAGCTCGTGCCCCTTGGCGTGGTTGATGGACACCAGGAGGTCGGCGTCGGCGATGTCCGCGGCGATGAAGGCCTCGGAGAAGTGCTTGCCCTTCACGGGCAGGGCCTTTTGGCTGCCGCCCCGGAGCCCGTCGGCGATGATGACCGGCGCGCCCAGAAGCAGGGGATCATAGCCGTGCTGCGCGGCCTGCATGGAGTGGCTCACGGCCTCGCCGCGCTGGCCCACGTAAAGGGTGCTGGCGTCGGTGAGGAAGGGCCGCGCCCCGGCTTTGAGCAGGGCATCGATGATGGGCTTGATCATGAGGGGCTGCACGTGGCTGGTCACGCCGCGCTCGCCGAAGTGGATCTTGACCGCTGTGAGCTCGCCGCCGCCGACGTTTTCGGCAAAGCCGGTGCGGGCCAGCAGTTTGCGGATGCGTTCGGGGTAGGGCGCCTTGAGGCTGGCGCGCAGGTTCCAGAAGTACACGGGGCTTTTCATGGGCGGACTCCTTGAGGCTTGGTGGCGGAAGGTTGGTCGCAAAAGGCTTCGGTGAATTCCTGCGGGGTTGCCGGGGCCTGGCCGCTTAAGGCGTCTTCGCAGCCGGTGTCGCACACAAGCTCGGCCAGGGCGCGGCCGCCTGCGGAGCGCTTGCCGCCGTGGGCCTCGGCCCGCTGGTCCCAGCGCGGCAGCAGCAGTTCGCGCGCGGCTTCCTCGCAGGTTTGGGCGCTGTCCGACTTTTGCCCCAGGCGGTGGCAATCCAGGTAGAGCTCCTGCAACTGCGCGCAGTCGGTGGCGGCGGCAGGTTTGCCAGCCAGGGCAGGCGCGGCCAGGCCCGTTGCCAGGCCTGTTGTCAGGGCCAGCGCCAGAAGAATCGTCAATGACGACGAGGCGCGGGCCAGGGCGGATCGGCTGTGGCGCATGGCTTTGCGGTCCTCCGGCTGGCGGTTTTTCATCCCTCAGATTGCCTTGGCCGCGGGCGGCTGGCAAGCGGAATCTTGTGCACTTCGGATTGTGCAATTTTCTTGGCCTGAGGCGCTTTACAACGCATTGGCAGTGCTTATCTTCAAAGTGGGACCACCCCGGAAGCACCGGCAAGGGACCCAGGCACCAACCGCAACGGAGGGTGAACTCGAATAGACGCAGAGCTTCTCACCACAGAATGGCGGATTGAGCCGCCCCTCGCACAAGAAAGAGAATAGTGCGCCGCAAGAGCGATCCGACAGACCCGGACAAAGGGGGGTCGGGATCCACCCGGGGGTACCGGGACGCGGCGCACAAACTTGTTGTTTGCCTGCCTGCCCATCGTTGTACCCGCCATGCTTGATGTTTTACCCTGCCTGTTCAGAATTGCACCATTGTTATTCCGCCGTTGCTGAAACTGTGGAAAACCTCCTTGACTGCGCGCGTCGCGTGTCTATTTTCCTCTCATCACATCCCGATAAAGGAGGTAGCGCTATGGTGCTTGACTTCAACACCCTTTACTCCTTCCCCGGCCGCTTCGACCGGATGTTCGAGGAGTTCTTCAAGCCGCAATTGGCCGATGGACGCAGAATGGCCTACCCGCCGCTGAACCTGAGCGAGGACGAGGGTGCATATTACGTGCGCTCCGAGGTGCCGGGCCTGCCAATGGAGGCGCTGGAGTTGACGCTGACGGACAAGAGCCTCGTCATCAAGGGGGAGCGGCCCACGGAGCAGGGCAAGTACTTCCGCCAGGAGCGCCCGGCGGGGTTCTTCCAGCGCATTGTGGCCCTGAACGCCCCGGTGGACCGAGACGGCGTGCGCGCCACGCTGGTTGACGGCGTGCTCACCGTGGTTCTGCCAAAGTGCGAGGAATGCAAGCCCCGCAAGATCAGCATCGAAGTGGCCTGAGGCCAAAGCAAGGAGGTAACGCCATGACCGAGCAAAACGCCGAGCAAACCGTCAAGGCCGAGGCCAAGTCCTTGCCGAGGGTGAGCCCCGCCACGGACATCCTGGAGCGCGAAGACGGCTTCTACGTGTATATGGACATTCCGGGCGTGCGCCGCGAGGATTTGAAGATAGACATCAATGAGAGCGAGTTGCTGGTGACGGGCCGGGCCATGCAGGGCGCGGCGGAGAAGGAGAGCTTCCTTGAGGTCCAGTTCGGACCGGGTGAGTATATCCGCGCCGTCAGCCTCTCCGATCTGGTCGACCGCGAGCGCATCAAGGCCACGCTCAAGGACGGGGTTCTGGTCATCCACCTGCCCAGGCTGGAAAGGGCCGCCCCGCGCCGCATCACCATCCAGTCCGCCTGATCCCAACCGCACGCAGCCGGTCCGACCCGTCCGACGTGGCCTGAGCCGCCGGAATGGGGGGGACGCGGGCAGACGCTCCCCTGGCAAGCAACCGGGGGAGCGTCACCAGGCCCGGCTACGCCGCATCGTCCTCCCGCCGCCTGGCTCCGGGGGCTGCACCGCAGCCGGGTTGTCCGGGCGAGGAAACCGCACCCGGCGCCTCCTCCTCCCTTCCATATGGCGCAGGCGCTTCCGCTGCGCAGGCCACCGCGCTCCGCTGCAATCCATGAACAAGCTCCGGCCCGTGCTCCGGGCCATGCGTCAGCATATGCTCCGGCAAGGCGGCTGCGGAAACGCGGAATCCTAACCGAAGCAACTCTTGAGCTGTGGGCAGCCACCCTAACGCATCTTTAAACAATAACAGGCACGGCATGTTCTTCATCCTCCCGCATCGCAGTGCGCGTTGTGTGGCGTTCCGCGTGCTACGTTTTCTGTATATCTAAATAACGCAGTAATTCATGTCTACAAATTTTCCGTGTAAGACGCTATAGACTATCCTGTTTGATTTCCATAGTCCAAATTTCTACGTTTAAAGGTTTTATAAATGCAAAATACCGGGCTATGGTTGCATCATCACATCATTGCGCCAGACTGAAGGCTGTCATTGTTGCGCAGGCCGGCAATGTCGGGCGGGTGTGGACATCGGGCCCGGCACAGCCTACACTGTTCCACGCGTCGGCGGTTCGCCCGGCGCTCCACGCTCCCAGGAGGTATTCCGCTCGTGTCGCGACTGGCATTCATCCCCAAATCCACTTTCGTCCGGTCCGTTTGCGCGGCCGCGTTTTTGTTTTGCGCCCTGGCTCAGCCCGGTGCGGCCTGGGCCAGCAAGACCAGCCCGGCGCAGCCCTCCGTGCTGGAGCCGGACGCCGAACCCGCCACCAGCCCGCAGTTCCGGGCCACCCTGGCCAAGGCCCAGGCGGGCGATGTGCACGCGCAGAACGAACTCGGCGTGCTTCTGGCCACGGGCAACGGCGCGCCCAAGTCCCTGGCCGAAGCCGTGCGTTGGTGGACCCTGGCCGCGGATAAAGGTCTGGCCGACGCGCAGTTCAACCTGGCCCTGGCCTACGACCAAGGCCACGGCGTGGCCAAGAACACCGCCCAGGCCGCGGCGTTATATGCAAAGGCCGCGGACCAGGGCATTGTGACCGCCATGTACAATTACGCGGAGCTTTTGAGTTCAGGGCACGGCGTGCCCATGAACTTGAGCCAGGCGGTGCACTATTATGAGGCCGCGGCCCAAAAGGGCCACGTGAAGGCCATGTATCGCCTGGCCCTGGCCTTTACGCACGGCGCCGGCGTGGAGCGCGACGACGTGAAGGCCGCAGCCTGGATGCAGAAGGCGGCCGAGGGCAAGCACACTATCGCCCAGTATCTGCTGGCGCAAATGTACGCCCAGGGCATCGGCGTGCCCAAGGATACGGGCAAGGCCGCGCATTGGCTGGAGCTTGCCGCGAAAAACGGCCACGGCAGGGCCCAATACTCCTATGCCCTGCACTGCCAGCAGGGCCAGGGCGTGCCCCAGAACAACGCCGCCGCCGCCCGCTGGTACCGCGAGGCCGCGAACCACAACCATACCGGGGCCATGTGCAATCTGGCCTTGATGCTGCTTGAGGGAAAGGGCGTGACCAAGGACCCGGCCGAGGCGCAGCGACTGTTCACCCGCGCCGCGGAGATGGGCGACCCCAAAGCCCAGTACAACCTTGGCTTGCTGCTGTTTGAGGGCCGCGACCTGACCAAGAATGTCGCCGAGGCCTATTATTGGTTCTCCGTGGCTGCGCGCTATGGCCTGCCCGAAGCCAAGAAGCAGCGCGAGCAGGCCACCAAGGCCCTGTCCGCCTCCGAACGCGAAGGCCTCGACGTCCGTGTGGAAGCGTTCCGCCCCAAGGGCGCGGAGCTCTAACGGGCCTACGTTCCGGGAAGGGGCAGTTTTTTTCGGACCACGCCACACAATCAGCCGGAGGAGAACGCCATGCGCATTGAGCAGATCATGCGGCACGATCCCACCCGGGTCGGCCCCGACGAGCCGGTTTCCAGGCTTATCGAATGGTATGCGAACCCCGGCAGCCGCTCGCGCTACACCTATGTTGTGGACGGGCAGGGCATGCTTCTGGGCGTGGTGACCATGATGGAGATTCTGGGGCTGTTTCTCGATAAGGACGTGGTGGACGGCCATGAGAAGGGCGTCATCGCCGACGCCGAAGCCTTGCGGCGCATCAGCTGCGCCCTGATGGAAAAGAAGGACCTGCCAGTTGAGCGCATCATGCGCACGGACCTGCCCACTGTGGCGCCGACCGGGCTTTTCCTCGACGCGCGCCTGCTGCTGCGCGAGCGCAAGATAACCGCGCTGCCCGTGGTGGACGGCAACGGCGTGCTCGTGGGCGAAATCACCCGCCGGGTCATCATCAAGCTTTTGGACACCATGCTGCGCGACCCGGATCTCTTCACCCTGAAGAAGGACTGCAAGCGCCTGTTCGACTCCTCAAGCGAGTTCTTTGTGGGCTAGCCAACGCCGGATTGGGCGGCGGGATCGGCTGCCGGTCGGTGGTCAGGCGAAAAGGCCGGGCTTGCGCATCGGCGCGGCGGGTTGGATTGCGCCCAAGCCGCAATGCGTCTGCCGGGCAGGCTTGGTTCACGGCCTGTTCTGCCGTATGTGCCAGTCAGATGCCCACCAGGCAGACCTATGAAAATTGTCAGAGAGCTCGGCCCGCCCTCTCGGCCCACCCTCTCGGTAAGCCCAGCCACCCCGTCCCAATCGCCCGTGCCTGTGCCCGGTGTTCAGGCAGCACAGCCAATAGTCGGCTTATCCGAAAAGTCTGTCCGCTCGGCCCGTCCGGGTCGTCCTTTCCGTTGGCCGGTCCGCGTAGATTAGCAGGGGAGTAGGAGAGCCAGGCCCGCACGCCAGCCTGAAAAGATGGGGTGGGGATTAGGCGGACAGCACGGCCAAAATTTCTATCCGCGCCGCCTGCCGGGCGGGGTACGCCCCCGCGGCCAGGCCCAGCAGCACAGAGCCCGCCATGGTGCAGAGCGAAAACACCGGCTCCAGCACGTACGGGAATCCCGCCAGGGCGCACACCAGCTCCACCAGGGCGATGCTGGCGAACACGCCCAGGCTTCCGCCCACCCCGGCCATTATGCCCGCCTCCAGCAAAAATTGCCGCGTGATGTTCTTGCGGCTGCCGCCCACTGCTCTGCGGATGCCTATCTCCGTGCGCCTGGCCTGCACCATGAGCACCATGATGGACAGGATGCCCATGGCCCCCACGGCGAAGGAGATCACCGAGGTGATGAGCCCCAGGGTCTGCACCAGGTCCAGCGCCTCGCGCCGCAGCTGCATGGCGTCCGCCGGGGTCAGCAGGCTGAAGTCGTCCTGTTTGCCCTCCAGGTGGTGGCGCTGGCGCAGCACCGCGCCCGCCGCGGCGCGCACGCGGTCGAGGTCCATGCCCTCGGCCAGCTTGAGGTATGCGCCGGTTATCCAGGTCTGATTGGCCGCGCGGCGCAGAAAGGTCGTGAGGGGCAAAAAGTCTGCTCGTCCTGGTCCGTGCCCGTGAGGTCGCGGCACGGCGAAGGAGATCACCGAGGTGATGAGCCCCAGGGTCTGCACCAGGTCCAGCGCCTCGCGCCGCAGCTGCATGGCGTCCTCCGGGGTCAGCAGGCTGAAGTCGTCCTGTTTGCCCTCCAGGTGGTGGCGCTGGCGCAGCACCGCGCCCGCCGCGGCGCGCACGCGGT
>Ga0183099_1001436_pt1 | contig 13828 bp, 15 predicted proteins | sample Biomet1_FD_127788 | JGI IMG/M metagenome (GOLD analysis project Ga0183099, IMG submission 127788) | Microbial communities from bioreactor (seeded with anoxic lake sediment) at LBNL, California, USA - Biofuel metagenome 1 | ecosystem: Engineered > Bioreactor > Anaerobic > Unclassified ... | reverse complement strand
AATATCGTTATCTTTTGCTTCCACAGGAAGAATATTAGGGATAATTTGTAATTGATGTCCTCCAACCTGCAAACTTTCTTCGCCTGTTTCGGTGGTTAGGTTTAAGGATTGAACAATGACTTGATTTTTAATGGTAATCACTTTTGTTCCAGAACCCGCCGATCCGTCCAATGCCGCCGCTTTTACCGTAGCTATTCCGTTTTTTAAAGGAGTCAACAGCCCTTGTGGTGAAATACTGGCGCAGGCGTTGTCTGAATCGACTGACCATTGAACCTTGCTGTTTGCCGCATTTGCAGGTGTTATCACAGCACCCATTTGTAACGTCTTTCCACTGGACAATATACTGCTGACATCATCAGGTGTTGTAACCGATATGCGGGTTACCGATATTCCCGATATTTTATAGGTAACGCAACTTCCATTTGTGCCACCCGTAATATTTTCCGTTATAAGGTTGTTGACATATAGGTCGGAACTGATTTTGTATAATTGTTGTTCGTTTTTAAGTACCGTTAAATCTACCCGAATCACCTTCGCATTGACAGGGGAAAAGTTCACGGTATAATTATAATCCTCAAAGCTTCGATCGGAAGTTAGCGCAGCTGCTGCACTACCATTGGAAATGATTTTTATTTTCCCAGCATTCACATACAAATAATGATACGTATCGCTGCGTGTATCGGGTAACCCGGATTCAATTTTCAATGTATTTGCAAACTGTAATTGGCTTTCGATTGCCTTTAACTTCATCTGTGCCAACTCCTGTGCCTGTGCCAAATCGTCTGCGGTGATATTCAACCTCGTAAACAAAGGGAATAATTGATATCAGTGTAGAAAATATGATTCCGGCAATGGCAATTGTAACAATCAATTCAATCAACGTAAAGCCCTTATTTTTTTTTACCATAGCATTCCGTCCTCAATCTTAATTGGGATTAAAATAATGAAGTTTCGATCCTCCACTTGCATCGCTGCCTGCAACATAGTTTCCGGGCGAATCGATTGTCGCACCGGAAAATCTGACGGTAAACACCCCGCTTTGCCGATTAACAATTGAAATTCCGGCATCAGGATCAAATCCACCGATTGCGTTTTCAATTCCAGAAGCAGCATTTTTATTGCTATTTTTCTGGGTTCCGCTGCTTCTGATGAGATTGATTGAAGCACCGTACACTGAAATCAGAAGGATCATAACCAATGATAAAATAGCAAGACTTGCAACAATTTCGACTAATGTCATTCCTTTTTTTGAATTCATCTGTTTTAAGTTTTTCAATTGCTTCCCCAGCTTTCCAGCTTCCATGCGCTCCCACCCGTTCCGGATTTTAGTGCCGCCAATGGATGATCGCTCCCCGTAATGATAGGCGGGCTGTAATAAAGTGAAACACCACTAGATATATTCACCGTTTTGACGATACACGAACCAACAAATTTAAAAGCTTTTGTGTTGTCAAGGTTGCTACCACTGGCATTAAACGTTCCATCTGGAATATAAACACAGGCATTTATCGCTGAATTATTGGTTAAACTGACCGTTTGCGTTCCATCCCCAATGATAAAAAGACACGGATTCGAACCTCTTACCTTCATTCCAATATATTCATTCGAATCGATTGAAATAGAGGAAGTGCCTTTCAAGTAAATATATACAAAATGCGTTCCGTCACTATTCACCTCAATTTTCACATTATTCGTCAAATTGAGGTTGGTATTATCGAGCAGCAAGCTGATATTATTTGTTGTAGCGTCGATTGTGATGGTTTGACCCTGCATTGATCTGCTATTCCAACTATTTACGATTGTGGAAGTGATTTTGCCACTTTTCGAAATAACATTGGTAGAGACATCCTCCGTTGTCAATACATTATATAAATCGCCACTCGCCGGTATCGAAACAGTTGGAAGCGTCTGCATTTTATATGGGGTGTCGTCAACAGGCAAAATTTTAAGATCAGGATTGATATTACTATATGAATTGACATATGTGCTAACCGTAGCCCATGATGGTTTCGTAAAAATCCCTCCATGGGTCAATTTTCCCATTATTTTAATACCACCGCCTGAAAAAGTTGCATTGTTGCTTATATTGGCATTTCCCGTTATCAAACCGTTAGGCATACTCAAAGAACCATCGACATAGGCATTCTTTTTAATATTACCGTTATTGTTGTAATTCAAATCCCCCTTGGTAATATATACATCTCCGTCAATCGATCCGCTATTTGTGAAAGTCACCCCTTTATCCGCATAGACACTTCCGCGTATCCCATTAGAACTGCCCATATTTAATGTACCTTTTGTATAAACATCCCCGTTGACCGCACCGCTCCCTAACAATGTCACATTACCATAACCGAACATGCCATTCGTAGTAGACCCATAACCCGATATTTCGGTGTTTCCTTTGACTATAACAAATCCGGAAATGCTGCTGCTCTGTGATAAATTTAAATCGCCGTTCACATACACATTCCCATTAATGGAGCACTGTCCAAAACCGGAAGCACCAGATCCATTGACAAAAACAACATGATCGGTCGGTATTTTTACCGGGGCAGTAGCTGGTGGTTTTATCAGATATGAAGTCACAGTTGCGCTTTCATTTTTATATTGTGCTGTCGCTTTTACTTGCAGTTTTTCAGAGGTAATTGATGTTACAACAACGGTATAAGTTCCCATGTCTGAAACGCTACCGCTGCCTTGATTGTTGATAAAACGATTGATTAGGGTGGTGTCGGCGCTGTTGTTCACTATATAGTTCGAAACGGCTGACGCCGCAGATTTCGCCGTATAATATGCTTGTTGGGCATTATGTTCCGTTGTGGTCGATGAGGTTGATACCATCGAAGAAGAAATTACGGCAGTACAGGCGACAGAAACAACAAGAAAAATGCACAACACCCATGCAAGAATATAACCGTCGTTTTTTCCCAATATTCCCTTCAACAACATATACCTCCTCGTTTGATTGATGGATTCATTTCCATAAATATAGCTGTTATCAAGAACCAGCAAAAGGATTGCGTTTTCCAGCAGGAGCCGGAAGCGTTTCTTCTGCCACTGTATTTTTTTCAGACAATTGAATAACACCGAAGCATTCCGCTGTGATATGGTTAATTATAGCACCTGTTTCCTCATCCATTGTTGTATCTAATGCAGATATTCTTACTGTTTTTCCACTGTTTTTTATTCCATCCAAAAAAGTTAATAACTGCTCATAAGTTCCTTTAAATTGAATTGTAACCGTCATCATTTCCACAAGGTCTTTTGGAACTTGCTTTTCTGCACTGTTTGCAGTTTGAACTGGAACCGCCGTGTTTTGCGCAGTTGTCTTTGTACCATTTTCGATTTCATGCATTTGATTTACGGAATCCTTTGCTGGATATTTCAATGTGGAGTCGGTAAAAAGCTGTTCGGTAATTTGCGATACCACTTTATTCGTCATAATAAAAGAGGAAAACGAAACACCTGATTTATTGGCCAAATCATTAAAATAGATTTGAATTTTATCATTTTGAAGTTCGGGAAAAAATGGTTTTGTGGCTTCATTAATTTGTTCTTTAAACGTCGCATTTTCTTTTTTGACTGTCTTTGCCTTTAACACATTTTCCTTCGCACTTTGTTTTTCGCTCACGACACCAACAAGCTCTATCCTTGTTTGTGCAATGTTTTTCAATTGAGGCCCAATGATGAATTTAAAGCCGCCCATTAAAATTGCCGTTGCGGCTAATATAATAATTAAAAATTTTTCTCTTTTATTCATCTTTTTTGTCCACCCCGAAAATGCAATTCATCGTAAAGCTGTAAGTGCCTTTTTCTTCATTTAATGTAACGCCATCATAGGTTATATTACTAAAAACTGCTTTTTTTTCTAACGCTTGTTTCAAAACAGCGGGTGACATCTTATCGGTACAGGAACACAACATTTGAATACTTTGAGGATTGACAACAAAGGATTTGATTGTCATATCCTGCGGCATACTTTCGGTTATTTTTCCAAACAGAGAAGAATCAATCACCCTGGAAGCGTCAAAGCTCTTTTTGGCAAGCGTTATTGCCGTTCGATAAGAGGACATCAATTCATTCTTTTTTGCCGCTTGATTCAATTCATCCTGAAGTTTAATCACTGCGGGACGGGAAAGTTCTGTTTTGATCGTGCTAATTTGATTTTTAATATTTCTCTGAACAAAGAAAAGCACACCCCAAGCAATTCCCACAACAAGAACAAAACACATCATAACGAGAATGACCCCTTTTGCCCCGCTATTTCCTGCCTTTGGCGAACCTTTTTTATATGCCGTGAAGAAATTCAAATCTCTTTTTATTGCATTCATAACACACCTTACTGCCTTATCAAGGCTCCGACAGCATTACATATTCTTGCTACATTACAATTTTCCGGAACAGATAATCTACCAATTTTTTTCAACCGTTCCACTTGAATTTTTAAAGAATCGGTTAAAGCAGTATCCATTTCTTTTCCGGAAGCAATCCCGCCGCAGATATAAATTTTTTCCACTGATTTTGATTCGGAATTCATAATCAAATATTGGATGTATTTTTGGATTTCTTCAGACAACCGATAAATAAAATACTTACAGGTATCGGTAAGCACAGGATTTTCGTGTTCAAACTCCGGAGAAAGGTTCAATTCAGACATATATTTTTCTGTAACGTCAAGTCGAATAATCGATTCGATTTCTCTTATAAATTCCTGTACCGGAGATACTTCTGTTCGAGTAAACCTGCAGAATCCATTCGTGAATCCGTAAAAGGAAAGTTTTGAATATCCAATATCCACCACAATAAAATTCTTGTCTTTGTGCGTATCTCCGTTGATTGTTGTATTGGATAACAGCTTTGACATTGAATTTGCATGGAGATCAAATGCGGTAGGGATAAGCTTTAACTCCCGAAGCAAGTTATAATAGCTTTCCACCATTCCGGATGTTACAGCATATGCCGATATGTTTAGCATTTTATCACTGGTCACTCCCGTAACAACAAAATCTGTCAAAAATCCGCTGTCTTCCTTTGTAATTCTGGACATCTCATTCGAGACAAGAAGTTTTAAATCCTGAAGTTTAATATCGGGAAGTTTAAATTCTCTTGCAATAATTTCGCTACTATTGATTGTAGCAACCGTATCTTTTGATTTCATATGGTTTTTCTTTATGATTTCGTTAATTAAAAAACTAAGAGCCGGACGATCTGTAATGTTCCCGTTTACTACAACTTCGCTTGGATATTCAATCTCTCCGATGGCGGTTACCGCAACCGTCCCGTTCCGATAATTTCCTTCGACAATACAAACCTTTTTTCCCCCAAAGTCAATCGATAACATACTGCTTCCCTCCTTTTTTGTTTTTTAGCGGTTAGTTGACCAATTTCATCATTCCGTACATCGGCATAATAATGGAAATGACAATAAATCCAACAATGGTCGCCATAACAACAATCATCAGTGGTTCTAAAAGGCCGACCAATTTTGACACTGCATTGTCTGCTTCCTCATCATAAAAAGATGCGGTTTTTCCAAGCACTTCGTCAAGGGTACCCGACTCTTCCCCAATTGTAATCATAGACACCAGCATTACAGGAAACAATCCTGCTTTTTTAATGGCAGTTGACATCGGAATTCCCTTTTTAATTTCTTCCCTGATGGCATTAATTCCGCTTTCAAAGTATTTGTTGCCCATTACCTTTGCGGTTATTTCAAGTGACTTAATCAGCGGAATACCGCTTTCCATCATGGTTGCTAATGTTCTTGCAAATCTTGCACTGAGAACGGTTAAATTCAATTTTCCCGCAACAGGTATTGTCGTTTTAAATTTATCCCAATTAATTCTTCCGGTTTCATTACTTAAATACCTTGTAAACACGATATATATGATACAAATCGTAAAAATGTAAACATACCAATATCCGGTCATTGAATTACTAATTGCAATTAATATTTGTGTAGGTAGAGGCAGAGCAGCACCTGAAGCTTCAAACATTTTTATAAATACGGGCAATACAAAAACCATAAGGATGATGACTACACTAATCGTAAGGCTTCCAAGGATAATTGGATAGGTCATAGCACTTTTCACTTTATTTCCGGTTTTCATGGATTTTTCGTAATGTTCCGCTATTTTCTCCATAACCTTATCCAGTGTTCCGCTAGCTTCGCCCACTTCCACCATGTTGATCATAAAATCGGGGAAATTAGTGCCTTGTGCACTCAAAGATGCAGAAAAAGATTGCCCCCTTTGTACACTTTCATAAACCCGTTTTAAAATCGCTTTGAATTTTGGTTTATCTGATTGACTATACAATATGTCAAGGCTTTTTATAATACCGATACCAGAGTTCAACATTGTTGCAAATTGTCTGCAAAAAACACTTAATTCCTTCGTGTTAATTTTAGCATTTCCGATATTGATTGATCGAGAAGCCAATGAAACAGGGCCAACGCTCAAGCAATACAGGCCCCGCTGTGCAATGATTTTACGACAACTCTCTTCATTTTCCGCCTCAACAACACCAGTTAATGGTTGTCCTTTGGCATCGATAACCGAATATCTAAATTCCGGCAAAAACGTCCCCTCCTCATGTTACATTTTCCTATTAATATTATTTTCAGTATAATATAAAATGAAGGATATGTCAAGTTCAATGTGAACATTATGTAGAATAATCTCGAATTTGCTGTTTGTTTTATACAGAATAGCCAAATTCAATTTTTGCTCCAGGCAAATAATATAGCCCTATATTCTGTTCGCACGAACAGAATATAGGGCTTTTTATTATGATATATGATTGCCTGATTTTTTCTTACTATATTCGTCAATCGCTTTTGCTGCATCTTTTCCGGCACCCATCGCAAGAATAACGGTTGCAGCACCGGTTACGGTGTCTCCTCCTGCGTATACACCCTCTCTTGATGTTTCCCCTGTTTGCTCTTTCGCAATAATACAGCCGTGCTTGTTGGTTTCAAGACCACTTGTCGTATCACGAATCAATGGGTTCGGCGAAGTGCCGATTGCCATTACAACACAGTCAACTTCAAGAACAAATTCCGATCCGGCCACTTCCACAGGGCTTCTTCTTCCAGACGAATCCGGCTCACCGAGTTGCATTTTAATACATTTTATTCCCGCAGCAGAGTGGTTTTCATCCCCGAGAATTTCGGTGGGATTGGTTAAAACAGCAAAAAGGATCCCCTCCTCTTTTGCATGTTCCACTTCCTCTTTCCGTGCAGGCATTTCCGCTTCGGAACGGCGATAAACAATATAAACATGTTCAGCACCCAACCTTTTTGCACAGCGAGCAGCATCCATTGCAACATTTCCTCCACCTACAACCGCAACGTTTTTCGATCGTTTTATAGGGGTATCTGCGCTGTCCTTATATGCTTTCATCAAGTTGACACGAGTTAAGAATTCGTTTGCGCTTAAAACACCTTTTAAATTTTCACCCGGTATGTTCATAAAGCGAGGCAGCCCTGCACCGCTTCCAATAAATACCGCTTCATATCCTTCTTCAAAAAGATCATCGATCGAATAGGTTTTTCCGATAATAGAATTTGTTTTAATCTCAACCCCAATCGCTTTTAAGGTTTCGATTTCCTGTGCAACAATTTCTTTCGGCAAGCGAAACTGCGGTATCCCATAAACCAAAACGCCCCCAGCAAGGTGAAGTGCTTCAAAAATCGTTACTTGATATCCCATCTTGGCAAGATCCCCCGCACAGGTTAATCCTGCAGGCCCTGCGCCTACCACAGCAACCTTAAGTCCGTTCGGGGCAACCTTGTTCGGCTTTTTTGCATGTGCCATATGGTAATCAGCCACAAAGCGTTCCAATCTTCCGATTGCAACTGGTTCGCCTTTGATTCCCCTAACACATTTTTCTTCGCACTGCGATTCCTGCGGGCAAACCCGTCCGCAAACAGCCGGAAGAGAACTTGAGCGATTGATGACATCGTATGCGCCTTCAAAGTCTTTTTCCTTATTCTCATAATAAATGCAGGAATATCGATGGCGACAGGACAGCCCGAAACACAGGGCTTGTTCTTACAATTCAAGCATCGATTTGCTTCGTCCAACGCCTGATCTTCTGTATATCCAGTTGCAACCTCTTCAAAACAGGTTGAACGATATTTGGCATCAAGAACAGGCATTTCATTCTTTTTTAATGACAGGTTCGGCACGCTATTCCACCTCCTTTTGAAAGAGATTACAGGTCTCTTCATGCGATTTTCTCTCGAAATCGCGATACATGGAGGAGCGCATCATCGCTTCGTCAAAGTCGATTTTATGACCGTCAAAATCAGGGCCGTCCACACAGGCGAATTTCGTTTTCCCGTCAACGGTAAGGCGGCATCCGCCACACATTCCTGTTCCGTCAATCATAATTGGATTCATACTTACCATCGTTTTTACCTGATATTCTTCTGTCAGCTTGCATATAAATTTCATCATAATCAGCGGACCGATTGCAATCACTTCATCATAGTGTTCCCCTTGATCAAGCAATTCCTTTAATTTTGTGGTAACAAGCCCTTTTTCCCCGTAGGATCCATCATCGGTCATCACAAAATACTTGTCCGATACAAATTTAAATTCATCTTCCAAAATCAAAAGATCATGATTACGAAACCCAACAACCGTATGCACAACGGCACCGAGTTGATGCAGTTTTTTTGCGATTGGGTAAGCAATTGCACATCCAACGCCACCACCGATCACCGCAACTTTTTTCAATTGTTCCAGTTCGCTTTTCCGTCCGAGAGGTCCTGCAAAATCCGTTAAAAACTCTCCTGCTTTCATCCTGCCCAGTCGTTCGGTCGTTGTGCCGACAATTTGAAAGATAATCGTAATTGTGCCATCATTCCGGTCAAAGTCCGCAATGGTCAGCGGAATTCTTTCCCCTTCGTCATGTGTGCGCAAAATGATAAACTGCCCAGCCTGTGCTTTATTTGCAACAGCAGGCGCCTTAATTTTCATCTGAATAACGGTCGGATTCAGCACCTTTTTCTCTGTTATCTCGTACATAATTCCCTCGCCATTTTTATTTTTTTGCGTTCTTCGTCAAATGATTGTATGTGCTTATATCGCTAATCAATGTTTTGTTGTTTTCCGTAACAAGGCTGAACACAAGCGGAATAATCCCCTCGTCATCCAAGTCATTCCGGAAGGTTCCATTGTTTTTTAAAATTTTATACTCGACATGATAAAAGCTGTATGTCACTTTTCCATTTTCGCCATCCACTTGTTTTGCATCCAGGAACCTCACCTCAATATCATATAACTTTTGCTTTGTAAAAGGCTGTAAATCCTGTGCTCGTTTATCAAATGCATTTTTCTTGTTCTTGTATTTTTCGGTGAAATACTCCGGATATTTTTGATAATCCCCTGTGATGACCGTATTCATATAGTCCTTGAAAAATTTTGCAGTGTCACCCAAATCGCCGATGTTCTGTTCCGTGATATAAGTGGATACATTCTGATTTGTGTATCTGATTTCGCGGTTTTTCCCCAAATAATCCTGATCTTTTGATATATCCTCATCAAAATCAGCTGTATAAAACAATTTGCTTCCAGTGCTAGTAATGGGAAACTTTTCACTTTTTTCTTCCTTGTGCTTTTTTTGAACTCCCTGTGTAAGGGAAGGAAGCAGCAACGTGATGAGATAGAGGAACCCAAACACAACCGCAACAATCGCAATTCCAACAAACAGATTGCGCTTTTTATGTGAATTTCCTTGGGACTTTTCTTTGTTTTTTCTTTTCTTTCATCAATTTCAGCCTTTTTCGTAATTTAATCAATAATTTAGAATTATAACATATTTTTATCGAAAAGTCAAATTTCAAAACAGATGATAAAGCGGTTTTACAATAAATCCTTCTACTCATTATTCAGCCACAAAAAAGAAACAGGATTCCTCAATAAAAAGAATCCTGCTTCCTTCGTTATATTTAAAAAATGGTTTTCACAAGCGTGTCAGTGATCTTTTTTACTTTCGTATAGTCAGTTGAAGGAATATAAATGCTTTCAATTTCATCGTGCACTTTTTTTGCTTCTGAAAATGCCTCAAGTGCTCCACCAAGCAGCGCTTCCGAACATTTTTCACCGAATCGATAGCTCTGTCTCTTTGTTTTCAAGATAGTTTTATCTAAAAAGCGTTCCATATTGATTATTTTATAAGATTTAACATTTTTGTCATAGTTTTCGATTATTGGCTGTGATAGAATAGTGAAAGATGTTGATTTATCGGGAAAACAAATACCGTCGATCTGTGATGTATCTTCCGGAGAATAGCTTACAATCATTTCAACTTCTTTTTGTTTCGCAATATTGTATAGTTCTTGAAAGTACAAATGCGCCGTATGTTTGATATCATTGATGAAATAGTTGTTTTTTGCAAGATTGGAAAAAGTATGGAAGGTCACAATTCCGTTTCCGCAAAGTGCGCTCGTAATTCTAACTTGTTCCTTGCCCTTTTTGCTTTTCGTCAGTTCTCTTTCGGCGATCCGCCTTGCGTTTGATGCTAACTTGTCTTTCAGCAAGGCTTTTTTCACGCTGTCAAACAGATCTTTTTCCACGCTGCTTCTTGCGGCTAGAAAATGCGTTGCCTTTTGATATAACTGCTTTTTTAACGTGATAAGCGCTAGTATTTTCTGTGCATTTTCATTCAATTTTTCTAGATTCCAGCATTCCCCCATATTGACAATCATTTCTCTGACACCGGGAAAGATAGGATCTGTGCAATGCGGTGGTGTTCCGTCAATAACTGCTGTTAAAAGTTCTGGGATAATAATCCCATCGAGGGAAGCCGTGCTTGAGGAACAATGATAATATTCCGGTTTGAATCCTCTTTTTTCAGCTTCTTTTCCAATGTGAGTGATTGCAGTGCTTTTTCCGACACCCGGACCGCCTTTTAATATGTATATCTTATTTAGTTTTTCCGGTGAGAATATTTCCCCGAAATAGCTTTCAAAACCCTGCGGAGTATTGCAGGATGCAAAATATCGTTTATCGCTACTTTGTAAATCGTCTATATTTGCAATAAATTCGCTTGTTTCCATATTATGCCCCTTTCCTGACATATCTTTTATATATATTATGTAGAAAGTTCAAATTTTGCTAATCAAATAATTTTTATATTTTTGGAGGTAATGGAATGATTAAAGTTTTATCTATCGGAAACAGTTTTGCCGATAATGCAACCAGCCAAATCGAAAAATTTGCTGCTGCAGATCACTTCGATTTATTTGTAGGAAAAGCAAATATTGGTGGCTGTTCGTTGGAAAAGCACTGGAATCTTGTGGAACAATGTGACTTAATTTCTTCCGTCAAACCGTACCAATTTTACAGAACGGGGAAAGAAACGATTCCCGCAACCCTAAAAGAAGCGCTATGTGCTGAAAAGTGGGATTACATCACGTTGCAGCAAGTAAGTGATTACAGCTACCGTTCCTCCACTTATTTTCCCTATATCGAAAAGTTGTCGGCTTTCGTAAAGCAATATGCACCGACGGCAGAACAGCTCATTCATCAAACGTGGGCTTATCGCATCGACTCCGATGAGTTTAAGCGGTATGGCATCAATCAGGAAGAGATGCATCTTTTACTCACTCGTGCCTATCAAATTGCTTCCGAAAAACTTGGTTCCCTCAGAATCCTGCCGAATGGTAGAGCAATGGAACTTGCAACCGCGCTTTTCAACTTCGTTCCCGATGCAACCTTTGACCCCTCTCAAGCAATCTATCCAAACCTGCCGAATCAGGAAAAAGCACTGATTGGCGGATATCACTGGGCAACCGGTGCTACCCCTACCGGCAAACCGACCCTAATCAATGACGGCAGACATTGTAATACGAAGGGTTGTTATCTTGTTGGTGCACTTTGGTATGCCGCCTTGTGCGGTCAGTCTCTTCAAAACAATTCCTATCGCCCAGATGGGGTGTCGGAGGAAGAAATTGCTACATTAAAAAATTGTGCAAAACAAGCGCTGACCGAATTTGGTTGGAACCGTTAATCAGCCCCTGTATCTACGAAAGGAAAGTGAAAATGAATTTATTAGTGCATACATTTGAAGCCCTTATGGTCATCTCCTTTGGAATTTCATGGCCGATGTCCATTTTAAAATCCTACCGTTCCAGAACAACAAAAGGAAAAAGTCTTTTCTTCCTGGTTTTGATTTTATTCGGTTACGGATGTGGAATCGCTTGGAAAATTCTTGATTGGAAGTTACTCCACAACGATATTACATATGTATTTATTTTTTATGTGTTGAATTTTGTTATGGTATTCGGCGACTTATGCCTGTATTATAGAAATTACAAACTCGATAAAAAAGCAAAATAAAATACACGGGACGGAAGATTTTTCTTCCGTCCCGTGCTTTTTTTGTTTCAAAAATACCATTAACTTTTCAGTTTTCCGTTCTTCGCTTTAATCAATCTGATGTCTTCTCCTACAAAGCGGAACGCTCGGAAATCACCGATTAATCTTGAGGTAATGCGTTTGTCATAATTCTTCTCCAATAATTTTGCATCATCCAGATTTGTACTGATCAACATTGGTTTTGCAGCACAAATCCGTGTATTGAGAAGATTATAGAGTGCGGCTGTCATAAAAGAATTCTTGAATTCTGTTCCAAGGTCGTCAATGATGAGAAAATCGCATTCATAGTATTTAGCCGTTTCGTTTGCTCCTGAGCTTTCTCGGGAGAAGCGTTCTGTTTCAAAAGAATGTAGGATGTTTTGCGCCGTATCATAAACGACATCAAACCCTTTGTCAATAATTCCTTTTGCGATTGCAGTTGAAATATGGGTTTTTCCAAGTCCTGTTGAACCGTAAAAAATTAAATTTTGAGAACAGTCGGAAGAGAAATGGGAAACATATTTTTTTGCTTCCTCTAAAATGAATTTCATATTTTCTCGACAGCTTATCGTTTTGCCTTGCGTAAGTTCATTGGAATATAATGTTAAATTAAAATTTATAAAATCCTGATGAGAAAGCATCCGCCCCAATCCGGAACTCATATATGCCTCACGCCGAAGGGCATCGCGCAAGCATGTGCAGACATTGATACCAATATATCCGCTGTCCGAGCACTTTTCACAGGAATATTTGACATGGGTAAAGTCGGCCGGATACCCTCCTTGTATCAATATTTCCGCTTTTGCCTTTTGAAGTTCGAGATTTTCCCGACGCAGTTTTTCAATGCGTTCTTCGATTCCGCTCGGACCTTTTAAAGCCTCTCTATATACATCGAGACCAATTCTGCTCATGGCATTGTCAAGCGACTCCACAACGGGGAATTTCAAATGGATTTCCATTTTATGCGCTTCGGCATCCTCATAAGCCTTAGCTCGTCTTCTTTCAAAGTCATCTTTCACTTTACGCATGATGTTCGATGAATATCCGATAGCGCAACACTCCTTTGCCTTTAAATTTCTTTTTCGGTTAAATCACATTTTGTTATCGTTCCGTCAAAAATCCGCAGTGTGAGAATTTCATACGGGGTAAGGACAACTTTATCATGAACTGACAAAATATCACTATGAACGGTAACATCCTGTTTTTTCTCAGTCGGATTAAACAATCTTATGATATATCCATTTTCGTTTTCTGCTTTTTTCACTGTTGTAACTTCTACAACTTGATTTTCCAAAAGCACAAGTGGAGCAGTCGGCATCTTTCCACTTCCTGATGGGAAAAAGGAAAGCGGCATCGGTTTTTCGTTAAAAAGATCGGCTTCCCGTGCAGTGCTTCCGATCAATTGCTCGGATGTTCCCGCATGAATGCGGAAACTATAAAGCCGTTCGCCCTGTTCA
>Ga0183099_1001435_pt1 | contig 13839 bp, 15 predicted proteins | sample Biomet1_FD_127788 | JGI IMG/M metagenome (GOLD analysis project Ga0183099, IMG submission 127788) | Microbial communities from bioreactor (seeded with anoxic lake sediment) at LBNL, California, USA - Biofuel metagenome 1 | ecosystem: Engineered > Bioreactor > Anaerobic > Unclassified ... | reverse complement strand
GAAAGGTCCAGGATGCCGAATGGCACCTCAAGGCGGCGGGCAGCTTCCTGTCCGACCAGGAGACCCATCCGGGCTATCTTGAACGCGGTTTTCTTGATTCCATCGGCCAGTACATCAAGGGGAGCCCCGCTGTACTGCTCGCAGGCAGCCTTTATTACACCCGGTCCCGAAACACCGACAGAAAGCACCGACTCTCCCTCTCCGACCCCGTGAAAGGCACCTGCCATGAAGGGATTGTCTTCGGGAGCATTGCAGAAAACCACCAGCTTGGCGCAGCCCAGACCGTCCCGGTCCCTGGTTGCCTCGGCAGTCGCCTTGACGATCTGGCCCATCTTGCGGACCGCGTCCATATTGATGCCGTTTTTGGTCGTTCCGAGATTGATGGAGGAGCAAACCCGGTTTGTTACCGCGAGGGCATGAGGGATGGACTCGATCAGGCGGACATCCCCGGAGGTCATTCCCTTCTGTACCAGAGCGGAAAAGCCGCCGACAAAATCGATGCCCAGTTCCGTCGCGACCTCGTCCAGTGTTTGCGCCCACGGCGTGAAGTCCGTATCGTCACTCGATTCGGCAACGAGGGAAATCGGGGTGACGGCAATGCGCTTGTTTATGATGGGAACGCCGAATTCGGTCTCGATGTCCCGGCCAACCTGCACGAGCTTGCCGGCGGTCCGGAGAAGTTTCTCGCGCACCCGGCGGCGGGACTCGACGCCGGACGGCCCTGCGCAATCACGGAGCGAAATGCCCATGGTTATTGCGCGCACATCTAGTTTATGGCGCATGAACATATCGACAGTTTCCTGAATCTCTACCGGGGAGAACATCATGTTGTGCTTCCTGTTTTTATTTAAATTCGATGCATGGCGGAGAACACCTGCTCATGCATCATGTTGATACTTACCCCGAGTTCGGTTCCGAGGGCAGTCAGCGCGACCTTGTTTTCCTGTATGGAGATGTCGCTTTTCGACAGGTCAACCATCATCATCATGACAAAATTTCCGGACAGGATGGTTTGGGTTATATCGATTATGTTGATTCCGTGAACAGAAAGGTAGGTTGAAACCTTCGCGATGATACCGACCTGATCGGTACCGACAACAGTAATTATTGCGTTCATTATTCAATAAACCTCGCAAGCCGTATCATAGTAATAATGGATACGGCTTGCAAGTCGGTGTATCGGCTTTATTCGCTCTTGGCCGCTTTCTTTTCCTGTTTTTCTTTGCGTTTCTCTTTCAGGGTGTGCTGCGGCTTCTTCTTGTCTTCAGCCTTACCTTTTTCTTTACCTTTTGGCATAAAAACCTCCTGTAAGATAATGTTGATATCTCTATGTTAATGCGTTTTATACGAAATTCCAAGAAAAATCTCAGAAAAGTATCGGTTTGCCCGCATTGCTGGTGCTCTCGAGCAGTTTCTGCGAGTATATGTTCTCGCGACGAGCCAGGCCGCCGGAGGAGGCTTTGCTGTAGCTCATGAGGACCCTTGCCGTTTGGGGAAAGAACCATATCTTGCGGGCAGAACTGCCGCCGACACTGTAGGAGTCGACAGGCAGATGTTCACGTTCGAGGAAATCAAAAATGAAGGTTATGTTCATCTTCGGGATATCGTAGGTAGCCTGCCTGTCAAAGGCCAGGACCGTACTGCCGCCGAAGACCTTCGCGCGGAGGCAGTTCTTGCGTCCGCCCTTCTTCAGGATATCGTTGATCAGAACCTCCATCGCATTGATCCCGTACATGGCAGTGCTTGAATAGAGACTGTCATCCCTGACCTTGGGAAAGGGAAGCATGAAATGGTTCATCCCGCCGACGGGAACACCCGGATCATACAGCGCAACGGAAATGCAGGAACCCAGAAGGGTGGAAATAATGACGTCGTCCCGGGATGAATAATATCCCCCCGGGCCGATATACTGTTCGAGTTTCCCGAACTGCGAATTCGATTTCAAGGTATGATTTTTTTGATTGTCTCGATCAGTTTTTCGTTATTGAACGGTTTCACGATCCAGCCCGTCGCCCCGGCCTTCTTGCCTTCCTCGACGACCGCGCCCTGGGATTCGGTTGTCAGGACAAGGATCGGTACAAACTTGATGCCGTCGGTCTCGCGGACCTTCCGGACCATCGTCAGGCCGTCCATGTTCGGCATGTTGACATCGGTAATCACCAGCTGGACCTTCTGTTCTGACAGACGCTTCAGGCCTTCCTGCCCATCCGCTGCTTCATATACGATATACCCGCTCTGTTCAAGAATAAAACGGACGCTTTGCCGGATTGATACTGAATCATCAACTACAAGAATGGATGCACCCATCGAATTAACCTCCCACACGACCGGCCTTCAGGGGCCGATATCACTCTAGTTTCTTTGCATCATAAATGCAAGAAAAATATTTTTCAACGCATGATGCTTTTGCGGATCACCAGATCCGATATCTCGCCAAGCGGAACGATCTTGTCGACCGCCCCAAGCTTGATCGCTTCCTTGGGCATGCCGAACACCACGCAGCTGTCCTCGTCCTGGGCGATGGTATAGGCACCCGCGGTTTTCATCTCGAGCATGCCCCGGGCTCCGTCGTCGCCCATACCGGTCATGATCACACCGATGGCGTTCTTGCCGGCATACCTGGCGGTAGAACGAAACAGGACGTCAACCGACGGCCGATGCCTCGAAACCAGCGGGCCCGCCTTTACCTCGACATAGTAGCGGGCGCCGGCGCGTTTCAGCAGAAGGTGCTTGTTTCCCGGGGCGATCAGAACCCGGCCGCGCAGCACCGTATCGTTGTCTTCCGCTTCCTTGATGGACACAGCACAGATCCCGTCCAGCCGGGCAGCAAAGGCTGCAGTGAAGTGTTCCGGCATGTGCTGTACTATTACTACGCCCGGGCAGTCGATTGGCAGCTGTTCAAGGAACACCTTGAGCGCCTCAGTCCCGCCGGTGGAAGCACCAACGACGACAACGCTCTCCGTGGTGTCGATCGCGATGTTGTGGGTTGGCAGCGGCATGATGACATCGGCCGTCAGTTTCGGGGCAACGGTATGCGCGAGAGCGGGGGATATTTTCTTTACCCGGGTCAAATAGGCGGCCCGGATCGAATCCGAGATCATGACTCGGGACTCCTCGATAAATTCTTTCGTTCCAACCTTCGGTTTCTGGATGATGTCGACCGCGCCGAACTGCATTGCCTGGAAGACATTCTGCGACCCAGCCTCGGCCTTGCTCGAACAGATGATGACCGGAAGCGGATGCTGGGACATGAGCTTCTTGAGGAATGTGAGCCCGTCCATGCGGGGCATTTCTATGTCAAGGACGATGACGTCCGGCACCAGGTGCTTCAGTTTCTCCGCAGCGTCAAGCGGATCCGAAGCGGTGGATACAATGCTGATATCGCTTTCCTCGGACAGAACCTGGGACAGGGTCTGCCGGACTACCGCCGAATCATCGATTATCATTACCTGGATCATGGTCTATTCCTCCTGGATGTTCCTGTACACGGCCGCGGACACGTTCCGGAGCGGCATCTGTACATTCGAGATGTTCTCGGAATGTCCCATGAACAGGTAGCCTCCCGGCGCGAGATGGGAATAGATCCGCTCAAGCACCTTTTTCTGGGTCGGCCGGTCAAAATAGATGAACACGTTGCGGCAAAAAATGATCTGGTATTTCTTTTTGATCGGATATTCCGGATCCATCAGGTTGAGTTTCCTGAACAGGATCCTCTCGCGCAGTTCCGGCTTCATCCGTATCGTCTTCTGCGCCGGGTTCTTGCTGCGCAGGCAGTACCGCTTTTTCAGCATGGTCGGGATCTTCGCAGCCTGATGTTCCGTATAGATCCCGGCCGTCGCGATCCGGAGGACGGTCTCCGAGATGTCGGTTCCGAGTATCCGGTATTTGAAGGGTGCGCGGAGGTGGGCAAATTCTTCCATCGTCATGGCGAGGGTGTAGGATTCCTGGCCCGTGGAAGCGGCCACCGACCAGATATTCAGCTCGGTAAACCCCTTTTCGAGAACAAGCTCCGGCAGGACCTTGTCGCTCAGATAGTCAAAATGATGCGGTTCCCGGAAAAAATCCGTCTCGTTGGTGGTTATCACATCGATCAGCTGCTGGATTTCACGCTCAAAACCTTCGGCACTGAAGACATAGGCGCAGTAATCCTCATAATTGGCCATCTTGAGCGCCCTGAGGCGTTTCGCCAGGCGAGATTCAAGCATGATTTTCTTTGACGGAGGGATCTTTATGCCCAGATTCGATTCGATGAATTCCTTGAATGTCTCGAATGTTTCCTGGTTCATCCTTCCTCTTTCTCCGTTGCGTCCAGTATCTGCTCAACATCGAGAATGAGGGCGACAGATCCATCACCAAGAATCGTTCCGCTCGAAACCCCGTCAGCCTGCTTGTACAGCTTGCCCAGCGGTTTGATGACCGTCTGGTTTCCGCCGACCACCTGGTCGACCAGGATTCCGACCTGCTGGTTCTTGATGTTGACCACAACGATCTGCTCGATGGGCAACCGTTCGCCGGGGATTCCGAAAAAGGTGCGCATGTTGATGAAAGGAAGCTGGTGGTCGTGGAAAATTACGATATTATTGTCGTTTTTCTGTTTCTCCAGTATATACTCGAGGCAGCCCACGACTACCGACAGGGGGATGACAAAAAACTCGTTCGAGATACGGACGAGAAGCCCGTCGATGATGGCAAGGGTCAGCGGGATCTTGAGCGTAATGCGTGTCCCCTGCTTTTCAGTACTCTCGATGGCTATCGAGCCGTTGATCAGTTCCATCTGGCGGTTTACGACGTCCATGCCGACGCCGCGGCCCGATACCGCCGACACCTGTTCCTTCGTGGAAAAGCCGGGTGCGAAAATCAGACTGAATATCTCCTGTTCGCTCAGCTGGGCATCGGGAGGAATCAGGCCCTTTGACATCGCCTTCCTGACGATGGCTGCACGGTCAAGTCCGTTCCCGTCATCCTCGATGGTGATGTACACAGAGGCTCCGGTCTGGGTAGCGCTCAACCGGATGATGCCAGTCTTTGGCTTGCCGCGCTCCTCGCGAACCGAAGGCAGCTCTATACCGTGATCGAGGCTGTTACGGATGATGTGTATCAACGGATCGTTCAGCTTTTCGATGACCGTTTTGTCCAGCTCCGTCTCGCCCCCGTCTGTTTCAAGCTCGACGTTCTTTCCGAGTTCTGCCGAAAGATCCCTGACCAGGCGTTTGAAGCTGCTGAAAGTGGTCCCGATCGGAACCATACGGATGCTCATGGTATTGCTGCGCAGTTCATCTGTCAGGCGCCCGAACTGCTCGACAATCGAGACCAGCTCGTCATTGTTGCTGACATTCTTGCTCGTCTGGAGAATCCGTGCATGAACGGTAACCAGCTCGCCGACCAGGGACATGAGCTGGTCGAGTTTTTCCGACTTTACGCGTATGGTGCTCATGTCGTTCGCGGCGTTCTTGCTTTTCTGGACCTTCTGGAACTGTTTCTGTTCCTCGAGAGCAACTTTCAGGTCGGTAGGCGTTACCAGTTTTTCTTCCACCAGCAATTCTCCTATCCGTTTCTGGGAATTCAGGATGCGGTCCAGAGACTCCTGCTTGATCTTTCCCTTTTCTAACAGGATTTCTCCCAGTTTCTTGTTCGACGGAGTGTGTTCATCTATAAGGTTGGCAAGGCACTCGATCTTAATCTCCGAAGTGTCCTCGACAAAGATAAAGAGATCGCGGATATCGTTCTCGGTAGCCGAAGTTGTCAGAAAGATTTCCCAGCTTGTCGCGCAATCTTCCGGATCGAAGCCGGAAAGAGAGGAAACACGGTCAAACACGGGGATGCACACCGTTTCACCAAGATTCCGGATCTCGTTGATCAGGGCCAGAGGATTGCTTCCACGCCGGAACGAGTCCCTTCCAGGTACAAATGTAATATGCCAGGTTTCCGAGGCCTTCTTTGCCTTTTGGGGGGGTGCATTCACGGATGTTCCGGCAGTCACGTCCCCGTCAGGGGTTTTGCTCTGGATTACGCTTCCCTCGGGCCGGAAGCCGACACTCTGCTTGAAGTCGGCCAGGAACTGGACAAGTTTTTCTGGCAGGGAACCGGTTGCCGAAGCGGTATCGCCGAGCATCTCGAGGATCAAGTCCCGGGACTGCAGCGTATTGTCGATAAGGGCGCGCGAAAAAACCAGCTTCCCGTCCCGGAGAGCCGAAAGAATCGACTCGACCTCATGACTGAAAGCAGAAATCTTGTCGAGCCCGAACATCGCCGCAGAGCCCTTGATCGTATGCATAACCCGGAACACGGCAGAAAGCAATTCCTTGTCTTCCGGCTGTTCCTCAAGTTCCAGCAGGGATGATTCCAGCGAACCCAGCAGCTCGAGTGCCTCTTCCTTGAATGTATCAATAAACTGGTCTTTGTCCATTTGCGTCACACCGCCTTGATTGCTTGTTCAATGTTTTCGCCCGTAGCCACGGAACCGTCACACATTCCGGCAGCAACAAACCTGCTCAGGACAAGCCCGTTCGGAGAACCGGTCAGATGCACTTCTTTGCGCTCTTTTTCGGCTTCCCTGAAAACAGCTATCAGGAGCTGGATCCCCGACAGGTCAAGATCGGCAAGGTCCGACAGATTGATGGAGAGGCGCCCGTCCCTCGCAAGGCATTCTACGAATGAAAGCTTCGCCCGGGCTGCGTTCTCGATGGTCAGGGACTGGATGTCACTCATGTCCGGCCTCGACGGCTGCGGACCGGGTCAACAGTTCCTTTGCGGACAGCAGCTTGTTGATGTTCAGGATGATCACGAACCCCTCGTCGAGGCGGCCCATTCCCGTGATGAACGAGGTATCGATGCTCACGCCGATTTTTGGCGGCGGCTCGATCTGTCGTGTTTCAAGGGTTACAACCTTCAGGACCATGTCGCTGAATATCCCGACCGTAAAACCCTCGGATTCATCATCCTCGAAAATGTTGTTTATCTCCGTCACGATGATGCTGGTATCTGCGGTTATCGGGGTTGCCCCCAGTCCGAATTTCAACCGCAGATCAAGAACAGGCACCACGTTCCCGCGCAGGTTTATTACACCGTTCATGAAATCAGGCATCCGGGGGACCCTTGTCATTCGAGGGACCCCGAGAACTTCCTTGATGTTGGCGACGCTGATTCCGTAAACCTCGTCGGCTAGCCTGAAGGTGAGAAACTGGTCTATTCCGTCTTGCTCGAAAGCGTCCACACGATGCTCCTTGGAACCGGTTCTTTGTTCTAGGCTTCGAGCGATTCTGCCTGGATTGCTTGCAGTTCAGACCCGGTCAATATCTTGTTAATATCCAAAATTATGATGAAGCTGTTTTCAACATGCCCCATGCCGCGAATAAACGAGGTGTCGATAGCCACTCCGATTTTGGGCGGCGGTTCGATATTTTCCGGATCAATGGTTATCACCTTCTGCACCATATCGCTGAAAATACCGATTATAAGCTCTTCGTCCGTCCCGTCATCTCGCCGGCTGTCTATCTCGGTCACTATTATACCAGTATCTACGGTAAAAGTGGTCTCTCCCAAACCGAATTTTTTGCATAAATCAAGAACGGGAACCACGCTACCCCGCAGGTTGATGATCCCGCTCATGAATGCGGGCATCCGGGGAACTTTCGTAATTTTCGGGACCCCGAGAACTTCCTTGATGTTCGCTACGTTGATGGCATATACCTCATCCGCGAGCTTGAAGGTCAGGTACTGCTGGATATTCATCTGGTTGATCTCTGCCATTATTAAAACTCCTGGAAATCGTTGTCGACCGAATCGCGACCTGACGATTTTTCATCATCATCCAGCACCAGGTTAATCCCGGTAAGCGGTTTCCGCGGCGCATCCTTCTTCGTTGTTTCCCCCGAAGCACGGGCAGCGTCTGCATGATTGTCCGTTTTCGCTGGATTGTCCGCTTTTACCACCGTGGAGGATCCCTTCCGCACGACAGAGGCAACGGCCTTCTTCGCGGGCGAACCCAGGCGGGCGGGCCCGGCCGCCGGCTGTAAGGCACGTGCACGGTTTTCAGCGCGCACCGCATGGACGGTCTCGAGCGATGAATCGATCTTGAAGAATTCCATCGTTGCCTGCATCTGTTCCGCCTGGCTCGCAAGTTCCTCCGACATCGATGCCGATTCCTCGGATGCGGAGGCATTCTGCTGCACGACCTGATCCAGCTGCATGATCGCCGAATTGATCTGCTCGGCTCCCGCATTCTGCTCGTTGCTGGCCGCACTGATCTCCTGCACGAGTTCAGCCGTACGCTTGATGTTCGGAATCATGGCGGCAATCGTCGTACCTGCCTGTTCAGCGATCGTCACGCTTTCGATGGAAAGCTTGCTGATCTCGCCGGCTTCCTTCTGGCTCCGCTCTGCAAGCTTGCCGACTTCCGACGCGACAACCGCGAAACCCTTACCGTATTCTCCCGCCCGGGCCGCCTCGATGGAGGCGTTCAGGGCAAGCATGTTGGTGGAACGGGCAATTTCTTCGATGATGCCGATCTTGGAAGCGATTTCCTTCATCGCATTGACCGTCGCACTGACCGCCGGCCCCCTCTTCTGCCGCCTGTGCCGATTTTTGCGCGATCTTCTCGGTCTGAAGCGCATTGTCTGCGTTCTGCTTGATATTCGAAGTCATTTCTTCCATTGAAGAGGATATTTCCTCGACCGAGGAGGCCTGCTCCGTCGCACCCTGGGACATCTGCTGCGAGGTGCTGCTGAGCTGCTGGCTGCCGGAAGAAACCTGGCGGGCGGCCGAATTGACCTCTTCGACAATCTGTGTAAGCTTGCCGAGCATGTCCTGCAGCGATTTTGCCAGCAGGCCGATCTCGTCCTCCTGCTGGATATCAAGCTGTGCAGTCAGGTCTCCCTGGGCAATAAGAACCGCAAAATCGACGCCCTTGCGCATGGCGCTTGTTATCGTCCGGGTAATCAGGACGGCCATGAATACTCCAAGCAGGACCGCGAGGATCGAACTGATCAGGGTGGCAACGACGGTTCCCGCCATGAGCTGCGCCATTTCCGCTGCGGCCGCCGAGCTGACCTTGTTCGCGTTCGCAATAGTCTTTGCCCCGCCTTCAGCCAGTTTGACCCGGATAGCTTCCTGGTCAGCGTTCATCTTTACATATTCATTTGCGAGGGTGTTGTACTTGTCATTGCTTGCGAGAACCGCGTCGACGAGGGCCTGATGTTCGCTCTCGGTCAGCCGCGCCCGAAGCGCTACAAGGATGTCCTTCGCGTCGGTCATTGCCTTCTGCAGGGCTTCGATATCCTTCTGGTCCTTCGAGGAAAGGTACAACGCGATATTGATATGCGCTTCGTCGTACAGCCTCATTACCGTGTTGACCGCATTCAGTTTCGACAGCCGGTCGGCAAGGTTCGCGGAGGACGATCCGGAGGAAATCATCGAACTGAACCTGGACTCCTGGGCGGCGAGCAGTTTCTGGACGTTCGCTTCGAGCAGTTCTGAATTGAGCGTCATCTCGGCATTGGTTCCGGCTTTTACGTCCTCGATCCGCCCGTATTCCTTGAAATTGTCCTGGTAAGCCTGGGCGCCCTCGACTATCAGCGTGAACAGCTCGACATGTTCCTTGTTTTTTTCGATTTTTCTGAGTTTCGTACCGTCCTGCACACTCTGGGCGGTATAATCCTCCACTTCCTTCCGGTAGGAATCTGCCCTGGTAATGACAAAGTTCTTGCCGGCTACGGTTGCGGCTTGCATGTTCTGTACGATCATGCTGGTCATGTCATTCTTGTACGATGTTTTTTCAAGAGTCTTCAGGCTGAAGACACACAACGTAGCGATGATTACTGTAAGAAGCAGGACCATCACAAAACCGCCGCCGATCTTGAATGCGAGTTTAAGATTCTTGAACATAGATACTCCTCGTAGAAACCTACTGGCTAAAGTGTAGTTTGTGCATATTTTGCTGTCAAATTCGCGGCCCTTTACCCGGAGGTACAATGCAGCTAGAATGCGGGAATGCTCAGCTACCGTCACGCCTTCCATGCCGGCAACCATGCCGACATCCTCAAGCATTCCGTCCTGATGCGAATCCTCGGTTATATGGGCCAGAAGGACAAGCCGTTCACGTGCATCGATACCCACGCGGGGGCCGGCATCTATGACCTGGACAGCGAATGGGCCCGAAAAACCGGAGAGGCGGCCGAAGGAATCGGCCTCCTTCTGGACAGGGCGGACATCCCCGCCTTTTTCCTGCCCTATACCGCCTTGTGCCGCAGTTACCGGGACAGCAGCCGCCAGTATCCGGGATCACCGGAACTGGAACGGGTATGCAGCCGTCCCCAGGATTCGATTATCCTCATGGAAAAGCATCCGGCCGAAATCGGGATCCTCAGGGAACATCTGGGCGGCGACCCGCGGATACATATCCACCAGAGGGACGGATTTTCGGGCCTTGCCGCCATCTGTCCTCCGGATCCGCGGAGGGGAATGGCTCTCGTCGATCCGAGCTACGAGACGAGCGGCGACTATGAACTCGCCGCAGAGACCCTGATCGCAGCGCACCGGCGATGGCCGGCAGGAATACTGGTTCTTTGGTATCCGATTCTCGGCCGCAGAAGAGATGAAATCTTCGTCCTGAAGGACCGTTTCCGCGGGGCGGGAATTCCCGGCATCCTTTGTGCGGAGCTTCTGGTGGACGAGTCGGACGACGGGGGGTTCGGCCTGGCCGGCTCCGGATTGCTCATCATCCAGGGGCCATGGCCCCTGGCCGGAGAGCTCGAAACCGCCCTTCCCTGGCTTGCCGGGGTCCTGGGCAGGAATGACTGCGGCAGTTTTTCGGTCGAGTGGCTTTCGGAGCAAACTTGACCGACAAACATTTGACAGCCGGCCGATCTGCCCGTAAAATGAACTATCTTCTATGAATGACTTTTCAGTCCTGAACACCAGCCAGGCGCTTGTCGACCTGAACAAGCAGTTCCTGCTGGACAAACTTGATGACTGGCACACGACGGCCGGTCTGACGGAATCGGTAATTACGGCAATTACCGGACGCATTCCGGAATGCTCTGCACACATCTTCGTGCATGCTCCGGAAGCCCGGGAATACCGGGAAATCGAACGCGAGGGACTGGCCACGATCCCGGAGGATTCTCTCTTCATTGCCTGCCTCGCCATGCAGGAAGCGGGTATCAGGCTCGATGATTTCTTCAACGACTACATCCTCGACGATCCGCTGCTCCACGAACTGCTCAGCTCGGCCTATGACGGAACCTTTCTTTTTCCGGTCGTACACAGGTTCAATCTCCTCGCGTTCATCCTGATCGGCAAACATACGCCCGACGAAAGCGGACGCCAGTTCCTGACCGAGCTCTCGCAACGGCTGAAGACCAACCTGTACGCAGCATCGATCGCCGACCAGCGGCAACGGGAACTGCTCCGGCTCGCTGAATATCCGGTTGCCCTGCACCGGAGACACAACATCGCGGAGCTCAGCCAGAACCTCCTCGAGGACCTCGGTGCGGAAATCAAATTCGACTATGGCATCTACTATGAATACGAGGAATACCTGAACCAACTGATTCCGGTCGTCTGGACCGGCGGAGGGAAGGCACCGCCCCGGCTTGCAATGGGCACCGGCATCTCCGGACAGACCGCGGAACGTCGAAGGGCGCTGTACGTACCCGACAGGAGCAAACATCCCTCCTTCTCCTGCATGGAGGAGGAATCATTCATCCAGGGGTCCTTCGTCTCCGCACCGATCCAGACGGACAAGCGCCTGATCGGCGTCATCACCCTTGGCCGCGACCCCGACAGCCAGGAAGCCTTCGGTGTGGAACACCGCTATACCCTCGAGATCGCGGCTGCATTCATCGCGACCGAGATCACGAACAGGCTTCTGTATGACGAACTCGAGCAGAGCTACTTCTCGACGGTTGCCTCGCTGACCCGCGCCCTTGAGGCGAAGGACCTGTATACCCGCGGCCATTCGGAACGGGTCATGACCTTCGCGGTCGGAACGGCCCAGACCCTGAAGCTCTCGCAGGATGCCATACGGCGAATCCGCTACGCGGCAATCCTGCATGACATCGGCAAGATCGGCGTGAGCGACTCGATCATCACGAAACCAACCAGGCTGACCGATACGGAATTCGCCGAGATCAAGCGGCACACCGAGATCGGTTACACCATCGTCAACGATGCCGGATTCTTCAGCGAGATCAGGGACCTGATACGCTACCACCACGAAAAGATGGACGGCACGGGCTACTATGCCAAACGGAGCGGGGACTACCCGTGGGAAGCGATGATCATCAGCATGGCCGACATCTACGACGCACTGACATCGAACCGGCCCTACCGGAAAGCCTTTGACCGCAAGGAAGCTCTGGCTTCCCTCGAAAGCCTCGTCGGCATCAATTTCGACCAGCGCATCTTCAGCGCCTTCAAGACCTGGATCGAGCAGACAACTCCGTGCTTCGAGGAGAAGATCTCGCCTCCTGCGGCGAAACCCGTTGCTTCGATTGCAGCCCAGAAAACCTCGACAAGAAACGGCAGCCATCCCAGGTGACAGAGGCCGAACGGTCCCCGCGCAACAAGACACTGACGCTCTCCGGTGAGGAAGCGGTACGGTACGGAGAGCGCCTCCTGACCATACCCTCCGGGCCGGAAAATCAGGGCGGCGAGGACATGGTACCGGCGCCGTTCATCGTCGGGCAGATCACCGACCGGACAATCAATGCCGACCTCTTTTCGGTCCTTCCCCGTCTGCCCCGGGCCTTCGCGGACCTTCTTATCGTCGATCCGCCATACAACCTGGACAAGAACTTTCACGGAAACAGCTTCCGGTCGCGGTCAAGCAGCGAATACAGGGAATATGTCGAGTCCTGGTTACCGGCCGTCCTGGCCTGCGCCAAACCCGACGCCTCGGTCTATATCTGCTGCGACTGGAAATCATCCGCCTCCGTTTTCGGGGCGCTCGAGGACCGGTGCGTCGTCAGGAACCGGATAACCTGGCAGAGGGAAAAGGGCCGCGGCGCCGCGCACAACTGGAAGAACTGTTCCGAGGACATCTGGTTCGCCACGATGGGAGCGGATTTCTACTTCGACGTCGATTCGGTCATGCATCGCAGGAAGGTCATCGCCCCCTACCGCGAAAACGGGGTGCCGAAGGACTGGACCGAGACACCGGACGGCAAGTTCCGCAGGACCTGTCCGTCAAACCTCTGGGACGACATCACCGTGCCATACTGGTCGATGAGCGAAAATACCGAGCATCCGACCCAGAAGCCCGAAAAGCTGGTGGCCAAGCTCGTCCTCGCGAGCTCCCGTCCGGGAGCGATTATCTTCGATCCCTTTGCAGGTTCGGGTACTTCGGCAGTAACCGCGAAAAAGCTCGGACGGCACTTCGTCGCCGTCGAGCAGAACAGGGACTACTGCCTCTGGGCGGAAAAAAGGCTCGAACGCGCGGAAACTGACCGCGAGATCCAGGGATATTCCGGAGGTATGTTCAGGGAACGGAACAGCTAGCCGGTCGGGTTCGCATCCGCGAGCAGCGCTTCAACGGCAACTCGGTTCTCGAACAGGGTACAGCCACCCGTATGCCCGAGTTCTTCCTGAAGTCCGCGGATGCGTTCCAGCATCGGGGAAGAGATCGCCTCGGCGAGCGGCCGGTCCGATACTGCGGTATCGGAGTACGGAGCGAAGGGGCAGGACTCTACGCCTCCCGAAGCATTGATATGCACAAAGCCGCGGCCGGACGCAAGACAGCCGCCGAACGCGGACTCGTCCCCGGGGAAGTCGAGGAAGATGGCGGGAAAACGCAGGCGGAGTTTCCCGAGCAGGCCACCGAGCCTTGCCTTCTGCGCTTCC
>Ga0183099_1001434_pt1 | contig 13843 bp, 15 predicted proteins | sample Biomet1_FD_127788 | JGI IMG/M metagenome (GOLD analysis project Ga0183099, IMG submission 127788) | Microbial communities from bioreactor (seeded with anoxic lake sediment) at LBNL, California, USA - Biofuel metagenome 1 | ecosystem: Engineered > Bioreactor > Anaerobic > Unclassified ... | reverse complement strand
CTACCAACAAGCTATCGCCCTGATGCTTCACACCAAATTTCGTTGCAATAACTACCTGACTGCGTACATCAGCCAAGGCCTTGCCAATCTACATTAAGACGTTTCAAACTGGCATCTACCGATTTATAAATGGTTTCTGGGCTGCTATCTACCAACAAGCTATCGCCCTGATGCTTCACACCAAATTTCGTTGCAATAACTACCTGACTGCGTACATCAGCCAAGGCCTTGCCAACGATTTCTTCATTATAGGAAATACTGCCATCCGCATTTTGCCCGATATAACATTCTGCCGTATCAAAAAAAAGATATCCCCGGTCATAGGATTCTCTAATTTTTTGTATTGCTTCCTTTTCCGTAACAGCCGGCCCATAAGCATGAGAAAAACCCATACAGCCCAACCCTATGGCAGAAACCTCTAAATTTCCCAACATTCTTTTTTTCATATTATTTACCCCTCGTTAATTAAGTTCGTTTTCTTTTATTATGCCTCATACCAATCGCCAACCGGTATAACAATCCTCGCAAATCTTTGCCTGATTCTATCGTGGACATCGCCTCGCCAGAAATAAAACAGAAAAACCGCTGGATATTTTATAAAACATATCCAGCGGCAACCAAACAGCCTGCATTATTTATTTTTACTGCCCACAACTAATATCTGCTGCAGCTCTTATTTCTGAATTGACTTGAAGGCACTGGCCTGGGCCGTCATGCCACGCTCGGAAGCCAGTCGTTCAATGGAAGATGCCCCAAAGAAGCCATCAATTTCCGGTACGTGCTTGATAACGTATTCCGCATCGTCAGGATCAGCAATCGGACCGCCATGGCAGATGACCATGATATCCGGGTTGACTTTGCGGCCGGCCGCGATAATGTTGCGAATCTTCTCGCAGCAGTCATCGAGTGTGACCGCCGTTTCTGCCCCGATCGAGCCTTTTGTGGTCAGCCCCATATGGGCGACAAGAATATCCGCCCCGGCCTCGGCCATGGCCTGAGCCTGTTCCACATCAAATACGTACGGACAGGTCAGCATATCGAGCGCATGCGCCTGACGGATCATCTCAACTTCCAAGCCATAGCCCATCCCCGTTTCCTCGAGATTGGAACGGAATTTTCCATCGATGAGACCTACCGTCGGGAAATTCTGCACGCCGTTAAAGCCCTGGTCCTTCAGTTGCTGCAAGAAGATCTCCATGACGCGGAACGGGTCCGTTCCATTGACCCCAGCGAGCACCGGTGTCTTTTTGACAATCGGCAGAACCTCCTGGCCCATTTCCTGGACAATCTTATTGGCATCACCATAGGCCAACAAACCGGATAAGGAGCCACGCCCAGCCATTCTGAATCGCCCTGAATTGTAAATAATCAGCATATCAACATCGGCTTTTTCACTGCATTTCGCAGTGATCCCTGTGCCTGCGCCCACGCCGACAAGGATCTTGCCACTAGCAACCTGGGCTTTAAAATCTTTCATTATTTCTGCTCTTGTTTTTTTCAACATACGATTTCCCTCCGCAATAAATATTTATAAGCATACGTTCAAGCTATGCCTTTTCCATCAATGCAATCAGCTCTTTTGCTGCGGTTACAGCGAAAGCCTCATCATTGATATTGTTATCCATTTCCCAAATTTTTACTAACGGATTATCTATCTTTTCTTTTAAGGTGTTAAAAAGTGCTTGTCGTTCTTCCTGACCGTTAAAAATCTGACCTTCGGCATCAATCATGGAAACGCCCTGCAACGGCAATAACAGTGTCATTTCCCGCTCTGCCTTTGTCCACTTTTCAGCAAGCTTCGTACCGATCTTTACATTTTCCGCCACGGTTGTGCGCATCAAAGTTACGGTCGGATTGTGCTTGTAGAATTTACGATCCGCAAATTCCTCCGGCACCGTTGCCATCGGGCCAAAGTTTACCATATCACAGGCCCCAACAGATACCACCTGCGGCACCTTGTTTTTGATGGCGGCCTCGCACCGATCTTCCCCGGCATTCAATACCCCGCCAACAACCTCATCGCACCACTCCGTTGTCGTCAGATCAAGCACTCCCTTGAAATACCCGGCATTGATTAACGACTCCATCGTTCGTCCCCCGGTTCCGGTGCAGTGAAAGACCAGGACTTCATAGCCATGGGATTCCAGATATTCTTTGGCCGTGTTCACGCAAGGCGTCGTTACCCCAAACATTGTCGCTGCGACCAGAGGTTTTGTTGTCTCTGTATCTGCCGGCAGCTTTTCCGCCAGCCCCACCATCCCAGCAATTGCCAAAACGGCTTTTCGGTAAATCATTTTTGAGATCTTGTTGAGTCCGGCTACATCCACAATCGAGGGAATCATCACAATATCACTGGTTCCGACATACTGGGCAACATTTCCCGAGGCCATTGTCGATACCATAACCTTCGGCACGCCTATCGGCAAGGCGCGCAGTGGCCGGCGTTACCAGTGAAGTGCCACCGGATCCGCCAAAGGAAAGAATCCCATCAAATTTTCCTTCGTTATAGAGCTTTGGAACCAGTATTTCCATTCCCTTGGCTAAGGCCTCGGTCGCCGTAGCCCGATCTTTTCTGGCGGCCAACTGCCCGATATCATACCCGGCGGCTGCCGCTACAACATCATTGTTGATCTCCGGTACAAAGGAGGGTTCAAAAACACCTGTATGAATCATGAATGTTTTCAGCCCCAGGCTTTCTACCATTTTTTTGACATAAGAGAATTCCATTCCCTTCGTATCAAAGGTTCCCGTTATTGCTATTGTTTTCACGGTATTCCTCCTCTCCGGCTTCTGATTTTCACCTCTGCAAAAGAAAAGGCAGAATCATCAGCTGTTACCTAGATTCTACCCTGATTTCGTATTGTTTCAAATGTCTTTACATTATGTTTTATTGTACTTATATCATTTTTAAATAGATATATCATGCGTTTTTATGTGTTTTTATTGTGTTTATATTTATTTTTATGACAATTTACGACAAATCGCTTTTATTCTTGTTTTGTATTTATGTAATTTCTTGGCGATACCCCCACATGTTTACGGAAGATCTTTGAAAACTGTACATAGTCCAAATAACCGACTTTTTCGGCAACTTCCCGGCAGTTCATCTTCCCCCCCAGCAGTTCCTTGGCCTTGTTCATCCGATATTGAATCAGGTACTGTGTAAAATTCATCCCCGTTTCCTTCTTAAACCGAATAGATAAATACGAAGAAGAAACGTGCGCCACAAGCGCCAGATCTCTCAGCTGTATGGGCTGATCAAAATGCTCACCAACGTAATCCTTTACAAAATCCGCATACCCGCTGGAATAAATAGAGCCCTTCAAAAAATTGGTCATCACAGTCGAACCTGTCGAGCCGCTTTTAAAAAGCCGGGTCGTATCAAGGATTGCTTTTTCAGTAGGGATACGGTCAAAGGTCGATCCACCAATATACCCCTGACAGCTCGTATTCTGATAAATGTATTCCAAATCCGCCGGGGTACTGATCGTGCCGGCATAAATCATGCGCATAACATCAGGGTAATTGTCGGTGCAAAACTTAAAGATATCATCGGTCAGCGAGCGCGCCTCATTTAAGGAAAAATAGCGTTTGGCGCCCATCATGCCGCCTTTCGTCAGGCCCAGGTGAACGCAGATCACATCGGCTCCGGCCTCAAGCATTTGCTGGCATTCCTCTCTATTGGTCACGAACGCAATAGTAAACAAATCCAATACATGCGCCAGCCGAATCGCTTCCACCTCAGTGGAAAAGGATGTCCCCTCGGCGCTCAACGCTTGCCTGAAATCACCATCGATAAGCGATAAGGTCGGATAGTTGATAATGCCGGAAAAGCCGCTCTGCTTAATCTGTTTCAGGTATTCATAGATGTGTATCGTCGGGTCGCTGGCAAACAGGCCAAAAAAAATCGGCATGTTCGGCAGTATTGGAAAAAGTTCTTTCGCCCCCAGTTCCATCACAATCTCATTGTTGTTGCCACAGGCGAGATACCCTGCATACGAGCTTCGACCCATCAGGCGGTATTTCCCGGCACTTAGGGCAAGGAGAAAATCAGCCCCTCCCATCGCCACATATTTTGCTGTCATTCCCGAGCCAACAGCGGCTCCTATAATATGTCCATTGACACGAATCTGCGCTTGCAGGCGCTGAATAATTTCACTTCGGTCCATCCTTCTGTCTCCATTCATCACAATCCGTCTTATCTATCAAGTTTCTCGCTTTGTCAGATGATCTCCTTCCTCCAGCGTTCCCGCCGCCTTTACTTCCGCCCACTAAAAATGACGGCTAAAATGGTTTTTCTCCATCTTAGCCGTCATTTTTAAATTTGTCACGCCTGAAAAGCACGCACTGTCGTTTTTAACTGTTCGGATATTTTTGCCAGATTTTTACTGCTGGAGGCAATCTCTTCCATCGAGGCCGACTGCTCTTGTGTAGCTGCTGACACCGTTTGCGTCTGTGCCGCCGTATTTTTGGTTACTTTTTCCATCGTATCGACCGAAGTCACAATTGCCTGGCTGCCAGCTGCCAGCTGTTTCATTGTACTCAAAATCTCATTTACCTGGCCTGACACGTCATCAACCAGTGTCGATATGTCCGTAAAGGAACGCCCCGCCGAAGCAACAACCCCTGTTCCGGCTTTCACTTCGTTGGTTCCCTGATTCATCGCCTCTACTGCATGATTGGTTTCGGCCTGAATTTCACCAATCAAAGCAGCAATTTGCTTCGCCGCTGTTTGTGACTGTTCGGCAAGCTTGCGCACTTCCTCAGCTACAACGGCAAAACCGCGCCCTTGTTCTCCGGCTCGAGCTGCTTCAATCGCGGCATTGAGCGCCAACAGATTCGTTTGCCCAGCAAGACCCGAAATTGTATCAACGATCTGACCAATTTCACTGGAACGTTCGCCCAGTTTAATTACAACTGTTGCCGAATTACTAACAGCCCGATCGATTTTATCCATCTGGCTAATGGCTGTCTCTACCGTATTGCGCCCATCACTCGCAGCACCGGCTGTCCGATTGGAGCTGTCCGACATATTATTGATTTTTACTGTTACCTGCTGGATATCATCATATATCTGTTTAACCGTACTTCTCGTATGGTTCACAGCCGTTAGCTGCTGCGCCGCCCCCCCTGCGACTTCCGTAATCGCAATCGCCACCTGATTGGATGCCTCTGCCGATTGCTCAGCACTTGCGGTCAGCTCTTCTGATGAAGACGCTACCTGTTCCGCCGTACTTTGAACGCCCAGCACCATTTGCCGCAGCCTTGTTATCATATTACCGAACTCCTGCGTAAGCGTTCCGACCTCATCATCTGTCGTCGTCAAGGCCTCAAAATTCAGTTTGCCACTCTTCATGTCTTCCGTGATCTTCGTAATCGGTCTTATAATAGCATTAGAAAGCACTACGCCTAAAATGATCCCCAAGGCAACCAGTAAAACCGCCGCTGCCAGGACAATCATATTGATCCGATCCGAGTAATTGTCTGCACTATTTCTATTAGCAGCCGCTTCCTCCATTTGAATTTTTACAATTTCATTATAGCTATTTTCCAGTTCTTTGCGAATCTTGCGGCCTTCACCAAATGAAAGCTGTTGTGCTTCCGCTATTTTCCCCTGGTTATAGCTATCTATTACCTTCATATTGATATCCGTAAATTTCGTGTGGGTATCGGTAAGCTTTGCCAATAATTCCTGTTCTCGCTGCGAAGTCATCAACGGTTTTAACAGCTCAATCCGCTGTTTGACATTTTTCGCTTTGTCCTGTATTTCGCCTTTGAACTCCGGACCACCCGTTAACAGCAAGCCCCGTTCGTCATTAGCCTGCCCGATAATATAAGATTGAATTTCACGCAAAATAATCACGGTCGAGTCAGAGCTGTCAATAATATCTTGATAGTCCGCCCGCACCTGCCGTAAACCAAAGAGAGAAACCACCGCAATAAGTAACACAAATACCGATATAGCCACATAACCTGCTACCATTTTCGTCTTAATCTTCATAATCTACACCTCCGCTAATTAAAAGCTGCTTAACATTATAATGGCTATAATTTAACTTACATAAAGAGCTACATTCATATACCCACAACCATTTCGCCCAGCGCGTTAGGTTCACGCTCCATCTGTTTCTTATAAACAATTAGGAATTACCCCTGCCGTTGAGTTTTGAATGAGTCTTTCCATCGTCCATCAAATTGCACCTGCGTCCAGCCCACTGTGCCATCCGTTTTCCGGAGACAATACCATGTATTCGTGCCCAACGCTGCATTTGTAGGCTGCCCGACATATTGCGCCCAGGGTGAACTTATCTGACCCCGGCTAAAGTCCGAAATCTCCCCTGGCAGCCACCATAACAATTCCCCTTCATACCAGCCAAGATACGTTCCTTCCCCCGTATACATCAACAGATAAACAGTAGTTCCCGGATATAATATCGGCCCATCCGCTTTCTGCGAATACTGACTTTTATAGGTTTGCGTTTGCTTCAATACTTTGACCGGATGCGCTGACGGATGGGTGAACACTGCCACCGAGATTCTCGCCGCGGATGCGCCCGCCAACAACTTATCAGCTATAACATTATCATTCGGACGAACATATAAGTCCACCGGCATTGTAGCTTGCAACTGCATTTGAACCGGCGCCTCCGCTGGCATACGATCCCAGACAGTATACTCATCTGGGGCTGGCACAGCCTCCGCTATATTACCAGAAAAACTTACTATACATATTGCAAACAATACCCCCACAATAGTTTTCATAATGGAACAACATGATTTCATAATCAGCGCCTCCTTTATTAAATTGATCAGCAATTATAAATTTCATAAAAATACGGTCAGATGAAGCTTATAATAAATTATATTAGAAACAATTTTTTCATGATACAATTATACCATATAGTTTATTCAAATGGTCCTAAATATCTATTCTCATCATGATGCTGCAGGAATAAATTCCTTTCATAGCTGCGTGCAGAAGGTATCCCTTAACGACTCCTTGGTTTCAGTTATATTCCCCCTGGTTGTTTCGTATAAAGACATCATGTATAATTTGCTTAGCAAACGTAGTACATTATAATCGTTGCTTGATTTTCAGGAGGTTCTATTGTTTTGAATAAGCAGGAAATATACCAACTTCTTACCGATGAACAAATTCATTATGAAGTTACCGAGCACGAAGCTGTATACAATATGGCCGATTTATCAAAGGTAGAGCTCCCTTACCCAAACGCTGATGCAAAAAATCTTTTTGTCCGGGATGACAAGAAGCAACACTACTACCTGATTACCGTTTCCGGAGACAAACGAGTCAACTTAAAGGATTTTCGAAAAAACAACGGAACCAGGCCTTTATCGTTTGCCCCTAAAGAAGACCTGCAGTCCCTGTTGGGACTTGAACCAGGATCTGTAACCCCCTTCGGACTGTTAAATAATACACAATGCCAGGTGGAATTTTATTTGGATGAAAGTTTTTTGACTTCATCAAATATTATTGGCGTACATCCAAATGAAAACACGGCCACGGTCTGGCTAAATGCTCAGGATTTGTTGGCTATCTTGCAAAAACATGGTACCATTATCCATATTGTAACAATATAAGCGAGGAGAAACATGCATGCAGAAATTTAAAATTGCTTTTTTTGATATTGACGGGACAATTATTGATATGAATCGCGGCGTAATGTCGAAACGGATGGAACAGACTTTGCTGAACCTGCAGCAGGAAAACGTGCTTATCTGCCTGGCAACCGGACGCGGCCCCGTAAACCTGCCCCGGTTTGAACGCGTGAACTTTGATGCCGTGATTGCCTTTAATGGCTCTTACTGCTATACACAGGACAAGATCATTCGCAAGAACCTGATTCCGGTAAACGATGTGCAAAAAATCATCAAAAATGCCACCAACCTCAATCGCCCAGTCGCGCTGGCCAGTGCGGACCGAATGGGCGCAAATGGCAAGGATCAGGATCTCGTGGACTATTTTTCTTTTTCCAAATCTGTTGTTACTGTCGTCCCCGACTTTGATAAAATGGCAACGGAAGATATTTATCAGATTATGTTGGGGTGCCGGGCCGAAGATCATGCAAAACTAATCGACGGTGTAAGTGGCGCCAAGGTTACTGCCTGGTGGGATCGCGCCGCCGATATCATTCCGGCAACTGGCGGCAAGGGCATCGCCGTGCAGGAGATACTGGATTATTTTCAGCTGAAAAAAGAAGATGCCATCGCCTTTGGTGATGGCGGCAATGACATTGATATGCTGGAGGCCGTTGGTATGGGCGTTGCCATGGGTAATGCCAAAGCTGATGTCAAAGCCATTGCCAATACGGTTTGCGGCCGGGTGGATGAAGATGGTATTTCGCTTTATTTGGGCCTCTGACTCGCAGCCGTCCTAAATCTTCCCAGCGCTTTAAAATTTTACAAACACCTACGAGAAAAGGGGCTATCATGTGACTGATAGCCCCTTTTTTGGCGCGCAGGTGTAACGTTTCCCATAATCCACCTTATCCTTGAGGACCGCCGTGATATTTTCTTAGGAACCTGCTATTTAAAGGATTCCTTTCAGCCCTATTTCCTGTGCCTTTTCTTTCATCCCTGCAATCGTTTCCCGGATAACCTCATCCAAATCCAATTGCAGCATAGCACAGCCATTTCGGATTGTGTCACGATTGACACCCGCCGCAAAAGATTTATCCTTGAATTTCTTCTTAACAGATTTAACCTCCAGGTCCAGTACGCTTTTAGAGGGGCGCATCAGACAAAGCGCATGAATCAGTCCTGTCAGCTCATCGACCGTGTATAACATCTTTTCCATAGGACTCTGGGGCTCCACATCCGTACAGATGCCATAGCCATGGCACTTCATTGCCCGTATGTAGATCTCATCAATGCCGCGCTCCTGCATGATTTCCTCGGCTTTTCGACAATGTTCATCAGGAAATTTTTCATAATCCAAATCGTGAAGCAGACCAGCAACTCCCCAAACCTCTTCCTCCTCTTTGCTCAACCTTGCAAAATGGCGCATTGCCGCTTCTACAGCCAATGCATGTTTTTGCAGCGCCGACGTCTTTGTATATTCGGTTAATAGTTCCCATGCCTCTGCCCTCGATAAAAATTTTTCCATAGCTAGAATTCTCCTTCAAATTTTTATTATTTGTCAAAGCAGTTAAAACAGCCAGCTAAAATCAACGCAAACTGCTCTGTCAGCTAAAGTAATTTTGTACTAAAAACATATATAAAGCAGTTCCTGCTCCAATACTCAGCAACATGCTTTTTTTCCACTTGTGGAAAAAAACAATAAAAACAATTGCTATGATTTCAGGAATAATCGTCCCGCGATTGCTAACCGAATCCTTTAGGCAATAAACAAGCAACAGCCCAATGACGGCATACGGCAAAACTCCCCCTAAATATTTAATATAAGCTGGTGGGTCTTTCCCCTCCGGGAAAATGAAAAATGGCAGAAACCGGGTTATCATCGTCCCTAATACAACAACAAAAATCGTCAAGATCTCCTGTGTTGTTGTCATTGCTCCACCACCATTTCTTCTGTCTTTCTATTTACCGAAAGGCAAAAAACAATCAGCACCATAGCAGGCAATATAAAATTCTGGCTGCCAAAAAACACGAGACACACCATTGCGCATAGCAATCCGGTAAGCGCCGACCGATGATCCTGTGTTTCTCCCCACTGATTTATAAACATAACAACAAAGAGTGCCGTCATTACAAATTCAATGCCGGTTGAATTAAACTGAACCACCTGCCCCAAAAGAGCGCCCAGCGTTGCTCCTAAAACCCAATATAAGTGATTAAGGAAGGTAACAAAAAACATAAACCACCCGCTATCAACCTCTACCGGCGGCTTCACAGTACAGTTAATCGAAAAAGATTCATCGCACATTCCATAGATTAGATATAATTTCTTCCAGCCGCAATTCTTGTATTTTCCCAGCATAGCAATCCCATAAAAAAGATGTCTGGCATTTACTGCAAGCGTCAAAAAAAATGCAGCCAGCGGATTAAAAGCGGCTAACAATAAATTTATCGTTACAAACTCCATCGAACCTGCAAAAATAAAGAAGCTCATTGACAGGGGATAAAGGAATGAAAATCCCTGGCTTTGCATAAGAAAGCCATATGATATTCCTAATAACAGAAAGCCAGCACAAATCGGTATAGTGTAAGGCAAAGCCGCCTTAAATGCTTTTATTTTCATAAGTAACCCCTCCCCTACGCTCCTTGATTTTCATGCTATTATCTCATATAATAAGCTCATAATCTTGTATTAAAACTTACGATTATCCAATATATCGAACGTTTTTTGTTTTTTATATCTTACATCTGTTCGATATATCTGTCAAGAAGGGTGTAGAAAACTTATGGAATTAGGAGCTATTATAGCTATAAATTTAAAAACCTTGCGCGAGGAACGCAACTTAACCCTGGGCCAGTTATCAAAAATAGCAGGCATCAGCAAAGCCATGTTATCAGATATTGAAAAAGGCACCAGCAATCCCACCATCAATACCATTTGGAAGATTGCCAATGGATTGAATGTCCCCTATACGAAATTAATTGACCGCATGGAAAAAGAAACTACTGTTATCCGCCATTCTGAAATCACCGCCCAAGTGGGAGAATCGACGCACTATCGGGTGTATTGTTATTTCACCAGTACACCGGTTAGAAACTTTGAACTTTTTTACGTGGAGTTAGATGGGAACTCATCGAACGCCTCCATCGGGCATTCAAAAAAAGCCCAGGAATATATTTATATTATGCAAGGGGAACTTAAGCTTCATACCGAAATGGGCGAGCATACCCTGCAGGCCGGAGACTCCATTATGTTTGATTCTTCAATTCGTCACACGTATAAAAACGATCAAAATACCCTGCTCACATTTCTGGTTATAAATTATTATCCGCAGTAAGAATCGCCCCTATTTTTACTGTGAATAATAATAAAATGCATACACTGATAATCCTTTAATTTCGCACGTGCAAGGAGGTTCGCCATTGTCTGTAAACTCTTTTGAAAATTACCCCATGAGCTGGCTGCCGCAGCTGAAAAACCGCACCGGCGCAATATACAAGGAACTGGCTGCGCAGCTCGAAGCGGCTATACAATCTGGTGAATTAAAACCCGGGACCAAGCTGCCGCCACAGCGCGAGCTGGCAGACTATCTGAATGTTAACCTCAGCACGATTACTAAAGTTTATAAGCTTTGCAGCCTGAAAGGACTATTGCAGACCACCATCGGGCGCGGAACCTATATTGCCTATGATGTAATGAACAGCCGCTGTCTCTGGCCGGACAACTGGAAAAATCCTCAAATCATTCCCCTGGGGGCCACACGGCCCGACGAAAATTCCTATACCGATGTACAGCGCCAGCTCAGGGATATTTTATCCGAGCCGGATTGTGTCAAATGGTTTGACTACGGCAGCGAACAGGACATGGACTGGCATCGACGCGCCGGGGCTCTATTGATGAAGCACGAAGGATTTGCTGCCGATCCAGCAAATGTCTTTCTCACCAGCGGCGCCCAAAATGCCCTCATGGCTTGCCTGCTGGCAGTCTGTTCCTACGGCGATGCCGTCGGTGCTGATCCTCTGACCTATCCTGGTCTTAAAGGTGCTGCTGCCGCTTTGGGAATCCGCCTGATTCCCCTGCCCTATCAGGGAGAGGACATCAATTTCACAGCGCTGGCTGCGATCTGCCATAAAACCCCACTTAAGGCTTTATATCTCATGCCGCAAAACCAAAATCCCACCACCCATACAATGAGCTCTGCAACCAAACAGGCATTGGTGGAATTTGCCGCGGCACAGGACATAGCAATCATTGAAGATGCCTCCTACAACCTGCTTACCACCCGGCCTACTATGCCAATTGCCAGCCTGCTGCCAGCACAGACTTTTTTTATTGCCGGCCTGTCCAAAGGCATTGCCCCAGGGCTGCGGCTGGCCTATCTGGCCGTTCCTCTCCCCTATGCCGACGCCATCACCACGGCGCTTTATACCATGTCCATCACAGTATCGCCTCTTATGAGTGAGCTTGCCGCCCGCCTTATCGTCTCAGGTGCTGCCTGGAAAACGCTGGCTAGACATCAGAAAGAAACCATCGCCCGCAACCAAATCGCCCAAAAATACCTGGGGCCATTTCTCTCTGACGCCGATGAAGCCTGTATCTTCCGTTGGCTCCACTTGCCTGCAAGCTGCAGCGGAACTGCCTTTGAACAGCTGGCCCGGAAAAAGGGCGTACAGGTTTACGCCGCTGAACGATTCGCCCTTGGTGACAGTTCGCCGGTGAATGCCGTCCGGCTGGCAGTCACCGCTCCGGCAAACCGATCCGATCTGAAAAAAGGCCTTCAGATCTTGCAAGATATACTTCATGACCTAAAAGACCCTTCCTAAATAACATGATAAAACATTATCCGCCATACAATATTTTTATTGTATGGCGGATTTTTATATTCTATACTGAACTGGCAATACTATGAATTTATAAAGGAGAAATTTTTATGAAAACCATTGGATTACTCGGTGGCATGAGCTGGGAAAGCACCACTACGTATTATCAAGTCATCAATGAAACGATCCAGCAACAATTAGGCGGCCTGCACTCAGCAAAGCTTCTGCTCTACAGCGTGGATTTTCACGAAATCGAAATCTGTCAAGCCCAGGGTGACTGGAAACGCAGTGCACAAATTTTAGATACAGGCATACAAGCCCTCGAAAAAGGCGGAGCTGACTTTATTGTCATTTGCACCAATACCATGCACAAAATTGCCCCCCTGCTTCAAGAAAAAACAAAGCTGCCCATCCTGCATATCGCCGACACAACCGCTGCCGCTCTCAAAAAGGACAAGATATCTAAAGCCGCCCTGCTAGGAACAAAATATACCATGGAGCAAAACTTCTATAAAGACAAACTAGTAGCCAGCGGCATCGAGGTTCTGATTCCAAATGAAGCCGACCGCAACATGATCAACCATATCATTTACGATGAGCTTTGCCTCGGAACAATCTCCGCCAGTGCCAAAAAGGAATACCTCCGTGTAATCAGCGCCTTAGAGGCTAAGGGGGCCCAAGGGGTCATTCTCGGGTGCACAGAAATAGGCCTGCTGATTAAGCAGCAGGACACTGCGCTGCCTGTATTTGATACCTCAATCCTTCATGCCCAAGCTGCGGCCCAAGCAGCACTCGCAGAGGGAAAGGCGGCGCTGCCGCTATGACGGAAGAAGAAAAAATTTTCAGGGGCAGAATTTTTAACGCCAGTGCCCCTGAACTGCTTAAAATCAAGCATGAAGCGCACACAGCCTGTCAAAAATACAACGCGTTGGACGAATATGATCCCTCACGGGCGGCACTGCTCAAAAACATTCTCGGCCGTATCGGCACTCCCTTTCGCTTTCAAGGGCCCGTGCAGTTCAACTACGGAAAGCACACCTTTATTGGCAACCATTTCATGGCCAACTTTAACCTGCTGGTCATGGACGATGCCCGTATCTACATTGGCAATAATGTAGCCTTCGGCCCCAACGTCTCACTGCTGGCAACGAATCACCCGCTGCTCGCCAGCGAGCGCTTGGGGATCAGTCCGGACGGACAAGCTACAGCATTCGCCGAATATGCTCAGGAAATTCATATCGATGATAACGTCTGGCTGGCAGCGAATGTAACGGTTCTCGGCGGCGTCCACATTGGCGCAAACGCCGTCATCGGTGCCGGCAGCGTTGTCACCCATGATATCCCGCCAGCTACGCTCGCCGCTGGTGTTCCCTGCCGCCCTTTACGGCAAATCACAGCCGCAGAAAGTTGCCGCCACCTGTTT
>Ga0183099_1001433_pt1 | contig 13844 bp, 12 predicted proteins | sample Biomet1_FD_127788 | JGI IMG/M metagenome (GOLD analysis project Ga0183099, IMG submission 127788) | Microbial communities from bioreactor (seeded with anoxic lake sediment) at LBNL, California, USA - Biofuel metagenome 1 | ecosystem: Engineered > Bioreactor > Anaerobic > Unclassified ... | reverse complement strand
ATGGCATTTAGCAAAACCACAAAAAGGGTTGTCCCAAAAGCTGTTCTTATTGCAATGTCATGCTGAAGCCCGGTCTCCTGCAAAAGCCAGTACTGAACAGGAGACATGATAAAGCCTCCACCAATACCAAGCATGCCCGAGACAATACCCGTAAAAAATCCTGTGAGAATAAGGATACCAAGATAAAGGGGGTCTGTAGGAGTCATTTCCAGTCAAGTATAATTAATTTTATAATTACCTGTGGTCTTGCTATTTTTCTCCCAATTTTTGATATTGAATAAAGAATATACCGTTAATCTAACTGTTAAGAACGCTGTGAGTAGTACTACAATAAGTAAGTATGGATATGTACTTATTGATTTGGGTTAAGAAGCTATTTCTCCAAAAGATTTTTCATCAAGTGCAACATCCGGTGATGCACCATTCAAAGTAACAAAAGTAGTTAAAAAAATAATATTTACTTAAAGCTATTAAAAAATAATTTTGTAGTCGTAAGCAAATGCTGGTTATGCTTTTTTGCCTATGAGACAGGGAGGACAAATATTGTAAAATAAAGGACTAGATAACTTTTTGAGGAGATAAACCTCTAGTTACTACCTGCTTCCCTAAGTGCCACAAGTGTGAAAACAAGTTTAGATAGTAATATTGATTGAGGCTATTAAACGTTTTTAAGTTGATCTATTTGTATTTGTAGTCTGAGAGAAAGCCATCTGTAGCTGATTATGATTAGGGCATCATAACTTTATAAGCGAAATTATTTCGTGATGAAATATAAATAAACACTGGCGCGAATATAACCGTTGATCATAGCGGATGCGCCAGTACAACTTAGATTTTGCTCTCTAAATACTTAAGTCCTAAATTTTTTCAAGATTGAATAACAAAACCGTTTTTCTTTTAGTATTTTCTGTCCTTCTGTTCCAGTTACAAAATCAATGAACTTCTGAGCTGCTTCTTTATGTGTGGAAGAAGAAACTACTGTTATCGGATATGTGATAGGAACATTGACAGGTACATTGGTGACGATTTTTACAGTGCCGGGTTGTGCAGTCTTTACATCAGATATAAATACAAACCCTGCATCCACTTCTCCTCTCTCTACGTATATAAGTACCTCTTTGACATCATCGACAAGTACGATCTTATTTTGTATCGGACTCCACAAGCCCGCTTCAGTTAGTGCGGAGCGTGCATATTTACCTGCCGGGGCAGTATCAGGGTCACAGCTGCTAATTTTTCCAACTTTAGGATCAGCCAAGTCTTTTATACTCGTTATATTAAGTATACTGTCTTCAGGGACAATAAGCACAAGTGAATTGTGAGCAAAGTCTTTTCTTGAACTATTGTCGATAAGTGATTCATTGGCAAGTATATCCATTTGATTTTCATCCGCTGAGGCAAAAATATCGACAGGAGCTCCTCCTTCAATCTGCTTACGTAGGTTCCCTGAACCTGCAAAATTCAGGCTCACATTCGTTCCAGGATTTTTCTTCTCAAACTGGGAAGCAATATCCGTAAAAGCGTCAGTAAGGCTAGCAGCCGCTGAAACTGTTATAGTTTCAGACCCTGCTGTACCTGGATTTACTGGAGTCACCGTTGCATTTGGAGCTTCACCTTTATTACCAGCGCATCCTATTGCAAGGAATACACTTAACAATACTAATAGAATTATCAGTTCTTTTCTCAGATTTTCACCCCTTCTGATACAAGCTTGACCCCCCTATGATACAAGCTTGTGTATAAACAGAGGACTTATGTGAATATAGAACTTAGTGATTGAACTGAGAAATCAATAGCATTCAAAACCCCAATATATTAGCCAAAAATTTGACTTTGAATTTACAGAAAAGCATCACTCAAAAAGTTACTGACCGATATTTTTTAATATCTAATTGTAAATTTACTTTCAAACATAAATTCTTAATAAAATTTATATAAAATTGAACTCTAAAATTGTTTGCTAGTAACAAATGCATATCTAAAAAGCTGCTAACCGGTAAAAGACAGCCGAAAATTTGAACACGGTTTTTTTCTATTGGGATCTGGAAAGTCACGATCTCTCCTAAATTCCCCCACCCGTCTTCCAAGATGCAGGGAAAAGGCGTATTCCTGAAAACCTGTTGACATTGAGGTACTAGTTCATAAAAAATGGTACCGTGCTGTGAAATTACTGTGCACTGTTCATTCAGTATGAAAATGGACTGCTGTGCAGTGTACAGAACAATGTTGAGAGGTAAGTAAAATGCAAGATAAGATGTCACTATCTACTTTTTCCAAAAAGTGCACCGAACTCACAATATCTAAATTTTACATCAGAGGGCGTTGATTATGTTTTTCAAAAACATAGTCTGTCCCGCGTGTGGGGCTGCCTGCGACGATATCCAAGTTGAAATAAAGAACGGAAAGATTGAAGCTAAAAATGTATGCAAGATGGGAATTTCCAGATTTAATGAGATTACAAGTCCTCGAAGATTTAAACAGCCCCTTCTAAATTTCGGAGGAAAATTAAGACCGGTTTCCTGGGAAGGAGCCATTGAAATAGCCGCAGATATCCTGGCTTCGGCAAAGCGTCCCCTGATTTCCCTAGGCAGCGAAACTTCCTGTGAAGCACATGAAGTGGGGCTTAAGATAGGGGAATATCTGGGTGCAATTGTTGATACAATCGGCAATGGAGCCACAGTGATGGGAACTCAGGAAGCCGGAAAAGTCGGTGCAACTGAAGGGCAGAAGAAAAACAGGGGAGATCTCATTGTCTACTGGGGAACAAATCCACTTGAATCCATGCCCAGGCAGATGTCTAGATATGGGATTTTCCCTAGAGGTTATTGGACAAAACGCGGGCGTTTTGACAGGACAATCATTACGGTAGACCCAACAAAAACTCTAACTGCTAAGGCTTCTGACCTGCATGTGCAGCTTAAACCCGACTCCGATTATGAGCTAATAAGTGCACTCCTGACGCTTTTACATGGAAAAACTCCCCATCATTCAGTAGAGGAAATTACAGGAGTTCCTATTCCTGTGATGGAAAAAATGCTTGATTTGATGAAAAACTGCAACTTTGGGACTCTCTCGGTAGGAGTTGGACTGTCTTCATCTCTTTGGAAGTACAGGAACACTGAAATTGCCATGAACCTTGTGAAAGAACTGAACAATTATTCCAAGTTTACCTTTGGAGTTATCCGCAGTCAATGCAACGCGGCAGGCTTTAACCAGGTTGCTTCCTACATGTACGGGTACCCCTTCGGGCTTGATTTCATGCGTGGACACCCACGTTACAACCCTGGAGAATTCACAACCGTGGATTTGCTTCGAGAAAAGGACGTGGATGCAGCTTTTGTAATATGTGCTGATCTTTTGAGCCAGATTCCCCCTGACTGTGCAGCTTACCTTGCAGAAATTCCTTTGATCTGCCTGGATACAATTCCTTGTCCAACTACGTCTATCTCAGACATTGTGCTTCCGGGAGTCATTGATGCCATGGAATGTGACGGGACGTTCTACAGGCTTGACGATATGCCTATTTACTTTGAACCGTTCCTTGATTCTCCATTTAAATTCACTCAGAGTAATGAAAATACCTTAAAACAGCTCTTTGCAAAAATAAAAGAAAAAAGGAATCATACCGATTTTCTCCAATCTGCATGTGAGCAAGTGGAAGCAACACCTGTATTTTTGCCCGGATTCTGATTAGGTCCACAAAATAGGGCCTTCCAATTTTTTTATGTATCTTTTGAATCTTGACAAAATAGCCTTTGATGTTGTTTTGCCCAGGTTGATCGGTCAAGTTTACGGAGATTCAAAAAGCTTTTGTTGGGAAAAAGAGTAAGATCGTCAATTAAGCTCAAGTAATTTTTTGATGGGACTTCTAAACGAGAAACTAACGCCCAGGGCAGGATTTGAACCTGCGCTCTCCCAAAGAAGAAACGGTTTTCGAGACCGTCGCCTTACCACTAGACTACCTGGGCATTTTGTTTTAATGTGAGAAAAATTTCCGGGCGCTGCCCGACGTTTTTAATGCAACGTGTTTCAGATACAGGGTTAGTGAATATACTTTCTCTCTTATATATCTTATTATTCCCGAACTATTAGATCTTAAAAATCGAAAAGTGAACTCTGACCTGCATTATCATCCGATTCCTTATCATCCGATCCTTCTCTTTCTGTTTCACCTGTCCCTTTTCGAGGCTTTTTGTCACTCTTTTTTTCGGGTCTGGTTTTTTTTCCGGTTTTTACCTTTTCGAGGTCTGCCAATGAAAGCTGTCCATTGTGCCGGGTTTCTTCCTCTGTCAGGTTTTCAGGCAGCTCAAGCCAGCCGTACTGGCCTCCTCCACCGGGATGGATTATGACATTGCCTTTTCTGAACGCCAGGATTGCGTTTACTATTCGGTCATCACCCACGATTTTCAGGTCTTCCGGTTCTGAATATATGAGAGCTTTAACCTCGTTTCCGAAGCGTTCTATAAGCTTGTTCCAGGCCGTTTGCACACCTTTTGTCTGAACGCTTGCATGACCGAGCGCCATCTGGATGATTTCCGCAAGAGGAATTAGATGAAGGTAAGGAGGACGGTGTTCAGGATGCTTCGGCTCTTTAAAGTCTGCGAGCTCATTGATACGATCAAAAACCCCTTTCTTTATGACACCTCTGCAAATCGGACAATGCCATTTATTCTCAACGGCTTCAGGAAGTGTATATTGGGTAAAACACTTAATGCAGGCTGACCGATTGTATTTTCCCTCTTCGGGAAAGAACCCTACATTCAGTGTAGCTTTGTATCCCTGTTCTCTGAGAATAGCTTTTTTTAAGCCGTCAAAAGTAAGCTCAGGCACATCAAACTGCGTAAATTCCCTTGCCAGTTTGTTGGTCGATGGAGAATGTGCATCAGAATTCGAAAGAAAAGTCAGGTGGTGCAGATCTTCTATTCGGTCGGCATAATCGCTGTCCGCACTCAGGCCAAGTTCCAGGAAAGAAATATAATCTGTCATATCCCCGTAACAACTTTTCAGGCTGTCATGATAACCATAAAGCGCAGTCCAAGGGGTAAAGGCATGGCAGGGGCCGATTAGAGCCCCAAGGTCTTTGCAATTTCTGCAATTTCACTGCCATCCAGCCTGACACTCGGACGGCCGTCGGCTTCAAGATTGCCGAAAGGAGCAATGCGCTCGGCCAGTTCTTCAGCTTTTGAAATTGAAGGTAAAATTAGAAGATGATGTACGCGTTTGCTGTCTTCTATCTCGGTAGTAGGGATAAAATAAATCTCATCTATGCGGATTTCTTCATCCGAAAGGGCTACTCTTTTGATTTCTTCAAGCCACTTTGGGTGAGTGCAGTCTGCAGTACCGATTAATTCCATCCCTTTTTTTGAAGCCTCCCTGGCAATTGTCGGCAATTCCATTTTCTTAGAAGATGCCATGGAGTACTTTGAATGGAGATGGAGATCTGTATTGACTTTCATTTCCTTCCCTTTACCGGAAACTCTAATTTTTAGAGCTCGTTTTTAATTAGATAATTATTTCTAATTGCCTAATTGTTTTAATTATCTAATATTTTAATTCTCGGACGTGAGTTATTGAAAACCATAAGCAGAAGGATTTATCTAGAATTTATTCAAATTTGGGGGGTGTACTTGCTTTTTCGGAATTGATCAATGACTCACGGACACGACCTAATTATCTAATATTTTAATTATCCAATGCCCTATCATCCTATGTAGCGCAGGTCTTCTTCTGTCGGTTTTACTTCCTGAATCGTCTGCTGCTCTTCTTTTTCCTTTAGCTTTTCCAGGATGTTCTCCATTTCCTCGGCTTTTTTCTCAAGAGACTCGGTATTTACCTCGATCCCGAACATTTTACAGAGTACCTTTAGAAGGGACTGAGCGCTTTTAGGGTCCATTAAATATCCCGGGGTCATGCCCATAAGACAGGCAGCATCAATACCTCGCATCTTGCTGAAAGCTACAAGCAGGCCCGAGGCTCCAACTATTCCTCCACTGGGTTCGGATTCTCTGAACTCTACCCCGTACTCTTTGATTTCTTCGATCAGTTTCGTACTATTGGCGACTCCAAGGACGGTTTCATCATAGGTCAGTTTGCCTGTCGGATACCCTCCGAGCGTGTAAATTCTCGGTACTCCAAATTCTTCTGCGATGTCAAGGTAAAGCGAACAGAGTTCATAATGCCCCTGCGAAGTTGTACTCTGATGATCTCCTACAAGGAAAAGGAGATCATTCTCCTTTGCTTTCCCGTAGTATATCATGTTGCTTACCGGACGGACAGTACAGTCTTTATTGACCAGAACCTGAGGTGGAAAATGCGGAGAATAAACCTCCATAATCTTTTCAGCCCCAAGCTCGTCTACCAGATGCTCCGCCACTAGCTTGCCTACAAGTCCTACTCCTGGAAGTCCGACTACAAGGATGGGGTCTTTGAGCTCAAGATTTTCTTTCAGGCGGACAAGTGTATTTTGCTGCATAACAATTCCTTATCCTTTCTTTGCTATTCTGCGGTCCCTGCCATAAGGGTCCTGAGGAGAAAAGCGGGCCGGATGTGCGGAGAAAACTTTCCCCCCACAAACCGGACAAATTTCCCTTAAAGTGTACCTGCCGCAATTTTTGCATTTGCGGATCTTTTGTCCCAAAGGATATCACGCCTTTGCTGATTCGATGTGCCGCTTGAAAGTCCCATGTCCACCAAGTTTGGCAATGGTATCGACTGCAATCTGGGCGGATTTTTTAAGAACTGATTCGGCTTTTTTATAATCCGGGGCAATTACTTTAATTCGGTATCTTGGGGCCCCTGTGTAGCTTATTTCGAGCCTGATATCTTTTCCATCAACATCACTGATAGAATTTGCAGCACTGAGAGCCTGCTTTATGAACTCTATGCCATTTGGAAGGTTACAGGTCAGATCTACATAGCCTGCGATGTCGACAAAAGGCAGTTTGATGTTTTCCCCTGCTATTTTGATTATACTCTTTAAGTATTTCTTATTGACTTTGATTCCTTTGAAGGCTTTTTCCCCTTCGACAGCAGCTTCTTCAAAGGCAGAATATGCACTTCCGAACTCTTCTACGAGTTTTTCGTGCAAATCTTGCAGGGTACTTTCATCGGTTTTCGTCTCTTCAGCCACGAACTGGAGCCACTTGGCAGCTTTTTGCTCATTTTTCCATTCCTGGATTTTAGCGCGCCGCTGGTGTTCATTTACGTCTTTCAATGAAAGGTCTATGTGGCCGCGGGAAGGGTCCACGTTAAGAACCTTGCAGACTATTTTCTGCCCTTCCCTTACGTAGTCCCTGACGTACTTGACCCAGCCTGCTTTAATTTCGGAGATATGGATAAAACCTTCCCTTCCTCCGAACTCCTCAAGCTCGACATAGGCTCCGAAATCCGTCACATTCTTTACAGTACAGACAACAAACTCTCCGACTTCGGGCCAGTTATCGTTTCCCATTCGCACCACTTCTCAAATTTTATTTCTTTATTACTTTTTACTCTAATGCTGTAAAGTGCTCTTATCAATCCAATTATTGAAGCACTTCCAGAATGTGAGTAGTAATTGTCGATTTTCCACCGGTTGGTTCGGCAAGGGTCCTTCCACAGACAACGCAGGTGATTTTACGGCTCGCGCTTCCGAATATGATCTGTTCGTTTTCACAGTCGTTGCACTTTACGCGCAGGAACCTGCTTTTTGGCCTCTGAGTATAATCTACCATTTTATCTTACTCCTTGAACTCGAACTTCTTTGCCCTGAAACAGGGTCTCTGGTGGGCTTTCTTACATACTGTGCAGCGGTATCTGAGCCAGATACGTTTTGTGGGTTTATCTCCACCGGGCACCTTGGAGAACTTTCCGCTGTTTCCTATGCCTTGCTGTCTGTTCTTCTGTCTTGTAATGTGAGCCATGGATGAAGCCTGACCCTTCTTTACCCTCTCAACGACTACTTCCTGATGGGTTTTACAGTAAGGGCAGTAAGTCCTGAACCTCTTTGGAATCTTCATTCTTTACACCTTTTTAATGATTATTGATATTGCAGCTTGCCTTCTCCGATTTCCGCGGGAAGGCACTATTATTACATAGAATATGTGTATTTACATATGAAATATACGTATGGCGTTTACGTATGGCATTTTGATCCTGGGAAGATCTTATTTGGAAAGCCTTTGATTGGATGAACTTGAGATTTTCCAGACCTCTTCCTATCTCGATATCACGATTGGTGTCCTTCCATCGAGGACGAGGTCAGAGCATGCTACCAGCCTTTTTAATAAGGATTGAGCGAAAATTCTGCATGCCATCAGGTTAAGCTACACAGATTTAGCTACTCTCAGTTTTTGCTCAAGCTTTTTATGAAAAAGCTTGCATGCTAACAAGGTTAAGCTACACAGATATAGCTACACATATATAACTCATACTATTACCTGGTAAGCTTTCCTACCTTAATTCGTATTTACTGGGTTCCTGAACTGCCTGCCTTCTTTTTTCTCAAGCTAAAATAAGCTGTAAATCTCAGAAAATTAATTTTTTCCGGGAAATAAGTCTTTTCCGGATTCCTGTCCTGCAATCAGTTTAGCTGCGTTTCGCTTTACCAGCCCTGTAGCATTGAGCTGCGGCAAAACAACGACTTCTTCGGCACTGACGGTATAATTCCGGCCGTCTGCGCCTGTGAAGGTCGGCAGATCCTTCAATATTCGAACAACAACGTATTCCTCATTTATATTGTTTTTGTCCGGCTCTGGTCCCGTTCCCCCTCCGACTGCAATAACGGGAATCCCAATTCTTGCCTCCGCTTCACCCCTGATGCCGGCAGGAACCTGTATTCCCACTGCGATCTCGGGCCAGACTGCAGTATTCTCGGAATCAGGGTACAGAATAGGGTCTAAAAGTTCTGTTTTTGCGGCCTCAATTCCCTGCAGTACAAGGTCATAAAGCCTTTTTTCCACAGGAAGCAATTTTTCGATATCCTTTGAAATAGGTTTATTCGCATTAGACTGGAATGTTGCCATTTCAATAGCCTTTCCTATCCGCTTCATGAAGATGGTTTCAAGGGCAGAAAGCGCTCCTTCATGCTCGTCGCGAAGAATCTTTGACTCTGGAGAACGAGAATTGTCTATTCTCTTTATATCTCCTTCAAGCTCCCTGATATATTTCTCAGCTTCCAGATAAAAATCAGCCTGAATTGCCTTTAATTTCTGGTTCCGTTCTTTACGCAGGGTTTGGCTGATTTCTTCTAGATCCATACTCTGCAACACCTCTACAAATTAGATACACTGCCGCATACTCAGGAACTTCATGTATGCCTTCTTCTACTCTTAAATCCTTGCTCTTTAATTGCACTGTAAAAGTCTTTGAGACTGTTACCTTTACCGGCCTTTCGCCAAAGACAACGGCATCGTTAAGCGGATCAAACTTCTCTAACTCGGATAAAGCAAGTTTCTTAACCAGCATCCCTGACCCGCCGTGCAATGAACCCGGCACCCGGATCAAACGTTTAATATCGGCAGTTACAGGTTCGTCAACGCTTGCTCCTAAATCTATTCCACATTCTTTAGTAGATTTAATTACAAAATGCTTTAGAACATTTCCTGATTTTTTGATATTAAAATCTAGACGACCGCGATTCAATATATCTATTTAAATTTTTTTCACTTGATGCTATTTTTATCAAATTATTTATTGATGTTTGACCTAAGTTCTCTCCTTCTTCTCTCATTTTTTCTTGCAAATCTATGAACATTTCCTTCTTATACTTCTTTTGTACTTCTTTCTGTAAATAATCTACAGTATATCTTGCAATTCTTTTTCCCCAACCATAATCATATCCTTTAAGAACCCATCTCTTCGGATTTTCTCCTCTTCCTTTATTTTTGGATCCTGCTCCATATTCACCAGCAATTTCCTCTTCTCTAAAAAATTTTTCGTAATTCACATCTTTTCCGCTAATATAATTAATGATTTCTCTTCTTTCAGCACTTCCAAACGCCAGAACTTTTGGGCTTTTGATATGGAAATGATACCCTCTCCCTCCGGAAAACACCAGCTCTATCTCCTGTTCAGAAAACCCAAAATCATCTAAAAGAAAATCCATGAGCTTGAAAGCTTCTTTCTTTACAAGCTCAAGCATATCGGCATAATTCCTCGGGGCATCTGGCAGGTGGTCTGCATCAAGGTCAAAAATCAATTCTGCCCCAAGCCAGTTCTTCTCATTCATCTTCCTGGCATCAGGATATTCGTAATACGCAGTCGAATTGTAAACATGCGCAGGAGCCATGCCGTAAAGATAGTCAAGAGCTTCTCGGGGTGAGCCAAAGGCCTTGTGCCTGTGCATCATTTTATCAGGCATATCGTCATAGAAAATAAAAGCCCATTCTCTGTTAGGCAGATGGTCAGGGAGACCGATTTCGGCATTTTTGTAATAGTTCTGGAAGCGAGTTTTCAAAAAACGGGCGGTTCGACTGTCCATGGTTCAGGGTTTTCCGGAGTTTTGGATTTTATTTGTTAGGAATTTAGTTTAGGTTTTTCCTTAGATAAATTATCTCATATTTTACTTTTGTTTATAAGGGTTTTCAAAACAATTTAACCGTCAATTTGAGTTTAAATCGGAATATTTGAAGCTAATTAAAAATCACTACAGGATAAAGAAAAAGTACTGTGCCCAAAAGGAAGTTCGGACTCGTAATCGGGATATACGATTATTCTTATCCTGAACTCTCAGATTATTTGAAGTAATATCCCAACCAGGTACAGGTAATGCTCTTATTGGTGCCTGTGAAAAACCATAAGAAATATAGTAACTGACAGAGAAATAAGAACCTTTGGGGAGAACTCTTGTGGAAAGCAAAATCAGTATTAAAAACTATATTCATACAGTCAGGAACTACCTTAAAAAAGAAGAGACTGAAAGCTTACCTTTTCTGGCAGATTCTGAAAACCCGGGAAATTATGAAACCTTCACCAGCCCTTCTACAGGCATGGAATTTATATTGATTCCAGCCGGCGAATTTAATATGGGTTCACCTTCGGAAGAAAAGGGCAGATTTGATTCCGAATCGCCGGCCCACAAAGTAACAATTAATACCTCTTTTTATCTGGGTAAATCGGCTGTCACGCAAAAACAGTGGAAAATAGTTATGGACAACAATCCTTCACACTTCAAAGGTGAAAATCGCCCTGTTGAGATGGTTTCCTGGAAAGATGCTCAGGAGTTTGTTACAAAGCTGAACGAAAAAGAAGGAAACGATAAGTATCGCTTACCTTCAGAAGCCGAATGGGAGTATGCCTGCCGGGCCGGCACACAAACAAGGTATTTCTTTGGTGACGATGAGTCAAAACTTAATGAATACGCATGGTGTGCTGGAAATTCAGGTGGTGAAACTCACTCCATTGGCCAGAAGAAACCAAATTCCTGGGGATTTTACGACATGCATGGGAATGTCTGGGAATGGGTACAGGACGAGTGGCATGAGAATTATAATGGGGCTCCTTCCAATGGAACCGCATGGGAAGAAGGAAGTACCATTGATCGGGTTTCTCGTGGGGGAAGCTGGCATTGTAATACTGAATTTTGCCGTTCCGCTGGCCGCTTCAGGCGCGAAGCTGAGAGTAGTTTAGGCAACTTGGGCTTTCGCCTGTTAAGGGAATTGTAGTCTCTTTCGTCTTTTTTACATTAATATTCAGACTTATTCAGACTTCCAGGGCATCCTAAAACTTTCAAGATAGTGCCACATCTTTGTAAGCATACTACTTCCTGATAAATGCAAAAAAGCAAATCATATATACATTAAAGAAAACTTAAGTCTTTGATTGTGGAATCACTGGTGACAAAATGCAGCAAGTTCTTGATAAGTTTAATTTTTCTATCATACTGAAATCTGGGGACACTGAAGCTTCTTCGGAATACTGGCAGGAACAGTGCTGTCAGTTATACGGTTCAATTTGCAGGAGTATACCTGATGGTTGGATAGAACCTTTAAAACGTGATTGTTCTGAAGGAGAGCGAGCCGATATCGCAACTATTTTCAGCACACTTGCAGTTTTCGGTATAACAGGGAAAGTTTTTGCAGAGATAATTCTTGAAGCAATGAAGACGTGGCTTGAGTACAGGCCAACTGCCGAAATTGAACTAAAATGCCCTGACGGAAGTACGGTCAAAATTTCAAACCTGCCTCTCGCAAAATTATCTAAATTTTTTGAAGAAAACCCGCAGATATCAATCTGTGAAGGACTCAATTGTTTCAAGGAGTCTAACGAGTAATACATTCGTTTTTTTGCATCATGACTGGCAAGAGAATCGGGCTTGTTATTGGAAATAATTACCCAAATTCGAATAAAGAGCTGAGGTTTGCAGTAGCCGATGCTATAAAAATGAAGGAAGTTCTTCTGGATAAAGATATCTGCGAATTTGATGAAGTTGAAGAATCAATAGATGATACCTTTGTAGATGCAAGGATCAAAATTGAAAAAATACTGAAAAATGCAAATCATGACGACCTTGTTTTCATTTATTTTTCCGGTCATGGTAAAAAACATCTGGACAATGGACTGCGTTTGCTATTCAAGGACGCTAGAGAAGATTTCCCTCTGGCAACATCACTAAATTTTGATTACATCAACAGATGCATGAGATATCCGTCGCTTAAATCAGTTATTATCGTTCTTGATTGCTGTTATAGTGGTGTTGCTGGAATAAAAGGAGACGACCTGGAAGAAACACTTTCTAATTACTCCTCTGGTTCAGGTACGGTTATTCTTACATCTACAGGTCTGATCGGATCATCGAAAGCGAAGGAAGATGCAGAACTCAAACACGGAATTTTTACTAACTACTTGCTGGAAGGTCTGGAAAATGGCGGTGCAGATGAGGATGAAGATGGCCTCATATACGTGAATGATTTGTATGAATATGCCCGCAGCAGAACGATAAAACGAAGTTCTCAATCTCCGGTTATGAAAACTCAGATGGAAGGGAAAATTCAAATCGCTAAGAACCCCTTGAAAGTTAAAAAAAATAATTTTATTTCGAAAAGGGACAAATTAGTTGAAATATATGATGATGGACTCCTCCCTCATGACGTATTTGACATATCTATGATTGTTCTTGTTGATGCCTATGAAAAACCAGATGAATTAACAAAAAGTGACGAAAAAATAAGAAAATCTCTGGAGAATCTTCTGGAAGGTAAAATAAGTGTTAAATCATACATTCCAACAGTTCAAAGCTACCTGAAAAATGAAAAAGTTGAAGCTTCATATATTCTGGAAAAGTTTAGAAACACAGAAATCCCCAAAACTTTCATCAGCCCTTCTACAGATATGGAATTCGTACTGATTCCCGCCGGAAAGTTCATGATGGGTTCGCCTTCGGAAGAGCAGGGCCGGTATGATGACGAAAGTCCTGTTCATGAGGTAACAATTAAAAACTCTTTTTATATGGGTAAATATCCGGTCACTCAAAAACAGTGGAAGAAGGTTATGGGGAATAACCCTTCAAACTTCAAGGGTGAAGATCGGCCTGTTGAAATGGTTTCCTGGGAAGAGGTTCAAGAATTTGTTACAAAACTGAATAAAAGGGAAGGCGCTGATAAATATTGTTTACCATCAGAAGCTGAATGGGGATATGCCTGCCGGAGCCGATAAAGTCCTGTTCATGAGGTAACAATTAAAAACTCTTTTTATATGGGGTAAATATCCGGTCACTCAAAAACAGTGGAAGAAGGTTATGGGGAATAACCCTTCAAACTTCAAGGGTGAAGATCGGCCGGTGTTGAAATGGTTTCCTGGGAAGAGGTTCAAGAATTTGTTACAAAACTGAATAAAAGGGAAGGCGCTGATAAATATTGTTTACCATC
>Ga0183099_1001432_pt1 | contig 13851 bp, 13 predicted proteins | sample Biomet1_FD_127788 | JGI IMG/M metagenome (GOLD analysis project Ga0183099, IMG submission 127788) | Microbial communities from bioreactor (seeded with anoxic lake sediment) at LBNL, California, USA - Biofuel metagenome 1 | ecosystem: Engineered > Bioreactor > Anaerobic > Unclassified ... | reverse complement strand
AAATTTAAATCAATCTAATTTTGCTGTTGAATTACAGTCTGATATTTTACATTGACCTGGAAAAATAGAAAACACAAAATTATTTACACTACCTAGGAGGTAGGTGATTAATTCACCTGCCGACCTCTCACAGCACCGTACGAACGGTTCCGTACACGGTGCTTCGACTTTATATTAAATATGAACTGCCTGATAGTGGTCTAGTAGCGATACTAGACCTTTTCTTTTCAGGATTTCCTTTGTTACTGCCCTTTGCATTATGAATGAGCTTGCTACTCTGGCATATCCTTTTCTGGAATTTGCCCATTCCCATCTACTTCTGTTGTAGCTATTGGACTTTAGTTTGTCATGCAACCTTATCCGCAGATTTCGCCTGATGCGATTTCTGTTTGTCAGGCCGGAGGTTTGCCTCGGGCTTCCTTCAGATTCCGCCTCACGGCGGACACCCTTGCCTCTGACTATACACTTCCCGCTACTGGGCTGGGCATGTTCGGGACTTTCACCCGTTAGACTACGCCCATGCTGGGCGCACATGAAAAAGCCGGCCTGACCCGCCGGCTTTTCGGTTATTTTTTCCAGATATCTTTATTTACTAGCTTTGTAAAACTCTGAATCAGCTTTACTACCTTGATAGAAACATTTGTATCGCTGTAATCAGGTGCAAGAACCACCGCTTCATTATTGTTGTTCATTGTGACCGACATTTCAATAGCCTGCAGGATTTCTCCCGTTTTGATCCCGCCTATAATGAATGTACCTTTATCCAATACTTCCGGCCTTTCCGTTGAAGTTCTAAGCGACACACTGGCAAAACCCAGCATAGAGCTTTCCTCTGCCAAGGTTCCACTATCCGATAAAACGCAATACGCATTTTGCTGGAGTTTGTTGTAATCCATAAAACCCAACGGTTTAATATTGTTCACATTTTTGTGGAATACAAATCCCCTCTTTTCAATGATCCTTTGCGTTCTAGGATGGGTTGAAAATATAATTGGGAGACCGTAGTTTTCAGACACGTCATTAATTGCAGTCATCAAGGACATAAAGTTTTCTTCATTATCGATGTTTTCTTCACGATGGGCAGAAACCAAAAAGTATTCTTTTTCCTTCAAATTTAAATCATTTAATATATTACTTTCATCAATTTGCGATTGGTGTTTAACAAAAACCTCTCTCATCGGCGAACCAGTCACGAAGGTATATTCCCCCATCAATCCTTCTCTAAGAAGGTACCTTCGGGCATGTTCAGTGTAAGGCAGATTCACATCAGAAATATGATCCACGATTTTACGGTTGATTTCTTCAGGCACATTCTGATCGAAGCAGCGATTTCCCGCTTCCATATGGAAAATCGGCACTTTCAGCCTTTTCGCAGGAATTGCGGCTAATGCAGAATTGGTATCCCCGAGAATAAGAATTGCATCCGGCTGTTCCTTTTGCAGTAAATCATATGACTTGGCGATAATATTGCCCATTGTTTCGCCAAGAGTCTCACCAACTACTCCCAGATAATAATCCGGCTCTCGTAGCTGCAGGTCTTCAAAAAATACTTTATTTAATGTATAATCCCAGTTCTGACCCGTATGGACCAGAATATGGTCACAGTAGATGTCAAGCTTATTGATTACCTGACTCAATTTAATAATTTCCGGTCTTGTTCCGATAATTGTCATTACTTTTAATTTCTTTTTCATTAAACTCACCTAAAAATAATATTGCGGATATAACTGTTTATGGGTATTCATCCATTGTTTCATTTCAGTCATCATTTCTTCATAGCTTGGGACTTCAAAATCAAAATCAGATCTGGTATTCCATAATGACTTATCGACTTGAATATTGTGATTCGGAGTTATTAATAAACTATCATTTCTGAAATATTTATTGAAAAGTTTTAATAACTCAAATTTATTAATACCTTCTTGATTGACCAGCTGATATAAACCGGTCAAATGTTGTTTTGAAACACATTCAATCGCTTTCGCCATTGTAATAGATGTTACCCCATTCCAAATAGCGCCAGTATAACCACTTATCTCTCCTTTCTGCTTCATAAACCAATTAAATAATCCAATCCCATCCTTGTTCATTTCTGGACCTATCTTGGAATTTCTGAATGTGAGATTTTTGCTGTCAGCAATCTCTCCAATCGCTTTCGTTCTATTATAAAATGTCATTGCATCAGCGGGATCATTTTCTTTATAGCGTCCTCTCGTGCCCGAAAAAATGCAATCAGTACTTAAATGTATAACCCATGTTTCCATCCCTAGAGTAATTTCAGCTAAATAATGAGGTAGGAAGCCATTTACTAGAACTGCTTGTGGTTTATCCCGGTCAGCAGCTTCATTTAAAACTCCTGTACAGTTTACTATTATATCATAGCCGCCTTTATCTATAATCTCCTTGACCATTTCTAGATCTCGAAGGTTTATGTTATGATTTTCTCCACAATAATCAAATCTTGAATCTGTTAGAGTATCAACCTTATGACCCTTTTCATATAGATATATCGCTGTTACATGCCCAACCAAACCCGAAGCGCCAACAATTAAATACTTCATTCTATACTCGCCACTCTTCAAGTTCTTTTTTTACGAAATCCAATGATAATAATTTACTTTTTACTTGTTCTTTATTTAATTGCACGGTATTATGTGACGTATATTCTTCAGCAAATGTTATTCTTTCATCACCCTCGACAAAATATTTCTCATAGTTTAAATCTCGTTTATCGGCAGGTATCCGATAAAAGCTGCCTTTATCTTCGGCCTTAACCAATTCTTCTTTTGTTAAAAGGGTTTCATACAGTTTTTCTCCATGCCTTGTCCCAACTACTCGTATCTCGTTAGGTGCACAAAACAATTCTTTTACAGATTCGGCAAGAATCTGTATGGTACATGCAGGAGCCTTTTGTATCATAATATCGCCTGATGAAGCATGCTTAAAAGCAAATTCCACGAGCTCAACGGCTTCATCCAAACTCATTAGAAATCTTGTCATATCCGGATTCGTAACTGTGATCGGCAATCCTTTTTTTATTTGATCAATAAATAATGGAATGACAGATCCTCTGGATGCCATTACATTTCCATACCTTGTTCCGCAAATAACAGTACCATCAGCAGACCTAGCCTTTGCAACAAGTACCTTCTCCATCATTGCTTTTGATATTCCCATTGCGTTAATCGGATACGCCGCTTTATCAGTTGACAGGCAAATAACTTTTTTAACCTTTGCTTCAATTGCTGCATTTAGTACATTATCAGTACCCACTACATTTGTCTTTACCGCCTCCATAGGGAAAAACTCGCATGATGGCACCTGTTTTAAAGCAGCTGCATGAAATATATAATCAACATCATACGTTGCATTTCTGACGCTGTTTATATCGCGAACATCACCAAGATAAAATTTCAATTTATCATTTTTAAATTCCTTTCGCATATCATCCTGTTTCTTTTCATCGCGGGAAAAGGACGAATCGCAGTAATCTCTGTATTTAAAAATCGATTTAAAACTGCATTTCCAAAGGAACCAGTACCCCCTGTTATTAGTAACTTTTTATCTTTAAACATAACCCTACTCCTTATTTGATATGTTGTCTAATCAGTCGGAACATATCCGACCAAGTATCTCCATTATTTACTTTAAATTGAAGATATTTATTCCTGTTCTGATATACATCAATTATTTCATTGGCCCAAGCATTTGGATCGTTATATTCCACAAAGCGGACGCCGTTATACCCGGAAATGGCTTCCTTCGCATACGGTAAATCTGAAGTTATAATCGGCAGCCCAAAATAAGCAGCTTCCAAAAGAGGCAGTCCTACTGTTTCTAAATAACTCGGGAACACCATCAGATCCATCTTAGTGTATTTCTCCATGAGTTCTGAGTATTCTATATTTCCAAGAAATTCAATATTCTTTTCTAGCCCTTTAATCTCGTCACTCAACTCTTTATTATATACTAAAGTTGTATATAATTTTATATTTTTTAATATTTCCTGCCTTTCATTAGAAACCTGCTTTAAAGCATCATATATGACCTTATGATTTTTAAAAACTAGATCCGTTGCAGGATATATAATGTTAAAGTGCTCATTTTGAGGCTTAGAGCCTTCTTTCAATTCTACAGGCGGATGAATTTGCATTGTTGATTTGATAACGATAATATTTTCCGTATCAATTTTAAGTACTTTATTGCTTGCTTCCTTCATCCAGTCGCTTTGTACAACAAGAATGTCGTTTTGATAAAAGTGTCTTTTTACAAACCACGGATATATATTTTTATAAAACCATAGTAATCTCTCTTTTTTTTTCCATAAGGACCAGTTATACTCGTACATCGGTAAGGATTGGTGGTAATAAACTATCTGCTTTACTATCTTGCCAAGCCTGACGCCAGTATTTTGCAGCGAAACAATCAGATCAGGTCTTATTCCATTTTGTTTTGCCCATCTTCCCATTCCAAAATTGTCCCACCATACTCTGCCAATCCATTTTTTTTTATAAATGTTATTTATAATCTTTACATTATCGCTTTCATATTGATTCACTTCAGGAGCAGTACAGAATATATAATATACATTCTCAATATCATATTTTGGAATACTTTTTAAGAATTGATGCAAAACGGTCAAAGCACCGCCCGATGTTGCTGCGGTACTGTTAACAAATATGATAGCTTGCAATTGATTGTCATTATTTTGCATAATCTTTTCCTATGATATGATTCAAAATGGTTAATAACATTTTAGCACATTTATAAAGCAAATAATATGGTAATCCCCAGCAGTAACCAGCCCTGGTAATTGCCTTGCTTCTAATTGCTAGCTGAATGTAATTCTTTCTCCCCAATTCATTATACATATTTGGGTTCATCGTAATAAGCAAGTTTAATGTAGCCCTATTTAAAAATGTTCTTCCGCTCTTTCTTAAAATATTACTTCCCATCAATGAGCGATATTTCTTTATTAAGGCAATCCACTCATCGACGTAAGGCCCTGATACAAAATTATTACTGTCTCTGTTATGATGAACCCGTGTTTGTACATATGGTTCACGTAAAACGGCTATTTTTCCATCTGCTGCACAATCGAAGACAAACGGTCGATCCGCAATTTTACCATAAAGGTCAACATTAAGACATGATTTCTTTATCAGTTCTGTTTTATATACAATGGCGCAAAATGGTATAGGAAGACCCTTTAACAAAGCAGTTGCAAAATCTGAAACATTTTTATATACAACAGTATCAGTTGTTAAATTGTGTTCAGCGTTTTCTATTCTGGGGTTATCCATTAATTTGGTTAATGCTGCAACCATTGTAACATCAGATTTTGAATTAATAATATCTAATACTCGTTCAATATAGTAATAATTGATCAAATCATCATCGTGGAAAATAATTGTCCATTGTTTCGATGCTAATTCCTGTGCTTTTTTTATATTTTCAAGTCCTCCGATGTTTTCGGGATTAACTATAATATTAATTCTTTCGTTATGTATTTGTTTTATTATTTCTGCTGTTTCTCCAGTACTTGCATTATCTAGTATTGTAAATTTAAGATTTCCAATCGTTTGCTTAAGCAAGCAATTTATTGTCTCTAATAGATAGGTCCCTCTATTATAAGAGAGCACATATATGTCAATATCGTCTACACTATATTTTCCCATAATAATAACCTCACGATTTATTCTAGAGACCTTATATATTCTACAGTATTTTTTATTCCATCAGAAAAACTACCTGCGGAAGCCACCCGGTAGCTAAGTATATTTTTTTAATACTAGGATTGATTCCAAACTTATTCTCAATTGTATATGGAATGGCCCCATACTTTAATAAACTCATGGAATCTAATTTTTCTTTTATTTCTTCAATAAAGCACTTTAAAGGTCTAGTATCACTGCCCCCTAAATTGTACACTCCATCTTCACATTCATTTTGCATCAGTTTCACAATACCTTCAACTGCATCTGTTATATAAAGATAATTCCATAAATGGGTACATTCAGTTACAATACAATCCTCATTATTTATCATTTTTTTAATAACAGAATTGATTAATGTATTTTCATGATCCCCCGGCCCATAAATACTGAATAACCTTGCTTCTTTTAATGACACAGCTTTTTCTTTACATATGTTCGTGGCCATATTATACAAACTTAACTTCCATTTTCCATATTGGGTATTTGGTTTGCTTTCTGTCAATTCTGTTATCATGGTATCATAGGGTCCATATTCTGCTTGTGATCCTGCAAGGATTATCTTCTTGCAATTCAATCGCAATGCTGCTTCTATAGACCTAAAGGCATTCAAACAATTCATTTTTTGCTTTTCTGGATTGTCCCTATCCTCCTTTCTAGTACCATTCCAAGCCAATGGAATTAGAATATCGCATTTTGTACCAATTAAATGGTCCAAATAACCATATCGATCCATTTCCGTCTCAACTATTTTTACATTTTCGTGATATTCTAACTTTTTTTTAGAGTTTGGTCGCTTAACTGCGTAAATATAATAGTCTTCTTTGCAAAGTCTCTTGATTAATGCTTGTCCGATAAAACTTGTTGCACCTGTTATAATTATTTTTTTCAATTCAATTACCTCAATATTACCTTTATAATTAAAGGTCTAACAAGGTTTGATACAATTTTCTATCTAATTCGGGTTCTTGATCATTATTAGGTTTGCCCATCGCTAATTTAGGATATACATAAGTATTATCAGGCAAAACAACTTCAATGACTCTTGGCAGATTATCATTCAGTTTTTGTTTTAATTGCGATACATTATCCAAGTCTTCTATTTTAGTATAATTTATCCCATAAGCCTGTACAACTTTTCCAAAGTCGGGAACTGTATAACCTCCTGTATTTTGGGTTTGAAAAAAGTTTGACTTGAAGTACATTTCTTGAAAATGCCTTATCATTCCTAAAGATGAATTGTTCAATAATACAATTTTAATCGGGATATTCTCCCTTGCAATGGTTTGAAGTTCCTGAATATTCATTTGAAAGCCGCCATCTCCGCAAAATGAAATAACTTTTTTGTCATATCCATAATGGGCACCGATTGCGGCCGGTAACGAGTATCCCATTGAGCCATGCCCACCAGAAAATAATATTTTTTGATTTTTCTTTGTCCTGAATGATTGGGCAACCCAAACCTGATTTTGCCCGACATCCGTTGTTATAATAACATTATCTTCAATAAGATCACTAATCTGAGCAATATATTGATTTGAAATCAAATTATCAATTCCAGTCAGCATTGATTTGATCTTTTGACATGTTTCATACCATTCATAAAATGTATTGCTCTGATAGTCCGAAACTTTAGCATTTAAATATGGTAACACCTCTTTAAGATTTCCGATTATTTGCAATTCATGATCCTTTATTTTATTAGAAAGTTCACACTCATCAATATCTATTCTTACTAATTTTGCTCCTGACGCAAATCCAGCCAAATTTGTCCCGGTTTGCCTATAATCTAACCTGCTTCCTAAAGAAATAATTAAATCGCATTTTCCAAGCAAAAAATTAGCCGTTCTATGTCCATAGGCGCCAATAAAGCCAAAATAATATTTACTATCAGAGGGCATTACATCAACTGCTAACATACTGGAGATAACAGGTATTTTCAGTTTGTTTGATAGTTCCCGAAACGGTTCAGTCATATTGCTGATCTTAATACCTGAACCTATTAATAAACAAGGCCTTTTGGCCATTTTCAACTCATCTAAAATAATATCAAACTTTCTAGCTTGATTTAATTCTGAGTATAAATTATTGCATTGCGGTTCTTCAATTTTAATATCACTTCTTAGAATATCCATAGGAATATCAAGTAAAACTGGACCCGGTCTTCCTTCCAGACATATTTTATAAGCTTTATCTAAATGATAGACGATGCTGTCGGCATCAGTTACCTTTACTGCATATTTAGTTACTCCCTTAACCATCGATACAATATCCGTTTCTTGAAATCCGATTTGTCGCGCTAATAAAGTTCCCGAATTGCATTCATAAGTATTTACTTGTCCAGTTAGAAATAACGTTGGAATAGAATCAAAATAGCTATTACAGATTCCTGTAATCAAATTTGTTGCGCCCGGGCCGCTTGTTGCATAAGCTACTCCGGGTCTTTCAATAGTTGCATAACCACAAGCAGAAAAAGCAGAGGCTTGCTCATGGTAGTTAACATGAGCAGTTATGCTGCTTTTGTACTTCTTAAGCGAATCCATTAAGTGGGTAACCATCCCTCCAGGGTAGCCAAAGACATCAGAAATACCCTTTTTTATTAAAAATTCAACAATATAATCTGATACTTTCACAATCGTCTCCCTATATTTGATCTTTTATGCAATTCACCATTTTCGTAAGCATAGCTTCCGTCATGCCTGGATAGACTCCAACCCAGAATGAGTCTCTCATAATTCTATCTGTATTTACCAAATCACCTATTACCCTATAGCCCTTTGCGTTACGTTTCATATTTTCAAAACAAGGATGCATAAGAAGGTTACCCGCGAAAAGCATCCTAGTCTGTATTCTATTATTCTCTAGATGTTCTACAATTTGGTTTCTTCGTGCATCACTGCAGGTAATTAAAAATCCAAACCAACTTGGATCTGAGGCTTTTTCAGTTTCAGGTAATATTATCTTATTTGAAGCTCCTAAAAGATTTTTATATAAAAAGGTAAAGTTCTCTTTCCTTTTTTGAATAAAATCCGGAAGTTTCTTCAACTGTGCGCATCCAATTGCTGCCTGCATATCGGTTGCTTTTAAATTGTATCCGAAATGGGAATAAACATATTTATGGTCATATCCCAAAGGGAGTCCACCGTATTGTCTATCAAATCTATGTCCGCAGAAATCATCCACACCGGAAGGGCATTCACAGTCTCTTCCCCAATCCCGCATTGATCTTATTATTTTTGAAAGAAAAGAATTATTAGTATAAACAGCCCCTCCCTCCCCCATTGTCATATGATGCGGAGGATAAAAGCTAGATGTTCCAATGTCACCAATTGTGCCTGTATATCGCCATTCTCCGTTGTAATAATATTTTGATCCGAGCGAATCACAGTTATCCTCTATAAGCCATAAATTATGGCTATGGCAGAATTCGTTTACCGCTTTAATATTAAAAGGGTTTCCCAAAGTATGCGCTAACATAACTGCTTTTGTTCTTTTTGTGTACGCTTTTTCGAGCAATGTGATATCAATATTATACTGTGGTATTGTAACATCAACAAATACAGGAATCGCTCCGTACTGAATAATAGGAGCGATCGTAGTAGGAAAACCTGCTGCAACGGTAATAACTTCATCGTCCTTCCCTATTGCTCTTTCCCCCAGAAGCGGAGATGTTAAAGCCATAAAAGCCAAAAGATTAGCTGAAGATCCGGAATTAACCAGAGCACAATATTTCGCTCCGATAAACTCTGCAAATTCTTTTTCAAACCGATTGGTATATCTTCCTGATGTTAGCCAAAATTCAAGAGAACTATCCACTAAATTTATAAGTTCCTGTGAATCGTATATCCTTGCTGCATATGATATTCTATCTCCATCCTTGTACTCATCTTTTACATGATATTTAATATAGTACTCAGAAACCTGATCAAGTATCTTTTCTCTCGCTTGTTTTTCCGTTAAATCAGTAACCATTTCTCTCTCCTAAATTTTAACTTTTCAATGTTTATCTAATTCCAGAGTGTTGATTAATTTGGAAATTCATACACTCCAAAATATTTTCGTTTTCACTTAAAAGTTTGCTACATTCAACTGTTTTCTCGATTGCCTTTTTCAATCCCCCACATTGGCATCCAGTTTAAAATATTCTTTGATTTTGAACAATCTAATTTTAAGAAATTTGCCTCATGAAAAGCACTGTCATGCTGTGGTTCCCAGTTTTGACCATTCCCCCATGCTTTGCAGAATAAATCTACTAAGTGTCCCGTAGTTACGCAGTCTTTGTCATCCGGCCCAAAATTATAGCTTCCTTCGTTCTCAATCTTATTATTATATTGCTTTTCCGCCAATAATAAGTATCCCGAAAGACAGTCAAGAACATGCTGATATGGTCTGATTGAATATGGATTCCTTACAGAAATTTTTTCAGCTTTCACAGCTGCTCTTACACAATCAGGTATGATTCTGTCTCTAGCAAAGTCTCCACCACCGATTACATTTCCAGATCTTGCAGTTGATATAGCAGGAGCTCCTTCTTCATTAAAAAATGAATTCTTAAAACTATATGTGACTAACTCAGAGCAGGATTTGGAATTAGAGTAAGGATCATAGCCGCAAAGATTTTCATTTTCTCTATATCCCCAGCACCATTCCTTATTTTCATAAACTTTATCCGTGGTTACGTTAACAACTGATTTTACCGAATCACAAAATCGAACAGACTCCATCAGATTTACCGTTCCCATTACGTTTATCTCATATGTATCAACTGGGTTGATATAGGATTCTCTGACTAAAGGCTGAGCTGCCATATGAATAATAATTTCAGGTTTTTTATCCAGCATCAAATTTCTGAAAGAATGCAGATCTCTGATATCGCCAATCACCGAGTACATATTTCGATCCGGCCTAATCATTTTGAATAAACCCGGAGCGCCCGGTTCAAGAGCATAACCGGTAATATCAGCATCCATATTAATCAGCCATTGGCAAAGCCAGGAGCCTTTGAATCCTGTATGGCCTGTTATTAATACTTTTCTCCCCTTCCAAAATTCTTTTTTTATCATATTATTACTCTTTCTTTTACCACTTAACCCATGGCGCGTTATTTTCTAATATTAATTTCTCCAATAGTTCTTTATCTCTTTGTGTATCCATGCACTGCCAGAAACCGTTGTGCTTATATGCTCCAAGGTTCCCTTCCTTTGCAAGCTTTTCTAAAGGCGCTCTCTCAAAAATAGTATCGTCTCCATCGATATAATCCATAATTTGAGGTTCAAGTACCATAAATCCGGCATTAATCCAGCCCCCATCTTCTTTTGCTTTTTCGGTAAAGGAATGAATTCTGCCATCATCATCCATATCAAGAACGCCAAATCTACCGCCTGGCTGAATTGCTGTTATCGTAGCAGTTCTATCTTCACTTTTATGAAATGATATTAATTTATTGATATCCAAGTCAGAAACACCATCTCCATAAGTCAGCATAAAAGTTTCGTCTCCAACATAATCTTTAACTCGTTTGATTCGTCCCCCGGTCATAGTATCGAGCCCAGTATCTACTAGTGTCACTTTCCAAGGTTCAGCAACATTATTATGTATCGTTATACTATTGTTTGCTGCGAAATCAAATGTAATATCCGATCTATGCAGATAATAATCTGCAAAATATTCCTTAATAACATACCCTTTATAACCGCAGCAAATAATAAACTCATTGAAGCCATAGAATGAATAAGATTTCATAATGTGCCAAAGAATAGGCATTCCACCGACTTCAATCATTGGTTTCGGTTTAAGATGTGATTCTTCTGATATTCTTGTACCATAGCCACCTGCTAGTATTACCACTTTCATTTCAAACACCTACACCTTTTCTTTTTTTAGTTATCCATATCCATCCATTTGCTTCCAAATGTGTTATTACCTGCTTCTCCGTTAACCATAATCCATTCTTTCGTAAAATACTCTTTTGGTTTTACAACTACTTTATCTGGATTCTGATTAAGAAATGCTGCCCATGTACTGAATCCACTATTAGTAATAATATTGTGTTTGCACAAAGACATTAATTGCATATCTCTGTAGCTTTTATCACCATAATTCCAATTTATAAATACCGTATTGCTATTTGTCATCCCCAATTTGTCAAATTCCTGTTCGCACCATCTTATATCATCAGAGAATACATAAAATTTTGGATTGTTTACATTTTCTTTGATGAATTTAACAGCATTTTTATAGTAGTTTAACGTCACTTCTGCAAAAACTTCTTTATGATGTAGATAATCACCTTTTCTTACATGAACACTGACAGAATTGTTTAAATTAATATCTTCAGCTAAATTTATGTTATTCGTTTCATTAAATTTCGGGAATGTAAATCGGCTTATCAGTTGATCTCTGATTTGAAAAAGAAACCCACCCATAGGCCAATATCCCCAAAAATACATCTCCCTGTTAGCATCAAATGTTTCACTTGGCAAGTGATCAATATTGAATATCAATCCTCCCCATGGCGGTTTTATCGTATAGTATAATTTTTGAATGATTCCCGTTGTTATCAAAAGCCTTAACAGATTTGTCTTTCTTAATAATTTAGCGACAATATTATTAGAAATAAATACACTATATTTAAAAGATCCTTTATATTCCAAAACATCAATATTAAAAACTTCCTTTAACTTATATTTGTCTCGTCCTAAACGTTTATACCAAACAAAATCAATTTCAGGTTCTAATCCCTTACTTTTTAGATAGATAAAAAAAGCATAGGCAGACATTTGGCTGGCTAATCCCCCATCCATATAGATTATCTTTTTTGCGCACTTCATACTACCCTCATATATTACTTGTATTACTTGATTTAATGCTTTAAGCAATTTAAAAGTTTTAAAGCAACTCCTTTATACCCATGTGTTTGAATGGAGTTGAGTACTTTAATTTTTGCTCTAAATAGCCTTAAAATCTTTTCTTTTAGAAAATTCATTCGAACTTGTTTATCTTTATCGATAATATCTAATATCGTATTAGCAAACTCTTCCGGTTTAAATGCGTTTATTTTATTTGAACATAGAAGATTCTTAATGCTCATAATGTAATTGTTGTACTCTTTTTCCGGCATATTTTTTAAATAATCGTATAGTTGTTCAATATCATTAAAATCTCTGTAATCAATAAAGCATTTCCTTGATATATATTGATCAATATTCTCAGCGCCCCAATAGACAGGCACAATTCCACATATAAAGCAATCCCATATTTTTTCTGTTATATATCCTCTTAGTTTTCTCTGATTTTCAAAGCAGACGGCAAATTTATTATTTTTATAAATATCAATTTTGGATGATGCCAAACCTCTATAATTGTGGTATTTGTGCTTGTCCCATCCGGTCCCCCAAAATTCAAAATCATTTTGATCAAATGATTCAAAATAGTTTATTACATTTAACCGTTCTGAGTATAATTCATCCTTATGATTCGATCGTTTGCATCCTGATATATTTGTCAATAATTTCTTGCTTTCAAAAATATCGCTTTCCTCATAATGAAAAAAATTGACACAGTAATTCAGCTTCAGGAATCGCATTCCATCGATCAAATCATCATTCCAGCTTAATATATAATCAAAATATTTGCTTAAATGTCTTAAATGATAAATATCGTTAGTAAAATCCACAGCTGGTGGTTCAAATGCTAAGTATACATTAATTAAATCCTTGTATTTTAGTAAAAGATGTGTATCAATATTCCCAAAATAAAAAATCAAATCAAAATCTACCACGGAGTCTGTTTTAGTTGCATCATAAAATTCTATTCCGTTTTGTTTTAATACCTCAGCTAAAATAAACATTGGATTTTGACCTTCATGCTCAGAATAAAACGTATTCTTTTCCGTAAACATGGCTTCGAAGTTGTGTCCGATTGACGGTACAATTCCAATACTTTTCTTTGTATTAAGTGGACTTTCCTTTTTATCCATTAAACAGATCCTCTTTTATATACTTGAGAATTATATAAGCTCCTTGATCATATCAAGTTTATCTTTGCAGTCATAATGATGATTCCCGATAAAAAACCCATTGTCATGTAGAAAATCTGCCGAATCAAGGCCTTCAGAAATCGTATAGTCAAAAAACTT
>Ga0183099_1001431_pt1 | contig 13853 bp, 14 predicted proteins | sample Biomet1_FD_127788 | JGI IMG/M metagenome (GOLD analysis project Ga0183099, IMG submission 127788) | Microbial communities from bioreactor (seeded with anoxic lake sediment) at LBNL, California, USA - Biofuel metagenome 1 | ecosystem: Engineered > Bioreactor > Anaerobic > Unclassified ... | reverse complement strand
ACTCGTCCCTTTGGCGGGGTTCAGGGGCAGCGCCCCTTGCTTCCCTCTTTAGCTTTTCTCCTCAACATCGGCGGGTAATCCGCGCCCGGAGGCGGCGGTACGCGCGAGCACATCGCAGCGCTCGTTCTCGGGGTGGCCGCTATGCCCACGCACCCAGCGCCACGTCACGGCATGCCCTTCAATAAGCTTGACCATGCGTTTCCAAAGGTCTTGATTTTTGACAGGCTGCTTGGCCGCCGTTTTCCAACCGTTCTTCTGCCAACTTTTCAGCCAACCATCTGTAAAGGCTTTTTTGACATACTGCGAGTCGGTGTAAATTTCGATTTCACTCGGCTGCTTCAGACTTTCCAGGGCGGCAATAACGGCACGCATTTCCATGCGATTGTTGGTGGTGCCGGTAAAGCCTTGGGCCAGTTCTTTGCGGTGGTCGCCACAAACAAGGATGGCTCCATAGCCTCCGGGGCCGGGATTACCAAGGCAGGAGCCATCGGTGTAGATGACAATGCGCGGTGTTTCACTCACTTGTGTACAGTGTCCTTGCCGTTGGCAGCGGGTGCAGGCTGCGCGGCTGTTACAGGTGTGGCAGGGGCAGCGGCCGGGGTACTTGGCTGCGCCAAACTGCTTTGGATCTGCTCAAGGGCCAATTGGAGGCCCTTTTGCCAATGTTTGCCAGGGCCCATGTGAAAGGGCAACAATTCATTCATCAGCTGTGGAGCGAGGTCAGGGCCCAGCGCTTTTTCAACGAGCGGCGGAAAGACTACCAAGGCTTTGCCAGTAGCAGGCGAGAGCCCTATGAAAAGAGTTTTCGTCGGCTCATCCATAGGCGGAAGAACAGGCTCTAAAAGGGTGATGGACACCCGCAGTTCCAGCCCATATTTGGTGCGGAGAGTGGTAATGGCATCCTGAATCTGCGCGCGATCACTTTCGCTCAGCCGGTGTTCCGTGTCAGAAATACCAAACCGTGCGTTCAGGCGATCAGCCTGTCGCTGACTGTTGATCCAAAATCCCCAACTCGCCAAAGCGAACACAAGAAGCACACCAACAGCTCGCGCGGCATGTTCAAGGGCGCTATGTGCACGTATGGAAAAGAGAGCCATGGGATACCTCCGCTGTCCATCTCGTACCTTTCAGCGGGCATTGTGGCAAGCTTGGTACTGGCTTGGGACTTGCCGCAAGGGCGGGCTTGGGCTATCAGCAGATGGAAGGCATGGTGCCGCAAAGAAATTTACCTGTGAAGGAGCAAGGCATGAGGAAGTTGGTGCTTGTGGGCCTGATGGCCGCCCTATTTGGGCTTGGTGCCTGCGCGCAGCATGACCCCAACCTGCAGTTGCATGATATGCGGCAGCTTGGCGGCGTTTCCGGCGGGTACGACTTGAGTCTTAAGTCCTACGTCCTTGACGAAGACGGCAAGGTTACCCTCGCCAGTGCCACAGATCCTTCCATGGCCGGTTTTGTTACCCGTACGTTGGCACCTATGGGTTTAAAGTTGTCCTCCGGCTCCCCAGCCAAATACCACGTGGAGGTGCATCTGCTGTGCGCCAACCCGCGCAAGCCCAGCATGTCCTTCTTCAGCGAGTCTGTCCGCATCCCGGCTGAGGCCGTGGGAGCGGGCTACAGCGAGGAACTGCACTACTGGCTGCCCGATAACACCAGCACCCTTTCCACACGCACCTCCAAGGCTGGGCGCGACGTCCCCACGCGCCAACCTCTTGGCGCCACGGAGCAAGACGATCTAGGCACCAGCGCTTCACAGATCACAGGCCAGGCAGGAACCCCTTGCCAAGGCCGCGCTCTCGTTTTGTTCAGCCCCACTGGCTCTGGCCCGGTGCGCAATGTCTACGTTGCCCGGGGAAGCACAACGCCTTGCGATACAGTGGAGGGTTGCCCGATTAACGCTTGCCGTAACAAGCTGGAACGAGAAGTGGTAGAGCTTCTGGAAGACAGATTTTAGAGACCCCGTAACCCCGATTTTGGGCCGTCTTCCAGTAGGAAGGCGGCTTTTTTTATGTCATACGTGCAAAGGATGATATTGACTTCCACATTTACATTGCAAAGCCTTTCCGCTCATGCCACAATACACTGACATTAGTGTTGATCAAGAGGACGTTGCTTGTGGAAGTGCGCAATAGCTTTACTACATGCCTATGCTTCATTGTTCTCTGTTGTGCTCTTTATGTACTCAGCAGCCACAACTATCTTGTTTTCCACTCTCTTATCGAGCTTGTCTGCATCGCTATTGGCCTAAGCATATTCTTCCTCACCTTCCATGCCAGAAACAATATCGAAAACAATATACTGCTATTGCTCGGCCTTTCCTTTGCAGGCACCAGCGGTCTTCATCTGCTGCATGTCCTCACGTATGACGTCACAGGTGCTCTCTTCCACAGTGACGGCAACGTGCCTACACAACTTTGGGTTGCTTTGCGTACCATCTTTGTACTCACAGTGCTGGGCGCGCCCTTCACCTTAGGCCGTAAGCTCAATGCAGGCTGGATCATTACCGGGTATGGCCTGCTCGGCTTAGCCTTTGTCTGGGCTATTTTTTCCGGCAATTTCCCCATTTGCTTTATTGAAAACCAGGGGCTGACCCCCTTCAAAGTATGGATGGAGACCGCGTGGTTCCTGGGTCTTGGTGCGGGTGGCGCATTGCTCTTGCAGCGCAGCGACCAATTCGACCCCGAAGTGCTGCGCCTGCTGCTCTGGTCCATTACTCTCGGCATGGTCACCAGCATGGTGCTCGCTATGTACTCGCGGCTCGACTCCCCCCTGAATGCCATCGGGCACATACTCCTGCTTTTATCCATGCTGTTTTTGCACCGTGCAGTGCTTGTCACCGGCATTGCCACACCGTACAGGCTTCTCTCGACCAAATTGCGCAACGCGGAGGCACGCTACCGGGCCATAGTGGAGAACACTGCCGAAGGACTCTTCCAACTTTCCTTAGAAGGTGTGATCCTTTTTGCCAACCCCGCCGCAGCCAAGATCATGGGCTACCCCTCCGTCACAGCCGCTCTTGGTCAAAGCAACACAGCGCACCTTATCGGCGGCAAGGACACATTTCAACGACAACTACAGCAGTTGTTTTCTGGCGCTCCTACCACTTGGCACCACATTCAGGTACTGCGTGTGGACGGCACCCCAGTCTGGGTCAGTTGCAGTGCTCGGCTGGTATACGGCGACGTGGAACCACAGATTTATGGCTCCATACGAGACATCACGGAACGCATTCGCACGGAGAATCTCCGCCAAGACGTCGACCGCATTCTACAGCATGAGTTGCGCTCTCCGCTCAATGGCATTGTCGGCCTCAGCTCGCTCATGCGCGACGAGCCCAATCTGACGGCTCCGCAACTGGAAATGGTGGACATGGTTGTAGACACCGGTTGGCGCATGCTGCGCATGATCGACGAATCGCTGGCACTGCGGCGGCTGGAAGAGGGCCAATACGTTCCGCAAGTGGAAACAGTAGACCTCGCGGCACTCTTGCTGCGCGTTTCCATGTGGAACACCCACCAAATGCAGTCCCAGGCTACCAGCTTACAGCTCACGCTCAATGGCCATACGATGAATGAGGAAACTCCCTGCCTGCTGTGCGCAGATGCTGCATTGTTGGAACATATTTTCGGCAACGTAATCAAAAACGCCGTGGAGGCCTCGCCTCGGGGTGAACTCATCCAAGTACACGTTCAGGCCGAGGCGGACAGCCCAGAGGTTCTGGTGGAAGTACACAATACGGGAACCGTGCCGCCGGAAGTGCGCCCGCGTTTTTTTGAGCGCTACGCCACCAGTGGCAAGGTCAAAGGCACTGGACTGGGCACATACATTGCCCGGCTTGCCGTCATGGCCCTGGGTGGGGCCATAGATTTCCGTACCTCAGAGGAAGAAGGCACAACAGTTACAGTACGGCTGCCTCTGCATCAGGGCAAGAACACGGCAACACAAGAGGGAAACGCACAGCCCGCGCCTCAGGCACTGACGGCATGAAGTCGCCTGGGCCGGTATACCGTGCTGGGCCTGCTGGGCCGCGGCGGCATGGGGGCTGTGTTTAAGGTGACCATGCCACACACCGGGCGCATGGCCGCACTCAAGTTGCTCAAGCCCTCGGAAATGCTGGCCGCAACCGCCGATGCCCACCAACTGCGCACGGACTTTTACCGCGAGGCTGCGCTCATGGCGCGCATTCGCCACCCAAATATCGCCCAAGTGCTGGATGTGGACGAATGCGCCGAGGGGCCGTTCTTCGTCATGGAATATTTTTGCGCCAACCTGGGCACCCTGCTGGGCGAAAGCTATCGCGTAGAGGAACCCACCAGACGGCTGGGCGTCGAGCAGTCCCTGGACCTTGCGCGGCAGCTTACCTCCGCTCTTGCACGGCTGCACTACGAGGGAATTTTGCACCGCGATGTGAAGCCGTATAACCTTATGCTGGCTGATACAGCGGATTATTACGGCACGGCTGGGGGCACAGGCCAGGCTGGCGACCAAATCAAGCTCATCGATTTCGGCCTCTCGCGCCTGCGGGGGAAACCGCCGCCGATGCCACCCGCCCCAAAGGCGCTCTGGTGGGCTCGCCTTATTACGCAGCGCCGGAGCAGGAAGCCTCCCCCGGCAAAGCTGATGAACGCGCCGATCTCTTTTCCGTGGGCGTGACGCTCTACCGCTGCCTCACAGGCCAACTGCCGCAGGAGGGCAGGCCAGCAAGTGCCCTGCGCCAAGGCTTGGATGCCCGCTTTGACATTTTTTTCCAGCGGCTGTGCAACGAGAGCCCTACCCAACGCCCGACCAACGCCCGCCAGTTGCTTGGTGAATTGGACGAGCTTACGGCGCATTGGTCACGCCTGAGCGTGGCCGCCTGTGCGTGGCCGGAGGAAACAACCGCACCCCTGGCACAGTCTCCTGCGCAGAAACCGCCAAATTTGCGTCGTAAGCCCGTGCGCCAGCCCCTGGCCAATGCACGCCAGCGCTTTGGTCTCGACGCGCTCTGGAGGCCGCTGAATGCGGATTCAACACGTTTTGAGCCATGGACGATGGAAGAGGGAAGGGACAAGAGGCCGGGCTGCGTGCGCGACAGGCATACCGGGCTTATTTGGCAGCGCGGCGGCACCCCCTACCCTGTGAACCATGCGGGTGCCCTTGACTGTGCCGAGCGTTTGAATGCTCAAGGCTTTGCCGGGTTGCGCCAGTGGCGGCTGCCCACAGCGGAAGAGCTGGCAACGCTGCTGTTGCCGGAGCCAGACCTGCGCCACCTGTGCCTTTCGCCCTGCTTCGACCCCGCCCAGCGCCGCCTATGGAGCGCAGACCGCAAGTCCTTTACGGCATCCTGGTACGCCGACGCCGAGCACGGTTTTCTCTGGTGGCAGGACGACAGCTGCGAGTTCCACGCGCGCTGCGTTTGCGGCTAGAGCTGCGCGGAGTGGCCCGCGCGGCCTATCCCGGTAGGCTCTTTCAACAGGCTATTCCGCTGGGCTGTATTCCGGCAGCAACTCGGCCAGAATTTCGCGCACGGCAGGGGCATCCTGACTCCGGGCCGCCTGCTCTAAACGGATAAGCGCGCCCTCCAAGGTGCAGGCAACCGTTTCCGGGTTCAGCCCCAGGGTGCCGCCCAGCACAAGGATCTTCTCGTGTTCCGTGCGCACAACGTCCTCACCGGCCGTCAGCAGTTCCTCGTACAATTTTTCGCCCGGACGCAGGCCTGTGTAGGTAATTTCGATATCCACCCCAGGCTCCTTGCCGGAGAGGCGAATCAGATCGCGCGCCATGTCGTCAATGCGCACGGGTTCCCCCATATCCAGCACAAAAATCTCGCCACCCGCTCCGCTGCGGTTCAACGCACCCGCCTGGAGAATGAGCTGGCAGGCCTCGGAAATGCTCATAAAAAAGCGGGTCACTTCCGGGTGGGTCACAGTGACCGGGCCGCCGCGCTCGATTTGACGCCGGAACAGCGGCACCACAGAGCCGGAAGAACCCACCACATTGCCGAAGCGCACGGCCATAAAGCGCGTGCCCCCGCCTGAGTGGCAGGCCATAAGCAACTCCGTTACGCGCTTGGTGGCGCCCATAACGTTGGTGGGCCGCACGGCCTTATCCGTGGAGACAATGACAAAACGCTCCACCCCGTGCTGGACCGCAGCATCCATGACGGTGCGCGTGCCCAAAATGTTGTTCAGCACCGCAGCGCCGGGGTTGGCCTCCACCAGGGGCACGTGCTTGTAGGCCGCCGCATGCAGCACACAGGAGGGCTTATGCTGCGCAAAGGTGCGGTCCATAAGCTGCGCATCTCCCACGCTGCCAAGAACGCAGGCAATGGAGGTAAAACCACGCTCGCCGGTCAATTCCTGGGCAATGGAATAGAGGTTGAATTCACTCAACTCCACCAGCACCAACTTTGCCGGACCAAAACGCAAAAGTTGACGGCAGAGCTCGCTGCCGATGGACCCGCCGCAGCCGGTAACCAGAATGGTTTTGCCGCGCACGTAGTCCGCAACAGCGCCCTCGTCCAGATGGGTTTCTGACCGACCCAGCAGGTCCAGGTAATCCACTGGCCGCAGGGTCAGCGCCACGGTACCCTCGAGGAGCTGGCTGGTGGGTGGCAAAATGCGGTGCGGCAGGCCGGTGGCCTTGCAGGCATCCACCAACTCGCGCATCTGCCCCGCGCTGGCCTTGCCTATGGCGATGACCAACTCTTCCACCCCGCGCCCGGCTTCATCAAAGCGGGCAAGGATGTCGGGCAGCTCGGCCACATTGCCCAGCACAGGCCGTCCATGCACGGTCATGCCGCGCTTGGAAGTATCGTCATCCACAAACCCCAGCACCTCAAAATTCAGCTCCGGGGCTTGAGAAATCTCACGCATCAACCGCTCACCCAAGTTACCCGCGCCAAGAATAAGCATGCGCCGGGCCGGGGTTGTGCCGGTACGACGCGAGGCGGTCCAATTATCCAGCCCGGAGCAAGCCGTGCGGATGGCCAGACGCAACCCGGAGGTGAACAGCAGGGTCAGGAGACCATCGACCAGCAGCACCGCACGGGAAAACCCGGTAAAGCCGAAGGTGTAGGCGGTAAAGGCCACAAGCAAAGCCGAGGAAAACAGCACGGCCTCGATGAGCCGACGGAAGTCCGTAAGGCTGGTGTACCGCCACATGCCCCGGTACAAGCCGAGAAGCAAAAACACGCAGACCTTGATGGCCAAGGTGTACTTGAGCATGCCCAAAAGCTGGAAGCGGAAGACTGTTGGCAGGGCAAAGTCGAACCGCAGCAGATAGGCCAGGGCCAGGGCCGCGCAAAAGCACAGGGCATCCGCCCCGAGCATGAGGTAAAAATTGCGGTTGCGCGGGTTGAAGAGCACGGGCTAGCCTCTTCCGGTGCTGCGCTGGGCACGCGCTTTTATCACCGCACACACGCGCAGCACATCGTCCTCAACCATGGCCGAACCGGAAGGCAGGCACAGGCCTTGCGTAAAAAATTCCTCGGCCACCACGCCACCCGCCTGGGCGAACATGCGGCACCCGGCGTAGCAGGGCTGGGCGTGCATGGGCTTCCACACCGGGCGCGACTCAATGTTCTCCTCTTCCAAGGCCAAACGCAGGTCCTCCGGTCCACAGCCCAGGGCTGCGGCATCCACCAAGGCGACAGTCAGCCAGCGGTTGTGCTTGCCATAGGCCGCCTCCGGCATGAAGGACACACCCGGCAGGCCACCAAGCTCACGTTCATATAGATGGAAAATGCGCCGACGGGCGGCCACGCGGGCCTCGAGCACGTCCAGTTGCCCCAGGCCGATGGCCGCCAGGATGTTGCTCAAGCGGTAGTTGTAGCCGATCTCCACATGCTCGTAATAGGGCAGGGGCTCGCGCGACTGCTGGGAGAGCTTGCGCGCATGGGCGATGAGCTCCGCATCGAAGCTGGCGAGCATGCCACCGCCGGAGGTGGTCATGATCTTGTTGCCGTTGAAGGAAAAAATGCTGGCGAAAAGTCCCGGATGCGCCCCGGAGTGCATGCTCTCGTCGCCATGGCCGTAGCGCGCGCCTGCGCTCTCGGCGGCATCGGCGATAACCGGCACCCCATAGGGTGCGCACACCGCCAGGATGCGGTCATAATCCGCGCACTGGCCGTACAGGTCCGTGGGCACCACGGCCTTGGGCAGGCGGCCCTCGGCGGCCAGGGACTTCAGCGCCTGGGCCAGCAGGTCGGGGTCCATGTTCCAGCTTGTGCGGTCGCAATCCACAAAGGCGACCTGCGCCCCCAAAAAATGCGCAGGGGTGACGGAGCCGATAAAGGTGAGCGAGGAGGCCAGTACAAGATCGCCGGGGCCAACACCCAGGCAGTGCAGGGCCAAATGCATGGCCGCCGTGCCGCTGGCCAGGGCCAAGCAGTGCGGAATGCCCGTAAAGGTGCTGAAGGCAGCCTCGAAGGCGTCTACCTGCGGACCAAGGGGCGCAATGTAGTTGCTGGCGAAAGCTTCCGCCACGCGCTTCTGCTCCGTGCCGCCCATGTGCGGGGGCGAAAGGAAAAGCCGTGCCCCCTTGGAGGATTGCTCTGTCGCGCTCATGCCGCCTTCTTTATTCAACTCAAAGGTTTGGCGGGAACGCCCGCCACGGTCACACGCTCCGGCACATCGCAGGTAACCGCCGCGCCAGCGCCCACGGTGCTCCATGCGCCGATGCGAACGCCCGGCACAGCACATGCGCCAATGCCCACAAAGGCACCCTCGCCCACGGTCACGTTCCCGGCCAAATGCACACCCGGAGCAATGTGGCAATGGTTGTGCAACACGCAGTGGTGGTCCACACTGGCGCAGGTATTGATGATGACGTTTTCCCCAATATGCGCGCCGGGGTTAATCACAGTGCCCGCACACAGCACGGCGCCGGTGCCAACCACAACATCCGGGGCCAGCACAGCCGTGGGATGGATGGCAGTGGCGAAGCGTTTACGCGCGGCGGTCAGTTCGGCATACAGCCGGGCACGGTCGGCGTTGTCGCCAATACCCAGAATCACGCAATCATGCGGAGTGGCGGGCAGATCGGCCAGGGTGCCCAGCACGGGCAAACCCAGCAGGCGGGTGCCGGTCAAGGCCTTGTTGTCATCCAAGTACCCCACCAGTTCCATCTCGCGGCCCTTGGTCCACATTTGGAACAACACATCCGCCACAACCTGCGCATGGCCGCTTGCGCCAATAACGACGATCTTCATCTGTCCCCCCGGTGCGTGCGCACCGTCTGAGTGTCTGCACATCTTTCTACAATCCGCTGCAAATACCTGTCAACACAGGCAACCTCAACACAACAGCACCACCACATCGGAATAGAAGACAAAATTCAGCCCTCTGGCACAAATAATGGCATTGCAGGCAAAGCCGACACCCTGCGCTACGTTTCCGCCCCTGTCAGGGAACGGGCCGTTTTTCCGGCTCAGGCGAGCCCAGGAACTCCGGCATTGTCGCATCGCCCGGGGCGCTGATGCCCTCACGCCGTAGCACCGCTCGCACCGTACTCAACAAAATTTCCATGTCCAGTCGCAGGCTGCGATTGTCCACATACCACACATCCAGGGCGAACTTTTCCTCCCAGGTCAGGGCATTGCGGCCATTCACCTGCGCCCAGCCGGTAATTCCCGGCGGCACCTCATGCCTGCGCGCCTGCTCCGGGCTGTATCGCGGCAGGTACTGCATCAAAAGCGGACGCGGCCCCACCAGGCTCATGTCACCCCGCAGCACATTGAACAGTTCCGGCAATTCGTCCAAGGACGTGCCGCGCAGCCAGCGGCCAAAGCTCGTTAAACGTTCCGCATCCGTGCCGGGTCCAGAGCGCATGGTGCGAAATTTTAGAATAAAAAAGGGCACTCCATTCCTGCCTGGGCGTTGTTGGCGGAACAAAACCCCTGGCCCGAGCTTGACGCGAACCAATACGGCCACGGCAACAAGTACAGGCGAAAGCAACAGCAAACCCGGCAGGGCTAGGGCCACATCGAACAGACGTTTGGCGCACAGTCCCCGTCCGCTCACGCGCCCTCCGCCAGCCCCAAGGCCCGCAGCATGGAGAGCGCGACATCATCGGCCCCGTATTTTTCCTCGGCCAATCTGCGAGCGGCCTGCCCCATAGGACCAATGAGCGAAGGATCTTCCACAAATCGAGCCATGGCCCGCATCAGCGCACCGGGCTCAAAGGGCGGCACCAAATACCCGGTCACGCCCTCCTCCACGGTTTGCCGGCAGCCGGGCATATCTGTAGTAATGATGGGCCGGGCCATGCTCATCGCCTCCAGAATGGAACGCGGTGTGCCTTCCCGGTAGTGCGTGGGCAGCACAAACACGCTGGCGGCGGCCAAGTGCGGCCGCACATCTGCCGCCGGGTCCAGCACCTCCACCACGCGTTCCTCGCGCCAGCGGTGCACCAATTCTTCGGGCACGGCGTCCGGCCCGGTATCCAGTGGTCCCAGCAAGCGGCACACAGCCTGCGGATACCTGCGCTTCAGCAGTCGGCAGGCTTCCACGTACACGCCTATGCCCTTGCTCCACAGCAGCCGGGCCATGCACAAAAAAATGGGCGCGCCGGTCTGCTCGTCAGCAACCACAGGCAGGGCCGGGGCAAAGTGGCTCAGATCAACACCAGAGCCGTTGACGACCACACTCCGGGTCGCCGGCCCGGTGATGGCCAGCTTGGCGAAAAGATCCCGGTCATCCGGGTTTTGGAAAAACACCACGGAGTTGTTCTCCAGCGCCTTGCGGTACAGGCGCACCACAACTTCCATAAGCACGCGGCGGCCGGTGCCCATGTCCGCCACTTCGCCCCCTGCCAGGGCATCGCCAAAGGCATAGCCCAGCCCAGTAACAAGCGAGGCCACGGCGATGGAGCTTTTCCTTCCAAAAATTCGGTTGGTCCACCGGGCGGCAAGGGAGCCATAAATCACTGGCTTGATGGTATACGGAATGACCAGCTCTGGTTTGAGCCGCCGGAACTCACGACGCAGGGCCAGAAAGGTCTGCGCGTCAGCCTTGGGGTTTACCCCGCCGCGCACCATGGGAAAAGGCACCAGCTCCACGCCCAAAGCGGCCAAGTCGGCGCGGGCGTCGCGCTCAAAGCCGCCGGTAGGATCTGCGGCCTGAGGCGGGGCCAGGGCAATAACCTCGTGCCCACGCGCGAGCAACGCCTCCAACAGGGGGCGACGAAAATTGACCAGAGAGGGGGCATAGCCCGCAACGATTGCGATGCGCATGACTTTTACTTACCCCGATATGCCGTATGTTTCCAGCCAAGAAGTGAACAGCAAAACCGGCCAGAGGCGGTACTGCCGATTAAAACGACCAGACTGGTGTTCCGTCCAAGCCCGCCCCACAGGCGTCGGGTCCAGGTAGCCCTCCCGGCGCAGGCGGATGGGATCGATGAGCCCAGCCGCCCAATCCTTGAGCGGCCCGCGCAGCCAGTCATCCAATGGCACGCCAAATCCTGTTTTGGGCCTATCCCACAAGGGCTGCGGTACATAGCGCCCCAACAATGCACGTAAGGCCCACTTGCCCCGCCCACCACGCACGCGCATGGACTCCGGCAGTCTCCAGGCCAGCTCCAGCACCCGGTGATCCAGGTACGGCGCGCGCGACTCCAGGCTCACGCTCATGGTGGCGCGGTCCACCTTGGTCAAAATATCTTCCGGCAGGTACCAGGCGGTATCCAAATATTGCATCCATGCGGACGAGCCCTGGGGGCAGAACCCCGCATCCGGCCAGGAACCCGGCTGACGCAACGCCCATGTTGGTTCGCTTATGCTGCTGCCTTCCGTTTTAATGAGCAGGTCCATAGGGTTGGGCCAGGCCGAAACCAACCCGGCGTAAAATGTCGGCGCAATGCGCGCACCCATGGCCTGAGCCAGCTTATGCAACTTTTCGCCCGGTGTGCGCTGCCGGGCAAGGGTGGGCAGCACCGCCGCAAGCACAGCAAAGGCCCGGTCCCAGGCGCGCGGTGAAAGGCTGGTCAGAACCGTGGCGGCCATTTGGCGCAAGCCCAGCGGCACATCCACCAACTTGGCCCACAGCGCCGGTCCGTACACGTGGCGGTTATACCCGGCAAAAAGTTCATCGCCTCCATCGCCGGAAAGGCACACCGTGACCTCGCGGCGGGTCAACTCCGCCACCAGGCGCGTGGGCAGCAGCGAGGCATCGGCAAAGGGTTCGCCCGGAAATGGCGGCCATCCGCGGCACCAGAGCCAAGGCATCGGCAGGGCTGGCGATGAGCTGCGTGTGGTCCGTGCCCAGGTGCTTGGCCACAGCGGCAGCCTGGGCGCTCTCGTCATAGGCGGCCTCGGCATAGCCTATGGTGAAGGTGCGAACCTTGCCAGGTGCGTGCTCAGCCATCAGCGCGGCGATGAGCGAGGAATCCACCCCGCCGGAGAGCAGCGCGCCCACGGGCACATCCGCCACCATTTGCCCGCTCACACTGGAGCGCAGCCGCCGCAGCAGCACGTCCAAGGCCTCAGCCTCAGAACCGGGGAACGGCTCCATCAGACCGTCCTGGGCGGTCTGGCGTAGGCTCCACCAGGGCTTGGGCGCTGGCAGCTCGCCTGTGGCAATATCCGCAGGCCGCACCACCAGGCTGTGCCCGGCTGCAGCTTGCGCACCCCGCGCACCATGCAATGCGGGGCAGGTACGCAGGAAAGTCGCAAGTACAGGGCCAGGGCGGCGCGGTCCACCTGGGCAGAAAAATCCGGCACCGCCAACACCCCAGGCAGTTCTGAGGCGAACAGCAGACGGCAATGACCGGCGCTGCGGTCCAACGCATAATAGAGCGGTTTCTCGCCCAGGCGATCGCGTAGCAAGGTCAATACGCGGTCCCGGCGGTCCCACAAAGCCATGGCGAACATGCCAACAGCTTTTTCAGCAGCGCCCTCCGCGCCCCACAGCACACAGGCCTCCAGCAAAATTTCCGTATCGGAATGCCCGCGCCAAGCGAGCGCCGTGCGGCCGGAATAGGCTCGGGCGGCATCAACCTCACGCTTCAGGTCGGCGTGGTTGTACACCTCGCCGTTGTAGGCCAGCACGTAGCGGCCGCAATGGCTCACCATAGGCTGCGCGCCCTGGGGGGAAAAATCAAGGATGGACAAACGGCGGTGGCCCAGCCCCATGCCACCCTCAGCATCGGCCCACGTGCCACGGTCGTCCGGGCCGCGATGCGCCTGGATGTCGGCCATGAGCCCGGCGATGCGAGCCAGTTCATCGGGGGTCTGTTTCCCTGTCGCGTCGAGTATTCCTGCTATGCCGCACATACGCGCTTGCTAGCAGGTTGGTCGATGTGTGGCAATCACTCCGTCTTTACAGCCGTGCAGGGCAGGCGTAACGCAATGCTGCGCCAACGACGCACAGATGCTTCCACGCTTCTGTTTTCACACATCATTGGCGACATTTCCCCCCGGAGGTTTCCCTCAATGCTCACCGCTTGGCTGTTGTACGCGTTCACAGGCGCAATCGCCGGAGTTCTCGCCGGGCTCCTCGGCGTTGGCGGCGGCTTGGTTATCGTGCCCATGCTGAACATCGCCTTCGGCATTGTGGCGCTCCCGCAGGAGTATATCCAACACTTGGCTCTGGGAACATCCCTCGCCAGCATCATGTTCACCAGCGTTTCCTCCCTGCGCGCGCACCACCAACGCGGTGCAGTGGTTTGGCCCATCGTCAAGGCTCTCACGCCGGGCATCCTCATCGGCACCTTTTTGGGCTCCAAGGTGGCAGCGTTGTTGTCCACACGCTTTCTCTCCGGCTTTTTCGTTTGCTTTCTGTATTACGTTGCCGCGCAAATGCTTTTGAACATCAAGCCCAAAGCCAGCAGGCAGGTGCCGGCGGGTGGGCATGTTCGGAGCAGGCGGTGTCATTGGC
>Ga0183099_1001428_pt1 | contig 13888 bp, 10 predicted proteins | sample Biomet1_FD_127788 | JGI IMG/M metagenome (GOLD analysis project Ga0183099, IMG submission 127788) | Microbial communities from bioreactor (seeded with anoxic lake sediment) at LBNL, California, USA - Biofuel metagenome 1 | ecosystem: Engineered > Bioreactor > Anaerobic > Unclassified ... | reverse complement strand
GGAGGGAGCCACGTGTGTCACTGCAATTTCGCGGCGGAGGTCCGCTGGGAACGGTGCTGGCCGTGTCTGACAACGAAGGCAACGTCCGGGGGACCGTGGACCATCCGGAGACCGATCTGCCTCTCCGGGCGGACGGAAAGCTGGACGTGGGCGGGGCCGTGGGACACGAGGGAACCCTGACCGTGATCCGGGACCTGAATATGAAGGAGCCGTATGTGGGCAGCGTAGGGCTGATGGGCGGCGAAATTGCCGAGGATCTGGCGGCTTATTTCGTGGAGTCCGAGCAAATTCCAACCGCCTGCGGTCTGGGGGTTCTGGTGGATCGGGACCAGAGCGTGAGGACTGCGGGCGGCTATCTGATTCAAATGCTGCCCGGGGCGGGAGAGGATGCAATCTCCAGAGTGGAGGGCAGCCTGCTGGCCGCCGGAGCCGTTACGGGCCTTTTGGAGAAGTACCCCGACCCGGCGGAGCTGCTGCGGGCTGCGCTATCGGACTTTGAGCTGGAGATTCTGGAGGAAAGTCCCTTGGAATACCGCTGTACCTGTTCCAAAGAACGGATGGAGCGGGCACTGATCGCTATGGGCGCGGCGGAGCTGCGCAGCTTGATCGACGAGCAGGGCGGCGCGGAACTGACCTGCCGCTTTTGTGACCGGGTGCAGACCTTTACAAGGGCGGAACTGGAGGCGATACTTCTCGCTGCAAAACCCTGAGTACGCGGGAATTTTAACGATTTAATAAAAAAATTAAAAAATTTTTTAGATTTCAGTTGACAGATTGGGGTCCTTTTTGTATAATAACTTTTGCCGTCTGACGAGTGCGGATGACATTGGGGAGCATAGCTCAGCTGGTTAGAGCACCTGCCTTACAAGCAGGGGGTCACTGGTTCGAGTCCAGTTGTTCCCACCAATTTCAATTCGATTATTTGAAATTGGTGTTGAAAGCGAGCCTGCTACCCGTGAGAAAGTAATCCTGCAAAAGTTATTTGGCCCGGTAGTTCAGTTGGTTAGAACGCTAGCCTGTCACGCTAGAGGTCGACGGTTCGAGCCCGTTCCGGGTCGCCATTTTCCTGCGGGAAGCCGCGCTTCCCGCATATGCCTTCGTAGCTCAGTTGGTAGAGCAGAGGACTGAAAATCCTCGTGTCACTGGTTCGATTCCGGTCGAAGGCACCACTTGCGGGCATAGCTCATCTGGTAGAGCGCCACCTTGCCAAGGTGGAGGTAGCGAGTTCGAGCCTCGTTGCCCGCTCCAAAAATGAATGCCCACACCCTTGTGTGGGCATTTTGTTTCACCTAAAAGATTATCAGATTTTTCTGGACTTTTTGCTGCATACCGCATATAATAGAAGATACGATGGTGACATAGCCAAGTGGTAAGGCAAGGGTCTGCAAAACCCTCACCCCCGGTTCAAATCCGGGTGTCACCTCCAGAATGAATCTCAGACAAAGGTGCAAAAGGTTGTGCCTTTGTCTCGGGTTCATATTTAAAGAAAGAATCAGCGGAAGAACCGCCCGAAGGCAGAAAGAATTATTAGTCCTTTCTGTGGGCGCATAGGACTGCACACCGATGCAGCCTCCCCGTCAAGTCCGTGCGGGGCCGTGAGGAAGTATCATTATCAGTTGATGTTTCATCGCAACTTCGAAGAATCTATGCCGTCTCGCCTGACAGTGGTTCCCAGTGCTGGCCGTCCTCGTCGGTACAGCCCATCAATTGCTTTGTTCAAATCTTCCGCTGTATGGCCAAAGTAACTTCTACGCAAGCTCAAAAGATTTTCTTTTGAAGAAAAAGTTTTAGTAATTGTGGACAATAGCCGCTGCTACGGCTATTATCGAATAAAGCACTTTGGATTTTTTCAAGGTGCAATCGAGTTTGAGGTAAAAGGTTCTTCCTGAAAAGGGAGGGCCTTTTGCTATACCTCAAACATATGTTAAAACACCAGCGAAGTCCTTTGACCTACACCCCTAGACGGGGCTTCAACAGCGGGTGTAATAACCTGTGCGCTTATGGCACTTCGCCATTGTACCGCCAGATAGGAAGAATTGCAAGTAATATGTGGAAAATTTGCGTTTATCTAAAGGTTGGTAAAGATACATTTCGAATCTCATTCGGCGGTGTTGCGGCTGCTGCCTTTTACATGGTCTATCAATTACATCAAGTAAGCGAAAGAACCAGGAAGTTAGTTTAGCCACACCGATAGTACATAGAACGATGGTCAATACACCACTCTCCTTCCTCCCCGTATGCCCGATAGGTCAGGCTTTGCATCAGAGATGCAAACGATGTTGGCACCAAGCGGCACACTGCTTATGTTCCATTGGCTTCGGTGAATCCGTTTCGATATAATCCTACGGCCCAAAGATTACCAACTTATCAGAAAAGGAATCTTCCATCTCATGGCCTCCTCCATTTTCTTCAGTTCTTCTGCATAATTACAGCATACACTTTAAAAGGATGATAATCAATTGGCGACAACGCCAAAATATCAACCTTTTTACGTTCATGTTGCGTACTTTAAAAAGTGCATTCTTGGACGTATAATAAACAAGAGGGGGGACTGACCGATGATAATTTATAAAGATGTTTTGGGAAAGCTGATAGCCGCAGGATATACAACCTATCGAATTCGCAAGGAAAAGTTGATTCCAGAAAGTACGATGCAAAAGCTTCGAAGCGGGGGTGCAGTTACAACAGAGACCATAGATACTCTTTGCCGTTTACTGCATTGCCAACCGGGCGATATAGTTGAATATAAAGAATAATAAAGCTGTAAAGAGTCAAGTAAAAGGTACCAATTTTCGCCACAAAGTATACCGGTTTTTGCCATGCCCTATGCACTTTTTGCCACAAAGTATACCAGCCGTTAAGAATCCCTTGTAATAGACTGGTGGTGTTCCAAGCGGTAGCTGTTGCCGGTCATATTAATAATCTCGCAGTGGTGGATGAGTCGGTCCAGAATAGCAGTTGTAATAGTAGCATCGCCGAGAAAATCGGCCCACTCATCAAAGCCCTTGTTTGAGGTAATAATCAGCGATGTCTTCTCGGCCATTGCAGAAACAAAGCTAAAAAACAGATTTGCTTCTCCTGGCGTCAGTGGCATAAATCCAACCTCGTCCACAACAACCAGAGCTGCCTTACGCTGATATTCTAGTCGCCGTTTGCTGGAACCTGAGATTTCAGCGGTTTTCAGAATGGTCATCAAATCATTCAGGGACTCAAAAGCTACGGAATACCCCAGATCAAGCCCTTGTACTGCCAAGGAAAGGGCCAGGTGGGTTTTGCCAACGCCGGGAGGACCGAGAAAGCAAATGTTGTATGCCTGTTCCACCCAAGTCATATCACTGAGCCGGAGCATCTGTTCTTTGGAAACACTGCGTTGAAAACCAAAATCAAAAGAATTCAATGCTTTTTCTGCTGGAAGATTTGCACGCTTTCTACGGAGTGAATTTTGTTTCAGAATCCGTAGCCGCTGTTCCTCCAGAAGAAACAGTTCAATACATTCCAAGGGGGACAGGCTGTTCTTTCCGGTAAACACAGCATCAAAATCAACAGGAGCAATGCGTAAATCAGACAGCAGGTTATTTACCCGTTCCAATGGTGTCAGCATCAACGAGTCCCTACTTTCGCATAAACAGCAAGGGGTCGCTTCTGCGTGGTTACATGGTACTTTGCGTCATCTACTGGCAGCACAGTAACCTTTGGGGCCACGGTATCCGCTACCAGCATCATCTGGGGTTCCAGGTAATCCTTCATAGTATTGGCACTGTAAATCTTACTGTACTGGCAAAAATCAATTGCCTTTAGAGATGCCTCCAGACCATGTTGGTCCAGCAGGGATTGAATCAAGCGGAATTGATCTCTGGCATAACGGGACTTTTCAGTCCGTATCGTCTGTAAAAACGAGGTGGCCTTGCCACCCATTTGAGCATCAAGGTCCTCTTGGATCTTGTCTAGAGCTGTAGTGCGGTCTCGCCTGTGGTTTGTACTTTGTATTAAAAGCCCACGCCCACTGGAAATGCGGTGCTCGCAGATTGGCTCACCGAAAATTGTCTGGATGTAGAGGATGCCATCTTTTGTGTCAAGCCTCACTTCCGGTTGCGTATTGTAAGTGCCAAGCGGTACGGAATAGCGGTTGCTGTCGTAGATAATCGTGTTGTCTTTTCGGACAGTACGATGGATACGGGGGCTTTGAGCTTGGTCGCAGATTGTCAAGGGCCGCAGATATTCACATTCCTCTTTGAAAATCTCAGCAGGAATCAGTTTGGTTGTTCCGTGCACCTTTGCGTTAGCTGTACGTTCCAGCCATTCCAGACAACAGCCATTGAGAATACCATCATCCGTATAAAGTCGGTTACTCAGGAAATTGCCCTTAATGTACTTCACGGTATTCTCGATTTTGCCCTTGCTCTCGGGATCTGCACCACGGCACATGTAAATTGCCGTTTTGCAATCTTGCCGGAATTTTTCAAATTCATAAGTGAAGATAATGTCTCCGGCGTTCTCGCTTACGCACACGATGCTGTCCTGGTCAAAGACCATTTCTTTTGGCATTCCACCAAAGTATTGGAAACAGTTGTGACAAATTTTTACCAAGTCTACTGCGGTAAAAGGCCGGCTTTGCAATTCAGCGTATTTGTATCGGGAACGGGATAGCAGAAACGCTGCTACATAAACCTTGGTCCAGCCGCCATCAACATTTTTCAGCGTTGCCTGTCCAAAATCAACCTGTACCTGCTGCCCCATTGGCAACTCCGGCACCGCCTCATAATCGCGAGGGTTTGGATGCTTTAAAAGGCCATAATCCTCTCGGAGTGCCTTTACATACCGAGATACCGTCCTGTCACTGAAAGATTCGTTGTAATATTCTTTCAGCCAGTCGCACACCTGTGCTGCGGTGAGCGTGGGATATTCTCGCAGCCAGCTTGTAATTTGGCTTTGGTACTTATTCAAAAGCTTTTCCCGGCAGGTATTCTGAAAGCTATTTTCATAATCGGATATTGGCATCTTCCAATACCGCTTCACTGTTTTTCGGTTTATTCCCAGCGTTCTGGCCACTGCACGCTGCGTAAAGCCGGATTCCTGCATCTGCTGGATTTTACTGTACACGTTATACCCCTTCATTTCGTCACGGCCTTTCGTCTGGTATGGTTCAATCATATCAGACGATCTGCCTCAAATTAAGTGGTATACTTCGTGGCGAAAGTGGCCCAGTTCAGATGGCGAAAATTGGCCCCTTCTTAGTGGCCGAAATTGGTATACTTTATCTTACTGCTTACAAAAGCCCCTGAGAAGCAATTCTCAGGGGCTTAAACAGTGCGGAAGGGGAGACATGGCATTCCAGTAAGCGTAAAGCGAACCGGCGGATTAAAAACACGCAGAAGATGTGAGATAATGTTCTCGAGAAGTCTAAAGATTTCTCGAGAATTCTCATTCTCGGGGGTGTCTGAGTTGGGCGCACAGGAATTAAAGCATCAGGTAAAGATGGAACAGTGGAAGGAGCAAATCACTGCCTGCCGCAGCAGCGGGATGAGTGTCAGGAGGTGGTGCATAGAAAATCAAGTAAACCAGAAGAGCTATTATCGTTGGGAAAAAGAAATCCTGGCTGCGGCAACGAATGAACTTGTTCCTATGCACAGCCAGAGTCCATCACTGTCGGCTACGACCTTTGCAGAAGTACCGGCACTGCCTGCACAACCATTTAAACAAGCGGAAATAGTTGCTGCGTATTCCGGCGAACTTGAACACTGAATCCGGAAACACTTGAACAGTGTGCCGGAAACATTTGAACAGGTTGCCGCGAGAGAGTCGTGCGTCCGCAGGACGCCGTTTGGGCGGGCGTCAGCCCGGCCCGTTGTCTTTTTCAAACTGGCGTTCTGCCAGCGTTTTCCTCATGGATTCCCCGGTAATGTTAAACTTGTAAGCGTTGTGGACGAGCCGGTCCAGGATGGCGTCCGCCAGAGTTGGGTCCGGAAACAGATCGTACCATTTGTCACAGGGAAGCTGCCCGGCAATCACGGTGGAGGCCCTGCCGTACCGTAGCTCGGTCAGCTCCATCATCTCCTGCGTATCCTCCGGCGAAAAAGCCCGCAGGCCCCAGTCGTCCAGGATCAGAAGCGGAACGGCGGCCAGCTTCTTCCGCTGTTTCATGTAACTGCCGTCCATTTTAGCCGCGGAGAGCAGGAAAAGCAAGTCTGGAACCCGCAGATATTTTGCCTGAATGCATTGGCGGCAGGCGCTGTTTCCCAGCGCGCAGGCGAGGTAAGTCTTGCCCACGCCGGAGGGGCCGGAGAGAATCACGTTCTGCTTATTTTGCAGATAACCGCCGTCGCAGAGCCGCAGGAAGTCCTCTTTTGTGATTCCCTGCTTCCCAACGTATTCCACATCCTCGGCCACGGCCGGTACCCGGAACTCCCCCTGCCGGATATATCGCTGGATTCGCCGTGCATGCTTCGCCGTCCATTCGGCGTCCACCAGCATGCCGAGCCGTTCCTCAAAGCTCAGGCTTTGGATTTCCGGCTGCTCCATTTGCCAAAGCAGCTTTTCCGCCATGGTGTTGAGCTTCATCTCCCGCAACCGCGCGGCTGTCGCGTGGTCAAGCATGCGTCTCACCTCCGTAGTAGCTACTTCCGCGGAGGTTTATATGCTCGATGGGCTTGGCCGGCGTCGGCTGGTTTTGGAGGCTTTGCAGCAGCATTTTGAAATACTTGTAGCTGGAAATATTCTGCGTCTTTGCCTGAGTACATACCGTTTCCATCCGGCCTGCGGGAAGATTCGTCCCAAGCCGCAGAATGCCGGCGCAGGTCTTGAACGCCTGCTCAGGGACCTCTCGCTGCTCCATCAGCCAGCCGATGTAGTCCTCTGTGGATGGCCCAAACTTGCGTGCCCAGGTCAGGAAGCGCTCCGGCGTCCAATCAGCCACCGCACGGTGGTTCTCCGGCATATGCCCCTCGTCCGTTGTATAGCGCATCTGCCTGGTATAGCTTCGAATATGGGAGGCAATGCGTTCGTGCTCACAGAACACTTCGATGCTGTTTGCCGTGGCCCGCAGGTCCAGCTGCCTGCCCGCGTACTGATACGGCACGCTGTAATACCGCCCGTCAAACTCCACGTGGTAATCCATCCCCGCTTTCACGGTTTTCCACTCGGCATACTCGAAGCGTGAGGCGGGAAGGGGCCGCAGGGCATCCTTTTCCGTCTCCAGGAACACGGACAGCCTGCTGCCCGGCAGCTTCTGAAACGGCTGGCGGTTCAGCCTGTCCAGCTCCTCCAATGTCGCCTCGCGCATCTCCTCGAAGGTGAGGAACTGGCGGTTCCGCAGCTTTGCGATGATGCGGCGCTCCGCGATCTGCACGCCGTTTTCCGCGTGAGGTTTGTCTCTCGGTTTGCGCGGCCGTGCCGGGATGACCGCGACGCCGTAGTGCCGGGCCATTTCCCCATAGGTGCGGTTGATGTCGGGGTCATAATAATCCGCTTTCTGTACGGCCGTTTTGCAGTTATCCGGCACCAGAATCCTCGGAACGCCGCCGAAGTATGTAAAAGCGTTCACATGGGCGGTGATCCAGGAATGGCTTTCCATGTCTCGGAACGGCTCCACATACAGGCACGCGCTGGCCGACAGGGCTGCCACAAAAAAGTACGCTTTCTGTCCCTCGCCGTATGGCAGCGTCAGTCCGGCCCAGTCTGTTTCCAGCCGTTCGCCGGCTTTGTATTGCTTACGCATATAAACGTCGTTCTGCTTCCGAAAATCCCGGTACCGCTGGCAAAACTGTGTGTACATGAGCCCGTCCGGGTGGGCTGTCTTGTACTCCTCCCAAAGCAGCGTCAGCGTCACGCCCTTGCGCTGCATTTCGCGGTGAATATTCTCCAGGTCCGGCTCGGAATGTTTTTCTTCGCCGGTCCCGTCCTTTGGCGGATACAGGGCCGAGCCCAACTGCTTTGCCGTCATCTCAACCGGATATGTGATGTCAGCCGCTTTCGCCTTCGACAGAGTACTGGACACTGTCCCAAGCGAGCAGCCCGTTGCCGCGGCGATCTCCCGCTGGCTCAGCCCCAGCTCATCATGTAGTCTGAGTATCTCTTTTGTTTTTTCCACGTCGGTCCTCCTCATGATTGCCGTGCCTCCCGTTATTTCTATAACGAGAGTTTAATTCCTACGACTTCTCGCGGCAAGCGTCCCGGCATGGTGTTCAAGTCCGCCGTTTTCGTGTTCAAGTGTTTCCGTTTTGGTGTTCAAATCCTCCGGATTCGGTGTTCAAGTGTTGCCGAAATATGCAGTTGCCAGCATTCGCGTTGGAAAAGCCAAAGTGGATCTCTATTCCGGAGCAGATGCCAGCGTGGTGAAGGCCCTTTGCCAAGCACTGAAATCATGCTGAATGACTTCACTGGAGCCGACCGAGTTTACATTGCCTGCGGGTATACAGATCTGCGCAAAGGGATTGACGGGCTTGCCAGCATGGTGCAGCAGCAATTTCAGCTCGACCCATTCACCAATACGCTATTTCTGTTTTGCGGGCGGAGGCGAGACCGCATCAAGGGCCTCTATTGGGAGAGGGATGGCTTCATTCTTCTCTACAAACGGCTGGAACAAGGCACGTACCAGTGGCCACGCAGTGAAAGTGAAGTCCGAACTCTGACGCCGCAGCAATACCGATGGCTTATGGAAGGGCTCCAAATTGAGCAGGCAAGGGCGCATCGTCCCGTGGCCGGATTGAGTATGATATAACGTCGGTAAACGCTTGAAAACGCTGGTTTTACAGCGAATTTTGTGCTATCATTTAACCATGGAAATAACAGAGAAAAAAGGTACAAGTAACGCCGAAATGGTCTCCATTTTGAGCGCGGAAAATGATACGCTCCGCAAGGAAAACGAGAACCTTTCCCGACAGGTGGATTGGTTCATGGAGCAGATGCGCCTAATGAAGAAGAAGGTCTTTGGCGCATCCTCCGAGAAAAGCAGCGAAGAGATTCTGGAGCAGCTCAGTCTGCTTTTTAATGAGCCCGAATTGCAGCTTTCTACCGAAAGCACGAAGGCTGTCCCTGTTGTCGGGTATACTCGAAAAAAACGTACCGGCGCTGTGGAGGAAATTCTGCCGGAGAATGTGCCGGTGGAGGTTGTAGAGCACCGTCTGCCGGAACGCGAATTGGAGTGCCCGGAATGCGGCACGCTTATGACCGAGATTGGGAAGGATGTCCACCGTACTCTGGTGATGATTCCGGCGCAGGTATCCATTCGGGAGGACTGGTATTTCACGTATGCCTGCCAGAAATGCAAGCAGGAAGGCATGGAAACGCCGATTCTGAAAGCAGAAAAGGAACCACCCGTGATTCCCGGCAGCTACGCCTCTGCGGAGGCCATTGCCCATATTGCGGTACAAAAATATGTGATGGGGTCTCCGCTGTACCGGCAGGAGCAGGAATGGAACCGTGCCGGCGTCATGCTCAGCAGGCCCACCATGTCCAACTGGCTCATCTGGGCTTCGGAGCATTGGCTGACGCCGATCTATGAAGTCCTGTGCCAACAGCTTGTGCAGCGGCAGGTGCTTCACGCCGACGAGACCACCTTGCAGGTACTCCGCGAAGAGGGAAAAAAGGCACAGTCCAAGAGCTATATGTGGCTGTACCGAACCGGTGGCGATGCCGAGCACCCCATTGTCCTGTACCAGTACAAGCCGGACAGAAAGGCCACGAATGCAGAGACTTTTCTGACGGGCTTTTCCGGCTGGCTGCACGCGGACGGGTACCAGGGCTACCACAAACTGCCTGAAAACATCCGGGTGGTTGGCTGCTGGGCCCATGCACGGCGAAAATTTGATGAAGCCGTGAACGCTCTGCCAAAGCCGGAACAGGCTGGCTCCGCCGCCCTTGAGGGGCAGCAGTATTGTACGAAGCTGTTTGCCTTGGAGAAAGAGCTTGCAAAGCTTACGCCCGAAGAACGATATGAACAGCGGCTGAAGCAGGAAAGGCCTGTTTTAGACGCCTTGTTGGCATGGTCTCAGACAAAAAATGCACCGCCAAAATCTGCTCTTGGAAAAGCACTGCACTATTTGCAGGAACAGTGGCCGTATCTGGTTCGCTATTTGGAGGATGGACGGCTGGAGATGAGCAACAACCGCGCTGAGCGGAGTATTAAGCCCTTCGTCATGGGCAGGAAAAATTTTCTGTTTGCGAACACACCCGGCGGCGCGCAAGGAAGTGCTGTCATCTACAGTATTATTGAAACCGCAAAGGAAAACGGGCTGGACCCTTTTCGGTATTTGATCCATATTCTGAGCACCGCACCGGCGCTGGTTCTGTCCGATCCTGACTGGGCTGAATCGCTGACACCGGAATTTGCTCCGGCATCCTGTCGCAGCTTACAGCCCAGAGCACAATCCTAATCCCCCTGGGGGCTGCCATTGACAGGCCCCTTTTCTATAGCTGTTTTACGCTTACGCATTCCATATCTTTCTCTCTTGTAAATTCGTTATATTGCGCGAAAAAACACGAACTATTATGCCCTATTTTACGGTGTAAACATACTGCGAAACTCGACAAACCCGAATTTTATGAGTTCGTTTTAGGACAAGAAGGCTAATTTAGGAGGGCAATCTATTCAAGCGATTTACATGGCTACAATATTTCTCAATAGTCCGCTTGGACGAAATACGATAATTTAATTTAAAGGGCAGTTCTTTTGTATACCTCTTTTACCACACATGGCAGCCCACGCTTTTGACCAGTTGACGTAGAAGGCGGCATGGATCGGTATCTCATCTGTGCACACTCCTTGATTTTGGCATTGAGGATATAGCGCTATGGAGAAACATTCCGGTTCCCTCCAGCTGTTTACCACGCTAATGCGCACGCTGAAAGGCAGACCGGGCATTGAAATTATAAAAAGGAGGATTGATTCACGATGAGCCAATCCCTCTTTTTTCATTGTTCCACAGTCACACGGTGGGCAAGCTTTGACCGAATCAGTAGGTTTTGCGGCTGATCACCTATCTTTTGCATGATGATCTTCAAAAAACGCACCTTGTCGTTGTAGGCATTTTTGGTTTCAATTCGGATCTCTGTTCCCGGAATTTGCCGCGGGGCGGCCATCTGATTCTGCTTTTTGCTTCCGTAAAACAGCGTCCGTAGTCCGTATTCCTCTGCATGGCTGTACAACGTCTGAAAGCGGTGCGGGTCTTTTCGATAAATCCGCGCCAACGCTTCCAGAACAACCTCCTGCAAGTTTTGCGCGTGCACGTCCTCGTCCCAGAGGCGGAATCCATCTATAATGCATCCGTTCCACCCGGTGGGACTATTGATTTTTGCTACCGGCTCACTGATAGGAATGTACCTAAACTCCGCGTCGTATTGATTGGTATATCGGACGCCTTTCCCCTCAACGCCGTTGCTGAGCGACTCGTGGACTTCAGCACTGGAGGTGGTTCCGGAAATGGTGAGAATGCCCTGTAACGTTTCGAATCTCTCTGCCGTTATACGCTTTCCGTCGATGGCCACGGCGTTGCAAAACGCTCGCATGAACTGCCTGATTTCCTGATCCTCCTGATTCAACTCCAGCTGCTCAAGCAGCGCGTCAAACTCCTGAAGACGCGCCTCACAGTCATCCTCGTCTCTGCCGCAGAGTGCATCGAGCAGTTGGGGGGTAAATACGTCATTTTCATTGTGAACCATCGCGTTGTAAAGCGGCTCATAGGACATCTGGAGACACAGCACCGCAAACAGCATCACCTGCTTTTCTGGATCGTCCATGTTGGAATTCTGATAGATCATGGTAATTAGCAAGAAGGAATTGAGCAAGCGTTTCATACTGCGGGGGTTATAGCCAATGGAACACGTTACCATTTCAATGTACACGTCAAGATACTGTGTGTCGAACGTCATGTCTCGAATGGCTTTTTCAATATACCGCTTGATCTCATAGTGAGCAATGGGCATCTTAAAGGGAACCTGAATGATCTTATCAAAAAAACTACGGCCCTTCTTTTCGTCGAAATCTTCTCCATACTTTAAACCGACACCCCGGCATACCACTGCGTAGTCGATGGCCAGCACGAACACGCACTTTTCACAGTCCAAAAAAATCTTCAAAATTTCAAGAACCTCAACCGCACGCTGAGGTGGCAGGCGATCCAAATCGTCAATGAACACCACCAGACGGTCCTTCTTCTTTTTCTCAAGCGAGCGGTCAACGCATTTTTGGAATTCGCCCTTCAGTCTGGCGATTGTCTCCACCAGATTCTCGTTGCTCTTTGTCGCGTCAATGATATCCAGCCCAAGCTTGTCGTTCAAAACGCCATTTCCAAGCTTCAGCCCTGCGGTCATGATGTGGCCGATGCATTCCTTGACCTTGGACGCCTCATTCTCTCCAGCGTTCAGCGTATCCACCAGTGCCGTCAGCAGGTTGATGGTCAGCAGATTTCCAAGGTTGAACTGAGAAAACTGCCAGGTATTGAACCAGACGGAGACGACATCCTCACCAACCTGCTGGCGGATCATGTTCATAAAGCTGGTTTTTCCGCTTCCCCAGTCGCCCTGTATGGCGATTGTCAATGGCGTATCACAGGCTCGGATAAACTTGCTCAGGCCATCTATGTATTTTTGTACACCCAGCACATCCTCTTCAACTTTTGAAATTGGCTTGTCCGTATTTGCTAACATAAGTTTCCCTCCCTTGCCGCGCTGTTTGCGGCAAATTCCATTATATTATACCATAAGTATAGGAAATTTATGGTATGTTTCCCCTATTGACGGTCGCCCATCAAGTGGAGAGGTGCCCGGTAAAATCATCCGCTTCGCTTCTTCGATCTGTCGGGAAACCGGAAGAACAGCCGACGCGGCAAAATCCCCAGAGCCGCCCGCCGAGCAGAACACGCAGCCGCCCACGCCCACCGAGCCGTCCTGGTGGGGGCAGCCAGCCGCGGCGGACAGCGCTAACTTATAGACGTTGCCGCCAAATAGCCGGCGGCAATAGACATTTGCGGTGAGGTATGTGTGCGACATAGATGGCCTCCGGGGATAATAACGGTATTGGTATAAACATACATGAAGCTCAAAACTGCATACATTAGCGCCATATCATTTTGTGTTAACTAAGGAGCTTCAAACACTATGAATATTCAATAAGTAAACGCTGTCCAGTTCACAACTTTTGGGACTACCACTCAAACATATTATGGCGCAGATTTGTAATTACCAGTTCTGCCCTCATAGCACGTTCGTGAGCACTGTGGTATAGTTCAAATTCTTGAATGTGATATTCTTGATAAATTTCTCGCACAAGTTCACAACTGTCATAAGTAATTATCCAAGGAATATCCGTCATGTGCTGCTGTACTATGGCACCAAAAGCTCGATGGTGTTGTTCGGTAAAGTATTTGGTATACAAGGATTTACCCTTCTTAACATAGGGTGGGTCAATGTTGTAAAATGCGTTGCCATTCTCTTGAGCCATTTCATGGATTATCAGATCACTTGCATCAAGATTGAACAACCGGATACGGTCTTGCAACTCGGAAACAGCTTGAATTCTTTGAATTATACCGTCCTTATTGAAGCGACACCCCAAGGAATATGAACTGCTTTGTTTTTTGCCACCGATGGGACCTGCAAAAAGAACACCGGAATAGTTCACACGATTCAGATACAAAGTAGCAAAGCCGTCCTGTAGCACAGTAGAATCGGAGGCGGAATAAATCTCCTTTTGCTTTAAGCGTTCTGTCAGAGAAATCGGGGTAGCATTTACAAGAGCAATCAGTTCATCAGCATTGTGGAGGGCGGACTCCCAAAAGTGATATATATGTGGATCAGAATCGATTTTATCGGAGGCGGAATAAATCTCCTTTTGCTTTAAGCGTTCTGTCAGAGAAATCGGGGTAGCATTTACAAGAGCAATCAGTTCATCAGC
>Ga0183099_1001427_pt1 | contig 13906 bp, 11 predicted proteins | sample Biomet1_FD_127788 | JGI IMG/M metagenome (GOLD analysis project Ga0183099, IMG submission 127788) | Microbial communities from bioreactor (seeded with anoxic lake sediment) at LBNL, California, USA - Biofuel metagenome 1 | ecosystem: Engineered > Bioreactor > Anaerobic > Unclassified ... | reverse complement strand
TTGAAGAAAAGCATCGGCTTAGGACAAGCCAGGGAGGCCACATCGGGGTAATCCATATAATTGCGGATTCCCGGCACAAGCATGGACCAGGCACTGCCACCTTTATTCTGATTATTGGTCAAAGTCATCAGCGAATCGGTGGTGTTCATCCAGCAAATGGCGGCTCCCACCTTCACTTTATCTGTTGCGGCGGAAAGCATCCACGCACGGTGCGCACCCATTGAGAAGCCAAGTGTACCAATTCTATTGGCATCTACCTCGGGCAATGAGGCAAGAAAATCAACGCTTCTGATATCATCAAACGTGATAACGCCGCACCAGTTATATCCCATCTGCATCAGGTTGCAGGCAAGTGCTTGCTGAGCATCATAGTTTACGCCTTCTTTTCGACCTCTTTCTCCCCAAAACAGGGCATCAATAGAGAGAACCACGTAGCCATGCGCCGCAAAATAATCGCCCACATAGACACTATCGTAACATTGCACCGCCCATTTATCGGCATCCGCCAATACTTCGGGTGATACACCAAAAGGTCTCACCATTTTTTCCTTGCCAATGGAGAACTTTGCGCCGTGATCATGCAACATCACAACGGCTGGGTAGGGACCTTTTCCTTTGTTGGGAACCAACAAGTAGGCAGGAATGCGGTCGAATCCCGAGATATTTAGTGCAATCTTTCGCGCTTCATACCCGTTTCTTTGCTCTTTTTCCAGCACTTTCATATCAAAAGATACAGTGGGAGGTGCAGGATTCAGGCAGGAAAAAAGGATCTTTCGGCCTTCCTTTTTCCATTTATTGAAATCTTTTACAGGAGATTTTCCCCATGCCATAGGGTAGGTGAGTGTCTCTTTCATTTTCTGATAAGAAGAAGGCATATTCTTTTCTACTCCGTAAGGCGTATAATCTTGTGATTTAACTTGTTGAGCTGATAGTTGCAGACCGAAAAACGGGCATAAACAAAGTGTAAAAAGTGATTTTTTCATGGTAAAATAATGGGAATATTAATCTATATTTTTAGTCTCAACCTGAAAGTTTGAATAAGTTTTAAAGCTGAATGGCACAAACCTGAGCATGGAAAAATCTTCTGAATCGATTCCTCCCGGATAATAAAGTTCCCACCCTTTCATCCATGCATGATGCTTGAATTCTTTGCTGGTTACAATTTCAATTTTGCCTTGTAACATTGTTCCCGTAAATGATTCAGGATTGCAAAAATAAACTGCTGCTTTGCTATTATTCTTAATCTCTTTAATCTTTGCAGAAGAAGTATTGGTTGTGAGATATATAGTAAATTCATTTGATTCTTTTCCATACATTGGAATTAAATGCGGGTACTGTTTTTTATTCCTCAGATTCAGCATGGCGCGTGTCGAAGGATACCCATTTTCATCTATTGTAGATAGATAAACAACCTCGGCAGATTCTATTACTCCGATTATTTCTTTCAGTTTTTCTGCTAGTTCCATGATTAATTGGTTTTAAGGTGAAACTAATCTATTGATATTCTTACTTATCTGCATAAGATATATCAGTAGATTAAACAAATTTACCCTTTTATTATCTCGGGTTTATGGCTAATTTATCAGTGCGCTTCGAGCCAGTTTTTTCCCCATCCGCAGTCGGCTTTCAAGGGAACGTGCATCTTGTAGGCTCTTTCCATCTCTTCTATCACAATCTTTTCTACAAGTTCTTTTTCATTAAAAGGAACACTGAAGTTAAGTTCATCATGTACCTGAAGAATCATCTTGGCCTGTACATTTTCTTTCCTGAAGCGGTTATAAATATTTACCATTGCAACCTTGATTATGTCGGCAGCACTTCCCTGAATTGGGGCGTTGATTGCATTCCTTTCGGCGTATCCACGAACAACTGCATTCCTTGAATTGATGTCCTGAAGGTATCTTTTTCTATGGAATATAGTCTCAACATAACCGTTCTTTTTGGCTACTTCAATGCTTTTATCCATGTATTCTTTTACTTTTGGGTAGGTCTCAAAGTAACCATCAATCAGCTCTTTGGCTTCTTTCCTGTCTACCGCCATTCTTTCTGCCAGTCCGAATACCGATATCCCGTATATGATACCAAAGTTTGCCGTTTTTGCTTTGCGGCGCATATCCTTTGTTACTTCAGAAATATCTATTTTATAGACCTTTGCAGCGGTTGCCGCATGAATATCATAGCCGGAAAGAAAGGCATCTATCATGTTTTTGTCCTCACTTAGATGAGCCATAATTCTCAGTTCAATCTGGGAGTAATCGGCAGAGAAGAAGGTACATCCTTCATCCGGAATAAATGCTTTACGAATCTCTTTCCCATCTTCATCTCGGATTGGTATATTCTGCAAGTTTGGATTGCTGGAACTTAACCGACCGGTTGCAGTAACTGTCTGGTTAAACGATGTATGTATCTTTCCCGACTGAGGATTTATCAGTTGAGGAAGCGAGTCAATGTAGGTGCTCAGCAGCTTTTTTAGTCCGCGATATTCAAGAATTTTTTCAACAACAGGGTGTTTAGCACGTAAGCTTTCAAGTACATCTTCCGAAGTAGAGTACTGCCCTGTTTTGGTTTTCTTCGCTTTTTCCACCACCTTCAGTTTTTCGAAGAGCACTTCGCCCACTTGTTTTGGTGAACTGATATTGAATTCCATGCCAGCCAATGAGAAAATATCTTTCTCTATTTCCTGCATTCTTGCAGTGAAATCCTCGGATGTTTGTTTAAGTGCTTCGAGATCTAGCTTCATTCCATTCCGTTCAATGTAAGCAAGAACCGGAACAAGTGGCATCTCTATGTTATAGAACAAATCTTCAATACCATTTTCTTTTAATTCCTTCTCAAGAATATTTTTCAGCTTCAAAGTAACATCGGCATCTTCACAAGCATACTTGTAAACTTTCTCGGGGGAGAGGTCGCGCATGTTAAGTTGATTTTTTCCTTTTGCACCAATTAGCTCATCAATGTGAATTGTTTGGTAGTTGAGGTAAATTTCGGCAAGGTAATCCATCCCGTGCCTAAGCTCGGGTTGAAGAACGTAATGCGCTACCATTGTGTCGAAAAGTTTTCCTTTTACTTCGATGCCATAATTTTGGAGAACCAGCATATCGTACTTGATATTTTGGCCAACCTTGAGTGATTTCTCATTTTCAAAGACCGGACGTAACTCGTTAACAATTTTTAGTGCTTCCTCTCGTTGGGGAGGCACCGGAATGTAATACGCCTGGTTTTCGGCCACGCTGAAGCTCATTCCCACCAATTCTGCACTGATTGGATCGGTTCCGGTGGTTTCCGTATCTAGACTGATGATATTATGTGTCAGTATATTTTGAATAAAAATACGTCTTTTTTCTTCATTATCAATTAGTTGATAATCATAATCAAGCGTTTCTAACCCCGTGAGATTTGAGTATTTTTCCTCAACTTGTCCATCGGGTGTGAAAATTGCAAAGAGATCGCCTTGCTGAGGAACCACGTTTACCTGTTTTTTCTCCGTTTTAAAAATTCGCTCCATCAAGTTACGAAATTCCAATTCTTCGAAAATTTTCCTCAGTTCTTCCTCGTTCGGTTCTTCACGAACAAGTTCATCCATTTTCAATTCAATAGGAACATCAATTTTGATGGTCGCCAAAAATTTTGAGAAAGTGATCATCTCCTTGTTGGTTTCCACTTTTGTTTTCAGTGCACCTTTCAATTGATCGGTATGCTCAAGCAGATTTTCTATACTGCCAAATTCGGCAATTAATTTTAGAGCCGTTTTTTCTCCTACACCCGGACAGCCAGGAATGTTATCCGAAGCATCACCCATGAGACCAAGCATGTCAATAACCTGAGCAGGGGAGGAGATGTCATATTTAGCTTTTACCTGTTCCACTCCCAGAACCTCGAATTCTTTGTCTCCGTATTTGGGGCGGTACATAAAAACATTATCGCTTACCAACTGTCCATAATCTTTATCGGGAGTCATCATGTAAGTTATGATCCCTTGTTTGCCGGCTTCAGTGGCAAGAGTGCCGATTACATCATCGGCTTCGTAACCTGAAACCTCAAGAATAGGTATGCGGTATGCACGAATAATGTCCTTTATAATTGGTACGGAAAGACGAATTGCCTCAGGAGTTTCTTCCCGTTGGGCTTTATATTTCTCGTAAGCTTCGTGTCTGAAAGTTGGTCCGGAAGGGTCAAAAGCGACTCCAATATGTGTGGGATTTTCCTTTTTCAACAGCTCCTCAAGTGTATTTACAAAGCCTAATATTGCGGATGTATTAAAGCCTTTTGAGTTAATTCTTGGGCTTTTAATGAATGCGTAATATGCTCTGTATATGAGTGCATAAGCGTCTAAAAGGAACAATTTGTCTTTCTGATTCATAATAAATTGAATTTTTCTTTGGTAAAAGTACAAAAAAATACCATATTAATGGTTTTATTATTACTTTTGTGGCTAAATCGTATTTTGTATGGACAAATTATCTCAGATTAAGTCTCCTGTGATTTCAGATCTGGAGCAATTTAAAGAGCTCTTTAATAGTTCATTGGATAATTCAAACCCGCTGTTACAAGAGGTTCTTTCTCATATTAAGCAACGGGGAGGGAAGATGATGCGTCCAATTTTAGTGCTTCTTATTGCCCGTTTATTGGGAAAGGTTTCTCAGTCTACACTGCACTCTGCTGTATCTTTGGAGCTACTTCACACAGCCAGTTTGGTGCATGATGATGTGGTTGATGAAAGCTCGGAACGCCGTGGACAAGCCTCTGTGAATGCTTTATATAACAATAAAGTGTCTATTTTGGTGGGCGATTATTTACTTGCTACGTGTCTTTTTCAAGCTGCTTATTCAGGTAATAATGAGATTATAAAGGTTGTTTCGCGTTTAGGACAGGACTTGTCTGAAGGAGAGCTTTTACAGCTTACCAATGTTAGTAATACTGAGATTACTGAGTCTGTGTACTTTGATGTTATCCGGAAAAAGACCGCTGCTTTGTTTGCTGCCTGCACTCATACCGCTGCATTAGCTGCAGGGGTTTCTCCCGAAACTGTAGAATTTGCCCATTTATTTGGTGAATATATTGGCATTTGCTTCCAGATTAAAGACGATATTTTTGATTATTATGAAGACAGTGAGGTAGGCAAACCCACCGGAAATGATATGCGCGAAGGCAAATTAACGCTTCCTGCAATTTTTGCTATAAATACGGCTGAAAGCGGAGAAGGGAAGGAGCTGGCAGTGAAGATTAAATCGGGTGATGCAACTGATGATGAGATAAAGCGCCTGATAGATTTCTCAAAGGAAAACGGAGGTATAGAATATGCTACTAAAGTGATGTTTGAATACCATGCAAAGGCGCTTCAATTACTCGAGGATTTTCCTGATTCTGACATTAAGCAATCACTCGTTTCCTATTTGGATTACGTGGTTGACCGAAAGAAATAAGGTAAATCTTGCTGGAAGTTAAGCCTTTCTTTCCTTTAATTTTTAAGATAAGGTGTAGACGCTAACCTGGAAAAGCGTAGAGCTTACTTATATTAAGTGTAGACCTTTTGTCTGATCTTCCGCCTGTAATTGGCTTAACTGTATAGTTGTTTTTATTTAACTTTATATATAAAATCCCCTGAGTTTCTTCTTTTAATAGAAGATAATCAGGGGATTCCTTTTTGCTGGTTACTAATACTAGGCTTTAAAAAAGCTTTGTTTCTTTGGGTTTAGAAGAACTTTATATCTTCTCCTTTGATATCAGACAGCAGTAGATTGGCAAGGCGGCTTGTTCCTAAACGGAAGAGCTCGTTGGTTAGCCATTCTTTGCCCAGGGCTTCTTTAACGATACTGTAGTATACAAGGGCATCATTTACAGTATTAAGGCCTCCAGCGGGCTTAAAACCTATTTTGTTGCCTGTTTCTTCGTAGTATTCCTTGATAGCTTCACACATTACATAAGCAGCCTCTGGCGTTGCGGCAGGCTGTTGTTTGCCGGTGGATGTTTTAATGAAATCGGCACCTGCATAGATGGATAGGATAGAGGCCTTTTTGATATTGGAAGCACTGCCCAACGCTCCGGTTTCAAGAATAACTTTCAGGTGATTTTCCTTGCAAGTATCCTTTATTTCCTGAATTTCGTCGCACATTGTTTCGTAGTCACCGCTGAGGAATTTACCAACAGAAATAACAATATCAATCTCATTTGCGCCTTCCATCAAAGCCATTGCGGTCTCGGCAATCTTAACTTCAATAAAGGTTTGTGAAGAAGGAAAGCCAGCACTTACGGCAGCTATCTTAACGTTGTCAGCTTCTAAAGTATCGCTCACAACTTGTGCCATATTAGGGTATACACAGATGGCGGCAACATTGTCAATGTCTCCGTATTCATCAGCAAACTTATTGACTTTCTCAGTGAATTTCATCACGCTTTCTTCATTGTCTGTAGTGTTAAGTGTAGTCAGATCAATGCAGTGAAAAAGGAATTTCTTTACGTCTTCAGTGTTGTTTTCAGGCACTCTTTTTTCGATTATTGCAGCAACTTTTGCCTTAATATCATCGTCGTTAATGTCAGTATTATACTTGCCTAAAGCTATTTCATACTTAGTTTTTTGTTCTTCGTTATTTTCCATTACTTGTCAGTTTAGGATTGTTTATATGTCTTTCGTTATCTCTTTTTGTTTTCTTTTCGAGGTTCTTTTTAAAAGCTTCTGTAAGGTCTACGCCAGTCTGGTTTGCCAGACAAAGAAGTACCCAAAGTACATCCGTCATTTCATCGGCCAGGTTGCATTCTTCCCCCTCTTTAAAAGACTGATCTCCGTATTTTCGGGCAATAACCCGCGCTAGTTCACCCACTTCTTCGGTTAAAATTGCCATGTTGGTCAGCTCGCTAAAGTAGCGCACTCCGTATGTTTTTATCCAGCTATCGACTTCTTTTTGTGCTTCTTCCAGAGTCATTATTCCTTGTTTTTAGTGTCCATGCAGATTGTTACCGGACCGTTATTTAAAAGCTCCACTTTCATGTCGGCACCAAACTCACCGGTTCCCACTTCCTTTCCCAGAGCAATGCTTAATTCATTGCAGAAAGTCTCGTAAAGAGGCACGGAAATCTCGTGTTTTGCCGCCTTTATGTAGGAAGGGCGATTCCCTTTCTTTGTAGATGCATGAAGTGTAAACTGGCTGATAACAAGGATTTCCCCGTTCAAATCCAGCACAGATTTATTCATCACTCCGTTTTCATCGTCAAAAATCCTCAGATTAACTATTTTTTTGCATAGCCATTCTATGTCTTCTTGCCCGTCGGCTTCCTCAATGCCTGCCAGTACCAGCAATCCTTCTTTAATAGCAGATTTGCATGTCCCGTTAATTGTTACAGATGCATGGCTGACGCGTTGTATTACAGCTCTCATTTTATAAAATTTCTTGTTATCGCGAAAGGCAAAGTTAGTGATTCTAACTTTATTTTCGTAGGTTATCGAGGATATTTTTAGCTTTTGCTTCGCCAACAATGGCCGAAAGTTCTTCCAGAGAAGCTTCCTGGATGCGTTTTACACTCTTAAATTCTTTGAGTAATGCAGTTTTTGTCTTCTCGCCAATGCCTTTTATCTCGTCCAAAGCCGACTTAGTTTGCCCTTTGCTGCGCTTATTACGGTGAAAAGTAATGCCAAAACGGTGAGCTTCATCACGTAAATGCTGAATAACTTTCAGGCTTTCCGAGTTCTTATCCAGGTAAAGAGGGTAGGGATCATCGGGAAAGAATATCTCTTCCAGCTTTTTGGCAATGCCAATTAACGTTACTCTTCCAAATAGATTAAGCTCATTAAATATCTTCTGAGCCGAGCTTAGCTGTCCTTTACCGCCGTCAACAATAACCAACTGAGGCAGAGGTTGCTTTTCGTCTAATAAACGCTTATATCGCCTGTAAACGATCTCTTCCATGGAAGCGAAGTCATTTGGTCCTTCCACAGTCTTAATATTGAAGTGGCGATAGTCTTTCTTCGATGGCTTAGCTTTCTTAAATACTACGCAGGAAGCAACCGGATACGCACCCTGAATATTGGAGTTATCGAAGCATTCTATGTGCATGGGAAGGTCTTTCAGATGAAAATCGCTCTGCATCTTTTTCATAATTCGAATACTTCGCTGTTCGGGATTCAGCTTTTCAGCCTGTTTCAACCTGTCAACCTTGTATTGCTTCACGTTCATCTGCGAAAGTTCAAGCAGTTTCTTTTTGTCTCCTCTCTGTGGAACGGTGAAAACAACGTTGTTGAGCTCTATATCCATCTCAAAAGGAACAATTATTTCCCGTGAAAGACTCTTATATCTTTCACGCATTTCTATAATGCCAAGAGATAGCAACTCTTCTGTAGTCTCGTTAAGACGTTTTTTGTACTCGAAAGTAAATGCCTGATTAATGCTTCCGTTGGTAATATGCAGGTAATTGATAAAGGCAGATTTCTCATCGTCGGCAATGGAAAACACATCAATATTATGAAGAATGGAGCTTACTACCTCAGATTTTGCACGGTAATTCTCTATTAATTCAAATTTCTCCTTCAGTTTATGCGCCTCTTCAAACTTTAGCTCCATGGCTAAGTTCTGCATCCTTTGAAACAGTGTCTTGCTTATCTCCTGAGTGTTTCCTTTAAGGATCTCCTTAATTTCAGCAATATTCTTTAAATATTCATCGTGAGACATCAGACCCACACAGGGCCCGGCGCAATTTTTAATATGGTATTCCAGACAAACTTTGAATTTGCCTGAACGAATATTCTCGGGAGTAAGGTTTAAATGACAGGTTCGGATAGGATATAAGTGCTTTACAAGGTCTAGCAAAGCGTTCATTGACGGTGCGTGGCTGTAAGGACCATAATAAGTAGAACCGTCACGGATTATTCTTCTTGTTTTATATATGCGTGGGAAATACTCATTGCTTATGCAGATAGAAGGATAAGTTTTATCATCCTTCAGCAGTACGTTGTAGCGTGGTTTGTATTTCTTTATCAGATTATTCTCCAGCAATAATGCATCTTCTTCCGTATTTACTACGATATAACGAATATCTGCAATCTTGCTAACCAGAATTCTAGTCTTTCCTGGTTCGTGCTCTTTGCTAAAGTAGGAGTAAACCCTTCGCTTTAGATTCTTAGCCTTTCCAACATAGATAATGGTACCTTCGGAGTTTAAATACTGATAAATTCCAGGTCCTTCAGGGAGATTTAATACAATTCCCTTTAAATAATCTGAAATATTTAGCTCCTGAGGTTCCATTATTTACATGTTTTAGCTTATTAAAGAACTAAAACGGCTTCAATGTTATCTTCTTCGCTGAAGATTGCACGTCCGTTCAACTCTTTTAATTCAATGATGAAATTTACATAAACAGCTTTTGGATTAAATCTCTTGGTTAATTTGATAGCTGCTTTCATTGTTCCACCAGTTGCTAAAAGATCATCGTGCAGTAATACTACGTCATCTTCCGTAATAGCATCTTTGTGAACCTGAATAGTATCTGTTCCGTATTCTTTGTTATAGCTTTCTTCTAATGTTGCTGCTGGAAGTTTTCCTGGTTTACGAATAGGAATAAATCCTGCTCCTAATCTTGCAGCTAAAATAGGTCCCATTATAAATCCTCGTGACTCTATACCTGCAACTTTAGTGATCCCTTTATCTTTATACATTTCATAAAGTTCGTCAGAAAGTTCCTTTAAACAATCGGGATCTTTAAAGAGTGTAGTCTCATCTTTAAACTGAATTCCAGGTATAGGGAAATTTGGTACATTTCTAATGCTCTTAATGAGCTTTTCTTTGTTCATAGCCAGTATTTTAGTTGTTTCTTATTAATTTAATTGTTTCACGTGAAACGGAGCTCTTATTTTCTTAAAAGTACCAGTAGCACGTTTATATCGCTTGGTGAGATGCCGGGTATTCTACTCGCTTGCGCTATCGTTTCCGGATCAATCTTAATTAGCTTTTGTCTCGCTTCTGTCGATATAGAATTTATAGTATTATAGTCGAGCTTGCCTTTTATCTTAATTGTTTCAAGGCGCTCAATTTTATCAGCAATTAATTTTTCACGATTAATGTAACCTTCATATTTGATAAGAATTTCTGCAGCCTCTTTTATTTCCTCTCTTCTATCTTTTATTTGATCTAATTCTTCTTTGAATGCAGGAATGAGTTCTGAGATATTTTCCAAAGTAATTTGAGGACGATTGATCAAATCAATTAGTTTACATCCTTGTTTAAGAGGAGAAGTTCCAAGATTCTCTAATGCATCATTGATAGGACCCACTTTTACAGACTGTGTCCTTGCAAACTCCATTATGCGGTTTATTTCATTCCTTTTATCGATTAAAAGGGAATAACGATCTCTTTTTGCTAATCCTAAATTATATGCTCTTTCTGTTAATCGCATATCTGCATCATCTTGTCGAAGCAATATTCGGTATTCCGCACGGGAAGTAAACATCCGGTAAGGCTCGTCTACTCCTTTTGTAACTAAATCATCGATTAATACGCCAATATATGCTTCATCTCTACCTAGAACAAAAGGTTCTCCGTTGTGACAGTTCTGGTGTGCATTAATTCCTGCAATGATTCCTTGTCCGCCTGCTTCTTCATATCCGGTGGTTCCATTAACCTGTCCGGCGAAGAATAAGTTTTTAATAATCTTCGATTCCAACGTATGTTTTAATTGTGTTGGATCGAAATAATCATATTCAATGGCATATCCCGGTCTATATATCATTAGATCTTTAAATGCTGGAATCTTTTTCAAGGCTCTGATTTGAATATCTAATGGCAGTGAAGAGGAGAATCCATTTAAATAAAGTTCTTTTGTGGTTTCTCCTTCGGGCTCAAGGAACAGCTGGTGCTGATTCTTATCTGGGAATGTGACGATTTTTGTCTCAATACTTGGACAATATCGTGGACCGATACTTTGAATTTGTCCGTTGAATAGGGGAGAATCTACTAAACCATCTTTTAGTATCTGGTGAACTTCTTCATTTGTATAGCAAGTCCAGCATTGTAATTGCTTTAAATGTCTTGTCCCTGTATTCATGTATGAGAACTTATGAAAATCAGCTTCTCCGTCCTGAGTTCCCATTAAGTCATAGTTTACACTACGGCCGTCAATACGAACAGGAGTTCCCGTCTTCATTCTGTCAGACTTAACTCCATGTTGCACGATGGATTCGGTCAAAAGGTAAGAAGCAGGTTCGGCCATTCTTCCTCCTGGAAGTTTTGTCTTACCAATGTGCATCAATCCATTCAGGAAGGTTCCTGCAGTGAGTACTACAGTCTTTGCCCGGAATTCAACGTCGAGATAGGTCTTTAAACCTACAATTTCTCCGTTTTCAACGATTATTTCCTTAACAGTATCCTGCCAGATATAGAGGTTTGGAATGTTTTCCAGTATCTCTCTCCAGGTCCAGATAAACTTATTTCTGTCGCATTGGGCGCGTGGACTCCACATTGCCGGCCCTTTTGATCGGTTCAGCATACGGAATTGAATGGCAGTCTTGTCTGTAACCAGACCCATATAGCCACCCAGGGCATCAATCTCCCGGACTATTTGTCCTTTAGCGATACCACCTACGGCGGGATTACAGCTCATCTGAGCAATTTTATTCATGTCCATCGTGATAAGACACGTCTTTGATCCCAAATTTGCAGCAGCAGCTGCCGCCTCGCAACCGGCATGTCCTGCTCCGATAACAATTACATCATACTTAAAATCCATTGATTCAATCTATTTTACGCCGCAAATTTACGAAAAATACTTAGTATGTTTATTGTATGAATAGAAAAGAATTGGATTGTATCTTTTTAACGCAAAAAAAACTCTTTAAATCTGGATTTTCAGATTTGAGTCGCGATTGATTTGTAAATGGTGGCAGATGTACCCGAAATGGGGGAGATAAATAGATTTTAGTGGCAGATGATTTTGCATCTGCCACCTAATGAAAAGCCCTTCAATAAAGGCTTTTGTATAAAACAGTAGCAGATGGCAGTAATCTTGTGGAAAAAGTGTGCAAGGATAAATAATCTGAAATTTTTAATCCTTTAGTAAAGCTAGTGCCTTGTTTTCTGCAGCCTCCATAACTTCTCGCTCTCCTTCTCCCTTATCATTAATGCCGCAAAGGTGAAGAATACCGTGTATGATTGTGCGATGAAGTTCTTCTTCATAAGTTGTATTAAACTGTTCGGAGTTGCTTTTGACTGTGTCCAGGCTTATGAATATATCCCCAGATAGAATATTGTCTTCACAATAATCAAAAGTGATGATATCCGTGTAATAATCATGTTGAAGGTATTCACGGTTAACTTCAAGAATTTTCTCATCAGAGCAAAAGATGTAAGCAATTTCTCCAATCTTTTTCTCATATGAATTAGCTAGCGCTTTTATCCAAGCGGTAGTCTCTCTTTTCTTAATGGCGGGCATTTTGACCCCGTCGGTCTGATAACTTATAGCCATAGATTTATTTAATAAAAGAATAAATAACAAACTGAAATAGCAACTATTACCCCAACTAGGTCGGCAATTAATCCACATGCCACTGCATGGCGTGTCTTTCTAATTCCTACACTACCAAAATATACAGCAAGAATGTAAAATGTAGTATCCGTAGATCCCTGGAAAATACACGAAAGGCGTCCGATAAAAGAGTCGGCGCCATAAGTCTTCATTGCATCTACCATTAATCCGCGGGCACCACTCCCGCTTAAGGGTTTCATTAAAGCTGTAGGAAGTGCACCGACAAAACTAGTATCCAGGCCGCTGAGCTTTATCAGATATTCAATACCCTTGATAATTAAATCCATGGTACCAGATGCTCTGAATACAGCAACCCCCACAAGAATAGCTACTAAATAAGGGATAATTCTTACAGCCGTGGAGAACCCTTCTTTGGCACCTTCCACAAATGTTTCATATACATTTATTTTTTTTCTGATGCCTGATGCTATAAAGCAGAGGATGACAGAAAAAAGAAAGATATTAGCAAAAAGTGTTGAGTAAGTTCCTATCTGCTCTTTTGACATAGCACTGAACAGGCAGATAACTCCTCCGATAAATGCACTGATTATGCCTACGAATGTGAATATAGCTTTGTTGAATAAGTTAATTCTCTGGAAAATGCTTACAGCTATTATTCCTGCTATCGCCGCGCAAAAGGTGGCAATCATAATTGGAACGAAAATATCTGTCGGTTGGGCAGCTCCTAGTTGGGCGCGATAAACCATAATACTTATAGGGATCAATGTTAACCCTGATGTATTAAGCACAAGAAACATAATCATTGGATTGCTTGCTGTTTTTTTATCCTTGTTCAGCTCTTGCAATTCTTTCATTGCTTTTAATCCCAGAGGGGTGGCAGCATTATCTAACCCTAGCATATTTGCCGATATATTCATAAAAATAGCACCCATAGCCGGATGTCCTTTTGGTATATCCGGGAATAATTTGCAGAAAATCGGACTAAGCCAACGAGAAAGGGTTGCTATTAATCCTCCCTTTTCTCCAATTTTCATAATCCCTAGCCAGAGAGAGAGAATACCTGTTAGTCCTAATGAAATGTCGAATGCAGTTTTAGATGAACTGAAAGTAGAGTTCATTATTTCGCTAAATACCTGAGTGTCTCCAAAAAAGATTAATCTTATCAAGGCTACGACGAACGCAATAACAAAGAAAGCAATCCAGATGTAATTCAATACCATAATGAGTACATTTTAATATATTTTGCAAAATTAGGAATATGTTTTTAGTTATTGCTGCTTTTTTTTCTGTTTTTATATACAAAGACTTGCAAAAAGATGAATCTTGTGTATAAAATGAACAAATAATCTATTCAGAGTTAACTTTTAGTATCAGAAACTTTAGTCGTTAGCTATGCACGGAGCTATAAATTTAAATTCAAGAGATATAATGTTTGTCTGTT
>Ga0183099_1001426_pt1 | contig 13913 bp, 14 predicted proteins | sample Biomet1_FD_127788 | JGI IMG/M metagenome (GOLD analysis project Ga0183099, IMG submission 127788) | Microbial communities from bioreactor (seeded with anoxic lake sediment) at LBNL, California, USA - Biofuel metagenome 1 | ecosystem: Engineered > Bioreactor > Anaerobic > Unclassified ... | reverse complement strand
CCATGCCCGTCCCCTCTGGTCCGCGCACGGCCAGAATGGTGGTTCCGTGGATGTCCATGGGAGTATACTCCTTGCCGTTAAAGCTGCTTACGCTACGCCTGTGGCGGACCGAAGAGCTCCACGGCCTGTGTGTTCCAATACTCAAAGGAGGCTTGGCCATGCAGCCAAAGCTGAACCTCGGCCACCAAGCCGTCCAGCAGGCCCTCGCACAAGGCATTCAGCGCCAGGGGAGCGGCCAGCTCCAGCGGGTAGCCATACACGCCGCAACTGATGGCCGGAAAGGCCACACTGGCGTGTCCCAGCTGCTGCGCAAGCAACAGGCTGTTCTCATAGGCTAGGCGGAGCAGGGTGGCTTCGTTCTCCTCCCCGCCGCGCCAAATTGGCCCAACCGTATGCAGCACGTGCTGCGCACGTAGACGAAATCCTGGTGTCGCCACGGCCTTACCTGTTTCCAAGCGGCCAATGCGCTGTGAAATTTCACGGCATGCCTGGTGTAAATCCGGCCCCGCAGCGCCATGGATCGCTCCGTCAACGCCGCCACCGCCGGACAGGGAAGGATTGGCGGCGTTCACAATGGCGTCAGCTTGCGCGGTGGTGATGTCGCCCTGAACCAGGACAAGAACGCCGTCTCCGAAGCTCCAACAATACATGATACACCTACCGAGCCTTATCCGGCTTCGCTATCGCAAACGGAGGAAACGGAAAGCACTGGCTGTGCCTCCGGTGAGGAAAGGATGGAGCGGCCAAGGCGAACGTCCTCGGCAATGCGTTCCTTCAGGGCGTCCAGGCTTTCAAATTTGCGCTCGGACCGCAAGCGCTGCACAAACTGGACGCACAACTTTGAACCATAAATATCGCGGTTGAAGTCCATAATGTGCGTTTCCAGGGTAAGGCCTGTATCGCCAAAGGTTGGGTTGTAGCCAACATTGGCCACAGCGGGCAAGGCCACACCATCCAGCACCGCCCAAACAGCGTACACGCCCGGCATGGGCTTCAGGTCGCCCTCTGTACGCAGGTTGGCGGTGGGAAAGCCCAGCATGGCCGCGCCGCGCTTCATGCCATCCACCACCGTGCCGCATACCTCAAAAAAACTGCCCAAAAGCGGGTGGGCATCCCACACATTGCCGGCCTGGATCAGGTCGCGGATGCGCGTAGAGCTGACAACGGCACCATCGACAATGACGGGGTCCAAGCGCTCCACGCCGTAGCCGTACTTTTGTCCCAACTCGGAGAGCATATCGAAATTGCCCTTTCTGCCCTTGCCCATGGCGTAGTCATACCCGATGACCAGCTCGCGCATGTTCAAGCCTTCCACCAAATAGCGGCGCACAAACTCTTCCGGCTCCAGCGAGGCCATTTGCCGAGTGAACTCCAGCACAAGCGAGACATTGGGGCCTAGCTGGCCAATGCGCTCCAGGCGCTGCGCTGTGGAGGCGATAAAGGGCGGGGTCTTTTTGCCAAGAAGCACGGTAAGCGGGTGCGGATCAAAGGTAACGACCACACTGACCAAGCCCTGCTTCCGCGCTTTGGAACAGGTCAGTCCAAGCAAACGCTGGTGCCCAACATGGACACCATCGAAGTTGCCGATGGTAACGCAAGAACCGGCGATTGTGCCGGTGAGTTCTTCAAGAGTCCTGGCTGCGATCATGTGCTTTGTGCTGTCCTTCAAAGGTAGGTGGCATGCATTCCAGGACGGAGCAATTAGCAGAAAGAAGCTCGTACCTCAAGGCTTGCGCTGGCCCGCTGGTGGCTGGCCGCCAGCAGGACGAGGGCTGATGAGCTTTTCCAGATCGGCAAGTTCCTTCTTTTGATCCGGGCTGCTGGCCATGCTCTTGACCCGCGTAAGATGAAACTCCGCCTTCTTCTGGTCGCGGCCATAATGTGCGGCATAGGCCAACTGCACATGCGCGCCAAAAACATTGCCTGACTCGCCAAGCATGCGGCCCAGGTAATACCGAACCTCTGAGTCCTCCGGCACCTCGCGCATCACGCGCTGCATGGTCGGTATGGCGTTGGTATAGTCCTTCTTTTCCGCCATCAGCCGCGCCAAAAAGAACTCCGTCATGGCGTCCTTGGGATTCATGATGACCGCTTTTTGCAAATAGGGGCCAGCCTTATCGAACTGCCCGCGGTTAAAGTAAAACGTCCCGGCCTCTCGCAGCACCACGGCGTCATTCTGACCGCAAAGTAGCGCGTCCGCAAAGGACTTTTCCGCCTCTGGTGTACGCTTCAGCCGTTCAAGAACAATGGCGCGGCCAACGTTATCCAGGCAGATGTAGTCCTTCTTCGGCTTATTATCATAGTAGGCGAGGGCGGTTTCTGGCGAGACCATGCGTGCGCGCAACAGGGTTTGGATGCGCAGGAACCGGGCCGTCTCAAAAGCACGCTTGGTATATTCCGCAGGTAAGGTCTTAATACGGTCGCGCAGGTAATAGCTGCGTTCGTCCAAGCCGGGGTGAGTGGAAAGGTAGGAAGGAAGACTATCACCGGACATGAACCAACGACGCTTGTTCATCAACTCAAAGGTTTCCGGCATGGCCAAGGGGTTATACCCGGCCTTGATCAAATACCCCATTCCCACGTGGTCTGCTTCACGTTCGTTCTCACGCGTGTACATAAGAAAGGCCGATTGCGCGCCAGCCATGGACCCGGTGGCAACAGCACGACCAAGTGCACCAGAATTAGACCCACCGCCCATGCCAAGCAAAGCACCTGCAACCATTCCGGCAACGGAGGCCATGCTGACAAACTTCATCTGGTCGAGGCGCTTTGCCACGTGGCGTTGCGTTACGTGGGCGAGTTCGTGGCCAATAACAGCGGCCAGTTCGGATTCATTCTCCACACCCAAAATAAGGCCGGTAAAAATATAGATGTACCCACCAGGCACGGCGAAGGCGTTCATGGAACCATTGGCCACAACCGAACTGCGGATAGGATAAGACATAGGCGGTAACGTGAGCGCAACGCGATCGACCACGGATTTGACGTAGGCGATAATCTCCGGATCATCCACAAACGTCAGTTGTTTGCGGATGGATTCATCAAATTTCTTGCCCATTTCGATTTCGTCTTTCTCGCTAACGCTGCCAAAAAGAGCCAATCCTTGCACCGGAGTGCACAAGATGATGGCGCAGGCAGCAAAAGACAAAAGCAGAGCGGGTAAACGTGTTTTGGAAACATGTGGGCTGGACATATGATGATCACCCCATGTTGCGGTGGCCAGAAATCTGGCAACCATGACGCATACAACGTAGCACACTTGCGGAAAAGAAAAAAGGATGCGGCGAACCACATCCTTTCCTTATAAAAACAGTATGTTGAGAATGACTACTTGTTCATGATGTTCAAGAAGTCGTTGTTGTTCTTTGTGCCGCGCATTTTGCCCAGCAAAAACTCCATGCTGTCCAGCGAATTCATGGGGGCCAAAACCTTGCGCAGAATCCACACGCGGTTGAGGACCTCCTCGTCAAGGAGCAGCTCTTCCTTACGGGTGCCGGAGCGGTTCATATCGATGGCCGGGAACACGCGCTTCTCGGAGAGGTGGCGATCCAGGTAAATCTCCATGTTGCCGGTGCCCTTGAATTCTTCGAAGATGACTTCGTCCATGCGCGAACCGGTGTCGATGAGCGCAGTGGCGATGATGGTGAGGCTGCCGCCGGACTCGATGTTACGCGCGGCACCAAAGAAACGTTTGGGGCGCTGCATGGCGTTGGCGTCCAAGCCGCCTGAGAGCACGCGACCAGAAGAGGGCGTGACGGCGTTGTAGGCGCGGCCAAGGCGGGTAATGGAGTCGAGCAGGATGACGACATCGCGCTTGCGCTCAACAAGGCGCTTGGCCTTCTCAAGCACCATCTCCGTCACTTGTACGTGGCGGGTGGGCGGTTCATCAAAGGTGGAACTGATAACCTCGGCGCGAACAGTACGCTCCATATCCGTCACTTCCTCAGGCCGCTCGTCGATGAGCAGCACGATGAGGTAGACTTCAGGATGGTTGGCGTTGATCGAATTGGCGATGGTCTGGAGCATCATGGTCTTGCCGGTGCGCGGCGGGGCCACAATCAAACCACGCTGGCCGCGCCCAATAGGCGCCAGCAGGTCGATGCCACGAGAACCATAATTCTCAGCCCCGTTCTCGATCTTGAAGCGCTTGTTCGGATAGATGGGCGTCAAGTTATCGAACAGCACGAGGTGCTTGCTCATTTCCGGGGGTTCCATGCCGATCTCGCTCACCTTCAGCAGGGCGAAGTAGCGCTCCCCCTCCTTCGGCGGCCGGATCTGCCCGGAGATGATGTCACCCTTGCGCAAGCCAAAGCGGCGAATCTGCGAAGGGGAAATATAGATGTCGTCTGGGCCGGGCATGTAGCTGTACAGCGGGGAGCGCAGGAAACCGAAGCCGTCAGGCAGGATTTCCAACACACCTTCGCCAAAGATCTGGCCGTTCTGGGAGGCGCACTCCTGAAGTAGGGCGAAGATCAGCTCCTGCTTGCGCAGGCTGCTCGGGTTTTCAACATTAAACTTGTTGGCCAGCTCCATCAGCTCAGGCATGCTCTTCTGTTTGAGTTCAGTAAGGTTCAGCTTATTCTCCGCAGAGGGAGAATAATCGTCCTCATTGAATTCCTGTACAGAAGAAGGGGACTGGGCTTTAGCGCTTTTGGGAGAGGTATTCTGATTTTTTTCGCGGGGCATTGAAGAGCCTCAAGCTCCGAAGGAGGAAGATGTAAAAGACAAAATCGCCTCACGATGAGGTATTACCACTGCAGTAACGCAAACATGGGAGACATGTTGCATTTAGAAAAAAGTAAACGTGGAATGTAAGAAATAGCAATCGGTACAGTTCGCTAAAGTACTAACAGGGAAGAGTGTTCCTGGTTGAGTTCACCAGTTGCAGGAGGGAAATGTACCGCGCGAATGCGCCGAGGAAAACGAGTACTCGAAAGGAAGAACTTTGACAAGAGGTCTATTTCACTTTTTGCATTTTTTCCTGCTGCTTCAAAATAACATCTTGGAACATTTCATTGATGTCAGCTTTCACGTCGGCTTGTTCACGGCCAAGAGCATACGCCAGTTCCATAGAAACAAGAGTCATTGCCTGCTCCAACAAACGACGTTCGCCAAAGGAGAGTTCCTTATCCATGCCGATAAGGAAAAGCTCTTTTAGAACATACGCGACATCACTGAGTTCCGTGCTTTTCAGTTTTTCTGAATACTCGCGATACCTGCGATTCCAATTCTGGCCTGTATAGCCGGTAAAACCGGAGCGATCACGGAGCGACTCAAACACAGCGCGTCCACTTTCTTCGTCGCAAACGTTGCGCAAGCCCACATTCGTGGCATTTTTTACGGGCACCATGAGGGTCACGGAATTGCTCAGGATGCGAACGATATAATAGTCCGCAGTCATCCCGCCAATAACTTGAGATTGGATACGCTCAATCTGGCCCACACCTTGGGCCGGGTAAACAACTAATGCATTGATCTGAAACACTGAGGCTCCTTCCAAAAAGACAGGACACACTACCGAGGAATGAAATCTTTACCCCATTCCCCTGGAAGTGTCCATCACCGTAACAGAGGGGGAGGGGGGAGTCCACGAAAAGGCATTTATAAACTGAGTGGCGTCCGTAACCCCGCGCCGCATCAAGAGTCCAAGCCCTTTGAATGCTGCTGTGCACACCTCGTGCACGCCATTTTCTTCCGCAGCGCCAAAAGATTGCAGCACCCAACTGACAACTTGTGAGGAATGCTCCGGGCGGCCAATGCCCAGACGAAGACGCAAAAAATCAACGCTGCCAAGATGTTCTGCCGTCGAATCGATGCCCTTGTGCCCATTGGAGCCGCCGCCACGCTTCAGCTTCATACGCCCCATGGGGAGATCAAGTTCATCATGCACAATGAGCACTTCCTGCGCCGGAATGCCGTTGCGCCCGCAGATACGCGCCACAGCGCGGCCAGAGAGGTTCATGAAGGTTAGCGGCTTGGCCAGCAAGCAGCTGCTGCCGCAAGAACGCAGCGCCAGAGCTGAAAATCACCCTCACGCTGCAAAACTTCCAACCTCATGCTCTTGCGCGTTTCTGCGGCCTCGATAATCGCATCAATAACGAGAAACCCGAAATTGTGGCGGGTGCGTTCGTATTCCGGGCCGGGGTTGCCCAAACCGACAATGAGGCCGACAGATTCCATAGCTGAACAATCCAGAGAGGTTGTTGGGGTTGCGTACGCGGGAGCAAAAAATGAAAATGGGGGACCCTGGGGCCCCCCATAGATTGCCTATTGGCCGAAACTGCACCCACAAGGGGGGCGCAGAATCTATTTGGCTTCGGCTTTAACTTCTTCTTCAGCTTCCTTGGCGGCAACACCCACAACGGCAAAGTTGTCGTCGTAAATGGCACGCACACCAGAGGGGAGCTTCACGTCTTCGATGTGCAGATTCACGCCCACGTCGAGGTTGGTGACGTCGATGACGATCTTTTCAGGAACGTCGAGGGGCTTGCAGATGACTTCCAGAGTCTCGCGGAACACCTCAAGGGTGCCGCCCAGAACAAGACCTTTGGCCTTGCCTTCCATCACCACACGCACATCAACCTTAATCTCGCGGTCCAAGTCAACGCCGTAGAAGTCGACGTGGATAGGGGTGGACTTCAGCGGATCGTACTTGAGATCCCAAATCAAGGAAGGCAGGGACTGAGTCTTGCCGTCCTGCTCCAGTTCCAGGTGGAACACGCGGGAGCCACCGACCTTGTTGAAAATTTTAGTAAGGGGAAGCATTTCCACCTGAATCGCAATATTCTGGCCTTTCTGGTTGTAGTAGATGCCCGGAATAAGGTTCTGGGTGCGCATGCGGCGGCAGGAGCCTTTGCCTTTCTCGGCGCGCTCACGCACGCTCAACGTCATCAATTCAGCCATGTTGTCTTCTCCTTTCTGGAACGAGCCACTCTTGAGGTAGCCCGAAATATTTTTATACGAAAAGAACGCTCACAGAGGCTTCTCCGTGTACATTCTCAATTGCCCGCGACAGAATACCTGAAACGGAGACAACCTCAATCTTCTGGCACGCCTTTTTGTGCTCGTCCAGAGGAATGGTATCCGAAACAAGGATTTTTGAAAAAACAGAGTTTTCAAGGCGCTCAATGGCTGGGCCAGAAAGAACCGGGTGCGTGGCGCAGGCAAGAATTTCACGGGCGCCGTTATCGGCCAAAACCTGTCCAGCGGCGCACATCGTACCAGCAGTATCAACCATATCATCAAGCACGATGGCAATTTTCCCTTTCACGCTGCCAATAAGGTGCATGGCCTTGGCCTGGTTGGGGGCATCGCGGCGCTTGTCCACAATGGCCAATCCGGCATCCAGGCGCTTAGCGTAGGCGCGGGCGCGCTCAACGCCGCCAGCATCCGGGGAAACGATGACCACTTCCCCCTCAAGCTTGCGCAAAGATTCCATAAAAACAGGCGCGGCGTACAGGTTATCCACCGGGCAGTTAAAAAAGCCCTGGATTTGGCCCGCGTGCAGGTCAATAGTGAGTAGGCGGTGCATGCCGGCTACGGAAAGGAAGTCCGCCACCACTTTGGCGCTAATGGGCACGCGCGGAGCAACCTTACGGTCCTGGCGGGCATATCCATAATAGGGAACAACAGCGGTGATGCGGCGGGCGCTCGCTCGTTTAAGCGCGTCGATCATCAGGCACAGCTCCATCAGGTGAAAGTTCACCGGGGAGCAGGTGGGCTGCACGACAAAGACATCATCGCCGCGAACATTGTCGGCAATTTCAATACGAATCTCACCATCGCTGAAGGTCTCGCGCAGAACCGGGGTGAGACGGCATCCCATGTGTGCGCATATGGCTTCAGCCAGGGCGACATTCGCGGAGCCGCTCAGAATCTTCAGATCACTTGTTCCAGACATGTGCTCAACCTTGCAATGTTGATGGCTGGGGTGGAAGGACTCGAACCCTCGAATAACGGGACCAAAACCCGCTGCCTTACCACTTGGCCACACCCCAATGTTTCAGGGCCTCTCTGTGTACGGGCAAATCATTTGCCCGTATGGCCTCACCGGCTTCAATTGAAACGTCCAACTTACGGAACAGGGCAAAAATACTTGATCCGCTACCGCTCAGCGCGGCGCAGACCGCCCCTCTTCGCAACAGCTCTTCCTTTATCATAAGCAGATGCGGGAAAGCATCAAATACAAGGGGCTCAAAATCGTTGCGAACGATTACGGGCAAAAGGGAAATTCGTCTCTTATGCGTGGTTTCTAGACTTGTCAAGAACTCTTGATGCAGAATCCGCGTTGCATTGCCGTGCTGGCTGTCCCACTGACCAAATGCCCAGGGAGTAGAAATATGCACTTGAGGGCTCACAATGACCAGCGTCAGGCCTTCAAGGTCCAGCTCCACCGGGGTCAGCACCTCGCCGATGCCGCACGCAAAAGCCGGGCCGCCCACCAAGAAAAAAGGAACATCCGCACCCAGTCCAGCCGCCAAGGCGTTGAGTTCCGAAGGTGAAAGAGCCTTGCTGCCCGCCTCGCCGTTCAACCACAATAGCAGAGCAGCCGCATCGGAACTGCCGCCGCCAAGGCCTGCGCCGGTAGGAATCCGTTTCGTCAGGCCAACAGTAATATCCGGCGAAAATCCCGTGGCCTGTCCAAAAGCGGCCCAAGCACGATACACCAAATTTTTTTCCTGCGGCACGCCGGGCAGGGGCGGTTCCATTACGCACCCGGTACCAACATGCGCCGCGTAGATTTCCAGGGTATCGCACAGGCCCGCAACCGGTAGGAACAAGCTCTCGAGTTCGTGGTAGCCATCTGCCCGCTTGCTCACAATACGCAAGGAAAGATTAATTTTTGCGGGAGCGCTGAGTGTGGCGAGAGGCAGCATGGATTTTCCTTAAAAGAAGAAGGGGGACCCTTTCAGGCCCCCCCATTTAATAAATGCGTTACTGCTTGTCCAGTGGAATAGCTCGGAACATGTTCCGCCCATGCCGCTTGATGAGCAACAGGACCAGCCCGTTCGCCTTGGATGACTTCACCACCGCCTTAAGCTGCTCCACGGTATTCACAGGATTCTGGTTGGCCTCCAGCACCACGTCGCCCTTGGCGATATCGACCTGGCTGGCTGCGCTGCCGGCAACGACCTCCACAACAACCAGTCCCTGCGGCTTGCTCAAACCAAGCGCTTGAGCTTCCTCGCCGCCTTCGACGGAACGAAGCGCCAGCCCCAGTTCTTTGCCACTTTGGGCCTGTGGCTGGTTACCTTCCATTTCCTGCTCGGCCACAATATTGGCCTTGCGCTCGCCCAGGGTAATGGTCAGTTCAAGGGTCTTGCGCGCACGCCAAACGGAAAACTGAACCTTGTCGCCGGGATGCATGCCCGCCACAAGGGAGAGCAGGGCACTCGGGTCGTTCACCGGTGTGCCGGCCACGCGGATAATCACGTCGCCCGTCTTCACCCCAGCCCTTGTCAGCCGGGTCGCCGGGAACAACTTGGCTGACAAGTATGCCCTTCGGCTCCTTCAAGCCAACCGCGCGGGCGGTGTTGTCATCCAGCTCCTGCATGGTGATGCCGAGCCAGCCACGCTGAATCTTTTTACCGGACCTCAGTTGGCGGATAATCTTTTCGGCCATGCTGGAAGGGGTGGCAAAGCCGATGCCCTGACCATTGGGTACAATGGCGGTATTGATGCCTACGACCTTTCCGTCCATATCAATAAGCGGGCCGCCGCTGTTGCCGGGGTTGATGCTGGCATCGGTTTGCAGGAAGCTGTCAAAGGCACCGGCACCGATATGCCTGCCCTTGGCGCTAACGATACCCGCGGTGACAGAATGCGAAAGGCCGAAGGGGTTGCCAATGGCCAGAACCCATTCGCCCACCTTGGTGGCATCGGAGTTGCCGAATTCCAGCACCGGCAGGTTGCCGCCCGCCTCAACCTTGAGCAAGGCCAAGTCCGTTTCCTGATCGCGACCAATGACCTTGGCATCATAAGCTTTGTCACGGCCTTGCAGCTTCACCTTAATTTCATCAGCCTCGGCCACCACGTGGTTGTTGGTCACTATGTAGCCATCCGACGAGATGATAAAACCGGAACCAAGGGAACTGAGCTTTCGGGGCTGAGATTCCTGGCCACCAAAATACTTGTCGAACTGCTCAAAGAATTCGCGGAAAGGGTCGTTCTTGGGAACTTTCCTCAAATATTCCTTCATTTGGGTGGATCGGCTCTGAATGTTTTTCGTGGTGCTGATGTTCACCACCGCCTTGCCGCTTTTCTCCGCCAAATCCGTAAAGTCAGGCAGGCCTGCTTTTGCCAACGCCAAGGTGGGCATAAGCAACAGGCACAGAACAACACTCCATTTCATCCATTTTCTCATAAAAGGTACCTCCGTTCACTCTACCGGCAGGGGCCGGGGCAGTGCTGATGAGGATAAGAAACGAATTGCGGAAGTAAAGCCCAATGGCCAATGCGGGGATGAGATTGAGCTTGAAGCCTGAGCCCGAATTGTGTAGTTGGTCGTTGCCTGACGACCTCGTCCGGGCAAGTGCCCTCGTAGCTCAGTTGGATAGAGCACAGGATTCCTAATCCTGGTGCCACAGGTTCGATTCCTGTCGGGGGCACCACTTCAGCATCCTCCAGCACCCTTTACGTCTTCAAACGTATTGCTGGCTGGAACCGTTTTACGGAACCCCGGGCGTGTGTCCGGGGTTCTCTTTTGGCACCTGATAGCCTTGGGTCACTCGGCAAAAAGTACTCAGCCTCAAGCCGTATTCCCTTGACCTGTTCGCCGCAGCTTTTTAATAGAAAGAGATTTCGGCGCACCGCATCGAAAACTCACGCAAGGAGACTCCGTCATGGCCATTCATGAGGTCCAGCACCCCCTCGTCAAGCACAAGCTTGGCTTGTTGCGTAAGCACGACATAACCACCAGCCTGTTTCGCGATGTGACCAAAGAAATCGCGCGGTTGCTGACCTATGAAGCCACCAAGGATCTTGAGGTCGAGAAGAAGACCATCCGCGGCTGGGCTGGCGAGGTGGGCATTGAGCGCATCAAGGGCAAAAAGATTACGGTTGTGCCCATTCTGCGCGCAGGCCTGGGCATGATGGACGGCGTACTGGACATGGTGCCGGGAGCCAAGGTCAGCGTTGTAGGTTTTTACCGCAATGAGGAAACCCTGGAGCCGGTCAAGTATTACGTCAAGCTCGCCCGCGACATCAAAGCGCGCATGGCGCTGATTCTGGACCCCATGCTGGCCACCGGCGGCACGCTGGATGCCACCATTGAGCTGCTCATGAAAGCTGGCTGCACGCAGATTCGCGGCTTGTTCCTGGTTGCCGCGCCTGAAGGCCTCAAGCGTATTACTGAAAAATACCCCAATGTGGATATTTACTGTGCCTCCATCGACGAGCGTTTGAACGAGCAGGGCTACATTCTGCCAGGCCTGGGCGATGCAGGCGACAAGATTTTCGGCACCAAGTAGGGCAGGGGCGGCAACGCCCCTTTTTTTCGTTCTCCCCATCGTTTTGGCGGCGAACAACCCCGGCGCGCCCACTACGGTCGCCCGGCTGGCGGGTAAATGTCGACGGTCGACGGAACCTATCAAGAGGTTCGAGAACCACCAAGCAGGAGCAGCATGATGAGCAGACGCATTATCCAGGTCGAGGAAAAAGTCCCCTTTCTCACAGGCATTCCCTTAAGCTTCCAGCACTTGTTCGCCATGTTCGGAGCATCCGTCCTGGTGCCCACGCTGTTCAAAATCGACCCGGCCATCGTGCTGCTGATGAACGGCATCGGCACGCTGATCTACCTGTTCCTGTGCAAAGGCAAAGCTCCGGCGTTTCTTGGCTCCAGCTTCGCTTTTCTTTCCCCAGTGTTTGTGGTGCTGGGCGCCAACCAGGCCTTGTGGGGCAGCAACTACTCTTATGCCTTGGGCGGATTCATCGCCTCCGGCCTGATCTTCATCGCCGTAGCGCTTATCATCAAAATGTTCGGGTCCGACTGGATCAACTTTGTGCTGCCTCCAGCCACCATGGGCCCCATCGTTGCCCTCATCGGCCTTGAGTTGGCCAGCGTGGCTGTGGGCATGGCGGGCATTGTGCCAGACGCCAAAACCGGCCTGTACGACATGAACGCCATCATCGTCTCGGTGGTTACACTCCTCACTGTGGCCTTTGGTTCCCTCGTGTTCCGCGGATTCATGGCCATCATCCCGGTGCTCATTGGCATTCTTGTCGGTTACGTCACCTCCCTGGGCCTGGGCATCGTCAAATTCGACGCCCTGCTGGCCGCCCCTGTGCTGGCCATGCCCACCTTCTATGTGCCGCTGTTCGACATCAACGCCATCATCATCATCATTCCCGCCGCACTGGTCGTCATCTCCGAGCACATCGGCCACCTGGTCGTCACCGGCAATATCGTTGGCCGCGACCTGACAAAAGATCCCGGCCTGCACCGCTCGCTGATGGGCGACGGCGTTTCCACCGTGCTGTCCGGTCTCATGGGTTCCGTGCCCACCACAACATACGGCGAGAACATCGGCGTCATGGCCATCACCCGCGTGTATTCCGTGTGGATCATCGGCGGCGCGGCGGTCATCTCCATTTGCTTAGCCTTCATCGGCAAACTGTCCGCCTTCATTCAGTCCATCCCAGTGCCGGTTATGGGCGGCATCTGCATCCTGCTCTTCGGCGTCATCGCCGCCTCGGGCATTCGTATGTTGGTCGAGGCCAAGGTGGACTACTCCAAGCCCATCAACCTGACCCTGACCGCCATCACGCTCATTGTCGGCATCAGCGGCGCGGCTATCAAGCTTGGCAACGTGCAGCTCAAGGGCATGGCCCTGGCCACCGTGGTGGGCATGACCCTCTCGATGATGTTCCACTTGCTGGAGCGCTTTGGCCTGACCAACGAAAGAACCGACCTCTAGCTTTTTCAGCTCACAGTATTATTAAAGGCGCTACGGCGCCTTTTTTTTGCGCCTCTGTTTGGAAATCACGAGAAAACAAGTAGAAAAACCACAACGTGGAGGTTGTCGTGAGCCAACTCTTTTCCCCCATAGATATTGGCGGGCTACAACTCACAAACCGCATCGTCATCGCCCCCATGTGTCAGTATTCATCTGAGAACGGGAACGCCATGGACTGGCACATCATGCACTACGGGAACTTGTCGCTTTCCGGCGCGGGCATGCTTGTGTTTGAGGCCACTGCCGTGGAACCGGAAGGGCGCATTTGCGCCGCCGACCTGGGCCTGTGGAACGATGAGAACGAGAAAGCGCTCGCCCGCGTGCTGCGAGCGGTGCGTCAATACTCCACAATGCCGCTGGTGATCCAGCTGGCCCACGCCGGACGCAAGGCCTCCACCGCAAAACCCTGGGAAGGTGGTGCGCCCGTCCCGCCGGAGCAGGGCGGCTGGGTTCCCTGCGCGCCCTCGTGCGAAGCCTACGACGACGCCTCGACCAAGCCCGAACAGCTGGACACCGCCGGGTTGAAGCGCATCCGCACGGCATTTGTGGAGGCGACCAAACGAGCCATGCGCCTTGGTTTCGACGGCATTGAACTGCACTGCGCCCATGGCTACCTGCTGCATGAGTTCCTTTCGCCGCTGTCCAACAAGCGCACGGATGAATACGGCGGCAGCCCGGAAAACCGGATGCGTCTGCCGCTGGAGATCTTTCAAGAAATGCGCGCGATAATGCCCCAAAACATGGTCCTCGGCGTGCGCATCTCCGCCTCCGACTGGGTTGAAGGCGGTTGGGACGTAGAAGGCAGTGTGGCCTTCACCCAAGCGCTCAAGGATCTAGGCAGTGCCTACATCCATGTATCGAGCGGCGGCCTGGCCCCGGAGCAGAAAATTACCCTAGGGGCTGGCTATCAGGTGGGCTTTGCCGAGGAAATCCACAAGCGCGTCGGTCTTTCTACCATCG
>Ga0183099_1001425_pt1 | contig 13915 bp, 16 predicted proteins | sample Biomet1_FD_127788 | JGI IMG/M metagenome (GOLD analysis project Ga0183099, IMG submission 127788) | Microbial communities from bioreactor (seeded with anoxic lake sediment) at LBNL, California, USA - Biofuel metagenome 1 | ecosystem: Engineered > Bioreactor > Anaerobic > Unclassified ... | reverse complement strand
GCTAATTCCAGTGCAGAATCAAAAGCATCATACGCATTGTCAAAATCTTGCTGTTGCGTCAGGTAAACACCGATAAAATTGTAAGCTTCTGCGAAATCAGGTTTCTCACGCAGTGCACGAGAGAAGTCGATCCGCGCCATAGTACGCAAACCGACTTTATCGAACATCATGCCGCGTTCATAAAACAAGGCCGCGCGTTGATCGCTATTCAGGTCATTCGAGGCCAGCAGTTGTCCTAAACGGGCAAGCGCCAGTTCATTCTGATAAGTCACCTGTAATGGTGTCGCCAGAACAACAGACGGTGGCTGCATATTTTTCGTATTCGATGACATACCACCGCTATGCTGACTGCAGCCAACCAGAGACCACACAACGACGACACAACTAAGGCGTCCTATCCGATTCCACAATTCCAACGACAACTCCAGACCTGAACAGGCTTTATTTTTTAATGTTATGCTTGTCTATATACTTTGTCATGCAATCTTATTGATGTCTCAGGATTTTCAGAAATCTTCTTCGATTGGATAACCTGATTCCACCCAACCCCGATAACCACCATCCATGCTGATAACATCACGATAGCCCATTTGCTGCAAATTATCGGCTGCCAGCACAGAGCGAAAACCACCACCACAATAGAGCACCAGCGGTGTATCTAACTCAGGATAACGCGTTTCAATATCGCGTTCGAGAATGCCCCGCCCCATATATTGGGCCGAAGGTAAATGCCCTTTTGCCCATTCACTTTCTTCACGGACATCCACTAATACAAATGGCCGGTTTTGCTCCATCCAGCGTTTGACTTGCTGAACATCGACTTCATTCACTCGCTGGCGTACTTCGTTTACAAATGCCAGAAAACGCGGATTATGCTGCATGGTATTCCTACCTGAAAAAAAGAGCGCTTACGCGCTCTTATAATAGTCAACTAAGGTTCATAACGCTCTTCAGCGCCGTCTTTCTCAACCATCTTCGGCATCAGATCTTCACGCTTCATCTTCAGATACATAGCCCAGGCACTGGCGACATAAATAGAAGAGTAAGTACCGAAACCGATACCAATCAGCAATGCGGTTGCAAAGCCGTGGATCATTGGGCCGCCTTTCCAGAACAACGCGATAACAGTGATCAGCGTGGTACCTGAAGTGATCAGAGTACGGCTCAAGGTTTCTGTCATAGAGATATCAATGATGTTACGCATAGTGTCATTACGAATACGACGCGCGTTTTCACGCACTCGGTCAAAGACCACGATCGTATCGTTCAATGAGTAACCAACCACCGTCAACACCGCAGCCAGTACGTTCAGATCAAACTCCATCTGTGTCCATGAGAACACCGCCAGCGTGATCAAAACGTCATGTGCCAGTGACATAACGGCACCAGTCGCCATACGCCATTCGAACCGCAACGCGACATAGACCAGAATACAACCCAGTGCCGCCAGAATGGCCAGAAAGCCCTGATTGGCCAATTCAGCACCAACAGATGGACCAACATACTCAAGACGACTTAAGTTCACATTACTGTCGATCTCTTTGGCGCTGCTTTGTACACCATCAGAGATTTTCTGCTGCGTCAGGTCACCTTTCGGTGCAATACGGATCACCACATCTTTGGTAGAACCGTAATACTGTACGACTGCCCCTTCCAACCCTTGCTTATGCAGAGCTGTACGCACGTCATCCAGAGCAGCTGGTTGGCTGAATTTTAATTCGGCAATCGTACCACCGGTAAAATCCAGCCCCCAGTTAAAGCCTTTTGTTGCGATAGTAAAAACCGACAACAGGATCAGAATGCCCGAGAAAATGGTCGATGGCATAGCCAATTTCATAAAGGGAATGGTGTGTCCCGGTTTTAATAGCTGAAACATGACTATCCCCTTAAATCGACAACTTATTCACTTTGCGGCCACCCCAAATGAGGTTAACTATCGCGCGGCTACCTGTGATCGCAGTAAACATTGAGCAAAGAATACCGATCATCAGCACCAATGCAAAACCACGAACCGGACCAGTACCAACAGCAAACAAAATCAGTGCGGTGATAAAGGTGGTAATATTTGAGTCAGCAATAGTGGCGAAAGCACGTTCATAGCCAAGATGAATTGCCTGCTGCACACCGCGTCCCGCATTAAGTTCTTCACGGATACGCTCGTATATCAATACGTTCGCATCGACGGCCATCCCCAGCGTCAGCACGATACCGGCAATACCCGGCAAGGTCATGGTTGCCCCAGGTATCATCGACATAACCCCAACCATCAACACCACGTTAAAGATCAACGCAACATTGGCTACTACACCAAACAGCTTGTAGTAAATCGCCATGAAGACAACCAGAATCAGTGTCCCCATGCCTAGCGCAGACAGACCGCTATCAATGTTAGCCTGACCCATGCTTGGGCCAATGGTCCGTTCTTCCACAATCTGAATTGGCGCAGTTAGCGCACCGGAGCGCAATAACAACGACAGATTATGTGCTTCCTGGGTAGAGTCGATGCCGGTAATACGGAAGTCGCTGCCCAGTCGGGACTGGATTGTGGCAACGTTGATCACTTCTTCATGTTTCTCGATACGACGCTTGCCGTTGGCATCAGGCTCACCCACCGGTTTATATTCAATAAACACAGAGGCCATTGCTTTGCCGATGCTGTCTTTAGTTGCCGTAGACATACGGTTACCACCAACACCATCCAGCTTGATGCTGACCTGTGGACGCCCGTATTCATCACCACTGGATGAAGAGCCGGTAATATGATCCCCGGTCAGAATAATGCGTTTTTGCAACACGACCGGACGACCATTACGGTCATAAAATAGCTGTGCGTTAGCTGGCACCTGACCATTTACTGCTGCTGCCGCATCTGCAGTTTCATCAACCAGACGGAACTCCAGTGTTGCGGTTGCACCTAAAATTTCTTTCGCGCGTGCAGTATCCTGAATACCGGGTAACTCAACCACGATACGTGCCGCGCCCTGACGTTGAACCAACGGTTCAGCAACGCCCAGTTCATTGACTCGGTTACGGATAATGGTGATGTTCTGTTCCAGCGCATCTTCAGAGATTGCTTTCAGTTTCGCTTCTGACATCGACGCTTTAACCCAGAACTGACCTTTATCTTCATAATCAGTGAAGGTTAAATCAATATGGCGTTTACGCAGATGGGCCAAACCTTTTTGCTGTGTATCGGTATCGCGGAATGCAACAACAACATCGCTACCGGTACGGCGCACACCGGCATAGCGAATGCTGTCTTCGCGCAGTGAGGTACGGAAATCCTGTACCAGTTGTTCCTGCGCTTTATTGATCGCTTCATCCATGTCTACTTCCATCAGGAAGTGAACACCACCGCGCAAGTCCAGACCCAGCTTTAATGGGCTAGCACCGATAGAGCTCAACCATTTTGGCGTAGCCGGTGCCAGATTCAACGCGGTGATAAATTTGTCACCCAGTGCTTGTGTAACCAGCTCTTTTGCCCGCAGCTGATCATCAGTGTTATTGAAGCGAACCAGTATCTGGTTATTTTCCAGAACGGCGCTTTTAATGGCAATTTTGGCAGTATCCAGTGATTTTTTTACTGCATCCATGGTATCAACTTTTACATCGTGACCACGGATAGCTGAAACCTGTAAAGCTGGATCTTCGCCGTAAAGATTAGGTGCGGAATAAAGTGTACCGATGATGACCACGAAGGCCACCATCAGATACTTCCACAGAGGATACCGATTTAACACGGTTTAACTCCCAGGAAAGTGAATTAAAAACTACAGAGACTGAATAGTGCCCTTTGGCAATACTGCAGTGATGAAGTCTTTCTTAATGGTGATGGTAGTCTGATCATTCAAGGCCAGAACCAAATAATCGTTGTCCGCAGCAATTTTTGCAATTTTGCCAACCAGACCACCAGAAGTCAGCACTTCGTCGCCTTTACCCAGTGAGTTCATCAGGTTTTTCTGTTCTTTCGCACGTTTTGATTGTGGACGCAGAATGAAGAAATAGAAAAACAGCAGAAAAATACCAACAATGGCGATCTGCTCAATACCACCAGTTACAGAAGATGCCGCACCACCGTCAGCCGCATAAGCATTAGCAAAAAGACTCATATTATTTCCTCGTTGTTAGTTCAAATCGTATATTAATCAAGCGTTGGAACAGGTTTACCCTGGCGCTGATAAAAGTCAGCTACAAAGTCGTCTAATGTACCTGCATCGATAGCATCCCGCAAACCTTGCATCAAGCGTTGATAGTAGCGCAGGTTATGAATGGTATTCAGACGGGCACCCAAAATCTCATTACAGCGATCCAAATGATACAAATAGGAACGGGTATAGTTTTTACAGGTATAACAATCACATTCCGCATCCAGCGTAGAGATGTCATCTCTATGTTTTGCATTACGAATTTTGATCACACCGTTAGTCGTGAACAAGTGACCGTTACGCGCATTACGGGTTGGCATCACACAGTCGAACATATCGACACCACGGCGAACGCCTTCCACCAGATCTTCTGGTTTACCAACGCCCATCAGATAACGCGGTTTATCCTGCGGCAATTGCGGACAAACATGCTCCAGAATCCGGTGCATATCTTCTTTCGGTTCACCAACGGCTAAACCACCAACGGCATAACCATCAAAGCCGATCTCAACCAGTGCTTTTAAAGATACATCGCGCAGATCTTCGTAGACCCCACCCTGCACAATACCAAATAAGGCATTCTTATTTTCCAGCTCATTGAAACGCTGACGGGAACGGGCAGCCCAGCGCAATGATAATTCCATCGATTTTTTGGCAACATCGTGTGTAGCAGGGTATGGCGTACATTCATCAAAAATCATCACGATATCAGAGCCAAGATCGTGCTGAATTTCCATTGATTTTTCTGGTGACAGGAAAACCTTTTCACCATTGATCGGATTACGGAAATGCACGCCTTCTTCTTTGATCTTGCGGATATCACCCAGACTGAATACCTGGAATCCACCTGAATCGGTCAGGATCGGACCATGCCAATTCATGAAGTCATGTAAGTCACCATGTTTGCGCATGATGTCCTGGCCTGGACGTAACCACAGATGGAATGTATTCCCCAGGAGGATCTGTGCGCCAGTCTCTTTGACCTCTTCCGGTGTCATGCCTTTTACTGTGCCATAGGTGCCAACAGGCATGAAGGCTGGTGTTTCAACAACACCACGATCAAACACTAAACTGCCACGACGTGCGCGGCCTTGGGTCTTTTTCAGTTCAAATTTCATTTTTTTCCTTAACGTCAGAGAAACAGTCTGACTGTTTTATGGGGCATTAGCCCTGAGTGGCGTTGGTTTGCCGTGTAATAAACATGGCATCGCCATAGCTGAAGAAGCGATAACCGGATGTTATTGCTTCCTGATAGGCTTGCATCACATGCTGATAACCTGCAAAAGCAGACACCAACATGATCAATGTCGAGCCGGGTAAATGAAAATTGGTGATCAGCACATCGACAACCTGATATTGATAACCAGGGTAAATAAAGATACTGGTATCACCAAAAAAAGGTGAAAGTGGTGTTCCTGCTTTTAACGATGCCTGCGCTGCCGTTTCTAACGAACGCACGGACGTTGTGCCGACCGCAACAACTCGCCCTCCCCGAGCACGGGTGGCATTAATTTTTTCAATCACCTCTACGGGCACTTCTGCATATTCGCTGTGCATCTGGTGATCTTCCAGCCGTTCAACCCGCACCGGTTGGAACGTGCCGGCACCTACGTGCAAAGTCACAAACGCTAATTCAATGCCTTTTTGTTGCAATGCATCCAGCAGTGGCTGATCAAAATGCAGCCCAGCTGTCGGTGCAGCTACTGCGCCGGGGCGTTCATTGTAAACGGTCTGATAGCGCTCTTTATCAGAGTTTTCATCAGGGCGATCAATATACGGCGGCAGAGGCATATGACCGATCTGATTCAGAATATCCAATACCGGTGTTTCGCCGGCAAAATGTAATTCAAATAGCGCATCGTGCCGGACTACCATTTCTGCGGAATAACCTTGTTCCAGCAAAATGACGGTTCCCGGTTTTGGCGCCTTCGAAGCTCGCACGTGCGCCAGTACGCGATGAGTATCAATAATTCGCTCAACCAGGATCTCCAGCTTGCCACCACTGGCTTTCTGACCAAACATGCGCGCAGGGATCACTCGGGTATTATTGAACACCAGCAAGTCACCGGGCTGAAGCAATTCCAGTACATCACGAAATTGCCCCTGTTTGATGTCACCGGTATTGCCATCCAGCTTCAGTAAACGACTGGCACTTCGTTCCGGCATCGGATAGCGGGCAATTAATTCGTCGGGCAGATCAAACTGAAAATCAGATACGAGCATGGGGAGAATTCTCTTGAAAAAACGCGGCTAGTCTATTGGTTAGAAATAGGTGAATCAAGTTGTTCTGATAGTGGCGAAAATGCTATTTCCCAACTAGGTTAATCAGTAAGCACTTCTACAAATGGAAGATACTGAATATGCTACGATCCGCGATGATTTCTATCCTTTGTTGGCTTATATCAGCGACTTCTGTTTATGCCAATAGCCCTGCAGCTTACATAGTCGGTGGCACAACTGCAAATTCAGCCCCTCCGTGGATGGCCGCATTATGGATCACCACTGATTTGGATGTTGGTTTTTGTAGTGGAACGTTAATCGATTCACAATGGATTATGACTGCCGCGCATTGCGTTGATGTAACAGACAGTCAAGGGCATGCCCCGACCATTACTGCTGTAATAGGACAAGCCGACTTAACCGTGCTCCCACCACCGGCGGTTGTTGATTCGATGATCATCTATTCCAACTATGATAGTTCAACAATGTACGGCGATATTGCGCTACTACATCTGACAACACCGCAATATACCACCACAGTCACACTCCCCTACAGCAACGCATCTGCTTATCTGCCTGGAGGCATTCAGATGAGAGTGTACGGCTGGGGAGAAACAGAAGCGGGAATAACGCAGAGTGAAGCATTGGCAACTAATTTCCTGCAAACAGCCACACTGACCTATTGGGGCTTTGATGCCGATTTCCCTGACCATATTTTTGCCGGTGATTATGGGAAAGATACCTGCTTTGGTGACAGCGGTAGCCCACTGCTTTATGACGGTATCCAGTATGGTATAACCAGCTTTGGGTTCAATTTGACTTGCGCAACAGGAGTTCCAGGGGGTTATACCGATGTGAGCTATTACAGTCGATGGATTGATAACACACTTGGCTGGGCCGAAAGCTCTGATAGCAGTTCAAGCGGTGGCGGCGGTGATATCGAATTGGTAATGCTCGGATTGGCATTATTACTACTTCGGTTACGCTTTCGTTTTCAGATATAATCACAGCCGCCTTGAACGACGAGAGAGAAAAATCAGAATGACGCAGGACGAAATGAAGAAAGCAGTGGGGCAAGCCGCATTAGCTTATGTACAACCGAACACAATTATCGGTGTAGGAACTGGCTCAACGGTTAATTGCTTCATTGATGCTCTGGCCAGTATCAAAGATCAAATCAAAGCTGCAGTATCCAGTTCAGAGGCCTCAACAGCCCGATTACTGGCTTTAGGTATTCCTGTTGTTGATCTGAATGACGTTACCGAATTTGATATTTATGTTGATGGCGCCGATGAAATCAACCCTCAGATGGAAATGATCAAAGGCGGTGGCGCAGCCCTCACCCGTGAAAAGATTGTTGCAGCAGTTGCTAAACGCTTTATTTGCATTGCTGATTCCACCAAAGAAGTTGATGTATTAGGGCAGTTTCCGTTACCAGTCGAAGTGATTCCACTGGCTCGTGAGTATGTTACGCGAGAATTGAAAAAACTGGGGGGAAACCCGGTATACCGCGAAGGCGTGATCACCGATAACCACTGCCAAATTCTGGATGTGCATGGCTTGCAGATCCATGACGCTAAAGCATTTGAACAGCAAGTAAACCAGATCCCTGGTGTAGTGACTGTGGGTTTATTCGCTCGCCGTGGCGCTGATGTTGCGTTGATTGGTTCAACCGATGGCGTTAAAACCATAGTTTAATCGAAGCTGACGAATAAAATAAGGCGCCCCTGAGGCGCCTTATTTTTGTATTCAAATTTTATCCATGACTTGTTGTCGGAAGAATTAAACGGGTTCACCAGGATCATTATCTACTGATTCGCCAGCTTTCAACCACCAGCAAGCGATACACAGCGGGGCATAAGCGATTGCGATCAGCGGCACGCCCCAGCGTTCATTCGTCATCGCCAGATAGGCCAGCGGGAATAACCATACCCAATTCACCAACCATAATATCAATGTGACATAGAAATGATTTTCCCAGCGGCGAGCTAAAATCTGATATGCATGCATCCGGTGACTGCGATGCCAGTCGTTACCATGCAGAATGCGAACGACCAATGACCAGCCGCTATCGACAATGAACCAGCCCATCATGATCAACCAACACCACAGGTTGACGGAGGTATCCGTCGCCAGCAATAGTCCGAGTGTTGCAATAAACACCCCCATAAAGCTACTACCGGCATCACCCATGAAAATCTTAGCTGGCGGCCAATTCCAGGCCAGAAAACCTAAAACAGGTGCACACATCAGGATCAGCGGCAAACTCCACTGCATTTCATCGCTGAAGGCTAACAACACGGAAGAAGCAAACATCATAATGAATGCCTGACTACCGGCAAAACCATCTACGCCATCCATGAAATTGAAGATATTCACAAAAGCCATGATGCCAAACACGATGATGGGCAACCAAAGTCCGGAGAAATAGAGATAGTTATCCCAGAATAAGACCACCAGATCACGGCTGAACCATGTCAATACCGCGATAGAGGATAAGACCTGAATTCCTAGTCTCACCTTAACACTCAATGGGAATAGGTCGTGAACCAGATTACCGATAACCAGAATCAAACCTGAAAAACAAAGCGCCCGAGTGGCGGCAATATCAATAAGGCGATAGCGATAAAGCATCAGGAAGACAAACAACATAGACAGAAACAACGCATAACCACCACCACGGGGGATAGGTAATAACGGACCATGTTTAAAATGAGGCATTGCCAGCGCATGACGCCACAAAGCAATACGACGGATCAAGCCGGTCAGCAAAAAGCTTCCGACAAAGATGAAAAGAAAATGCGTCATCATAATTGGGTGACCACTACTGCACACTGCTATTGTTTTATGAGAGCTAGATGGGAACTAACTCTATTGTTGTCTCGTTATTATATACATTTCCCTGAAAACAGCTGCTTTAACTCACTTTCATTATTAAGATTTTTTAGTTCCAACGATAAAGCTGACAAAGCAGACATTTTTGTCAGATCAGCGCTCAATGCTAATACGCCAGCACTGGTCTCTTCGATGAAGTTCATCCGGAGGGTATTTATCAAAAAATGTTCCATAGCCATTAATCCAAACGGATGCCCTCGGTACGGGCCAGAACATGAATGGGTTGTTCAGGGTTAGTCTGTTGATGCAGCACAAGATCCACCTTACATTCACCCCATACATCCTCAAAGGCGAGACGTAAATGGATTTTTGCCAGACCAGGATCTTCTACGGCCGGCGTCTCAATGTAGAGATCAATATCACCGCCACGGGCGTTGTCATCGACACGGGAACCAAATAACCAGACTTTCGCCTGCGGATGAACATGCGCATGCGTTAACCGGACAATATCGCTGACTTGTTGTGGTGAGAGGCGCATTATTGTGAATCTCCAGTAAGCGCACCTAGTTGCTGGAGATACTGCTCAGCAGCCAACACCACCTGCAGCAAGGCCGGAGCCGTCTGCCATGCCCGGTTCAGCGTCAGCGCCCTCTCCTGCTCAGCATCAGGGTAATCATGCGAAAAACTATTCCGGATTTCCCGCATCATGCGCCATTCATCCACTGACAATAAAACAGTGTATTTTTCCATTTTAGAAAGCGTATCTGCCATATTGATGCTCTTTTCATCCAGCACCAGCAGAATGCTGCGGAACAGTTTATTGCCGATAGCATCTTGCAGATCAGCATAACGCACACGAAATGCATCCAGCCGCTCAAACAGGCTTTCATCGTCTGTAGTTAATCTTTCACCGGTCAGCGGAAAATCGACCTGCAAACGTGCTAATGAACTATTCAGACGATGCGCACAGCGGTTCACTTCTGACCAGTTTTGCAGAAGCAGCGGAACGTAACGAGGATTAAGCAGCATGGTATTCTCATTGCAGAATATTTTTGACAGCATAGCAACAGGCCGAAAAACAAAAAAGCCCTGAGACAACAATGTATCTCAGGGCCTTTTAATTGCTCACGTCATGATGTGAAACAGTTTTATTTCTTCAGCGGGCGCCACCAACTTTCATTCGCCAGATACCATTTGATGGTTTTAGCGATACCGGTCTGGAAGGTTTCCTGAGGCTGATAACCCAGTTCGCTCTGGATTTTCTCTGTACCTACTGCGTAACGACGATCGTGTCCAGCTCTATCAGTCACGTAAGTGATCAATGACTTCGCTGATTCACCTTTCGCACAAGGAGAAACAGGATAACGCGACGCCAGCGAACTGTCAGCGGCAAATTCGCCATCCACTAGTTCACAAATCAGATGCACAATATCAATGTTCTGCCATTCGTTAACACCACCAATATTGTAGGTTTCGCCAATCACACCTTTATTTAGCACCAACTCGATACCGCGGCAGTGATCTTCCACGAACAGCCAGTCACGGATCTGTTTGCCATCACCGTAAATCGGCAGTGCTTTATTATCCAGAATATTAGTCAGGCACAGCGGGATCAGTTTTTCCGGGAAGTGGTAATAACCATAGTTATTGGAACAGTTGCTGGTCGTCACCTGCAGACCATAGGTATGGTGATAGGCACGCACCAAATGATCAGAAGCAGCCTTGGACGCGGAATACGGTGAGTTCGGCGCATATGCGGTGGATTCGGTGAAAGCAGGATCAGTTAGTTCAAGCGTGCCGTACACTTCATCGGTAGAAACATGGTGGAAACGATGCGGCAACGGGTTCGCCGGATCAGCTAGCCACACTGCGCGGGCTGCTTTCAGCAGGCTGTGGGTGCCGATGATATTGGTTTCGATAAAGGCATCAGGGCCAGTGATAGAACGGTCAACATGCGATTCTGCGGCAAAGTGTACCAGTGTATCGATCTGCTCATCACGCAACAGCATTTCAACCAATTCAGAATTACAGATATTCCCTTTCACGAAACGGAAATTCGGGTTATCCATCAGCGGACGCAGGGTTTCAATATTGCCGGCATAGGTCAGCGCGTCCAGCACCACCACACGATCGGATGGGTGAGTTTTCAGCCAGTAATGAACGAAGTTAGCACCGATAAAACCGGCGCCGCCGGTAATGAGTAATTTTTTCATGAAAATGTGTCTCAATTAGTCGAAATAAACCGCATCTTTGAATAATTTGCCTTCTGCATCTTTCGCAGAAAGGGATGGCTGTTGACCATCAACTAATGGCCACTGGATATTCAGATCCGGATCGTTCCAGCGAATGGATTGCTCGACAGAAGGGTTGTAATAATCTGTGCATTTATAGACAAATTCAGCCGTTTCGGACGTGACATAAAAACCATGTGCAAAACCTTCCGGCACCCACAACTGACGTTTGTTTTCTGCAGACAACAATACACCGACCGCCTGACCAAAGGTTGGCGATGAACGGCGAATATCCACCGCCACATCAAATACTTCACCGGCGACAACACGTACCAGCTTGCCCTGCGTCTGTTCTGTTTGGTAATGCAAACCACGCAGAATGCCCTGACGGGATTTGGAGTGGTTATCCTGCACAAAGCGGCGTTCACACACCAGCTCATTAAATTTCTGTTCCTGCCAGGTTTCCATAAAAAAACCGCGTTCATCACCAAACACCGCCGGCTCGATGATTTTCACATCAGGAATTGTGGTATCAATAATTTTCATGACAAGCCCTATTTTACCCAGCACTCTTCATCAGCGATGCGCATCAGATAAGCGCCATAGCCACTTTTTACCAATGGTTTCGCTAACTCACGCAGCTGTTCTGCATTAATGAACCCCATGCGATATGCAGTTTCTTCAGGGCAAGCCACTTTCTGGCCCTGACGTTTTTCCAGAACACGCATAAAGATAGAGGCATCGAGCAGTGAGTCATGCGTGCCAGTATCCAGCCAGGCGCAACCACGGCCCATACGTTCTACGCGAAGCTGCTGACGCTGCAGGTAAACGTTGTTCACATCGGTGATTTCCAGCTCGCCACGGGCGGAAGGTTTCACGTTTTTGGCGATTTCAACCACCTGATTGTCATAGAAATACAACCCGGTTACGGCATAGTTGGAACGCGGCTTAAGCGGCTTTTCTTCAATAGAAATGGCCTGACCAACAGAATTAAATTCAACCACACCGTAACGTTCCGGATCCTGCACGTAATAACCGAAAACGGTCGCGCCTTCCGTGCGGGAAGCTGCTTCCTGCAGTGTTTCCGCCAGACCATGGCCATGGAAAATGTTATCGCCCAGCACTAAACAGACGGTATCATCGCCAATGAATTCTTCACCAATGATAAATGCCTGTGCTAGCCCGTCCGGACTTGGCTGAATAGCATATTCAATATGAATACCCCACTGATGACCATCACCGAGCAGACGCTGATAGCTTTCCTGATCACGCGGTGTGCTGATCAGCAGGATTTCTTTGATCCCAGCCAGCATCAGAGTGCTTAACGGGTAATAAATCATCGGCTTATCGTAAACAGGCAACAGCTGTTTATTGATTGCTACCGTGGCCGGATGCAGACGAGTGCCACTACCACCCGCAAGAATAATGCCTTTCATTATTTACTCTATCCTTTTGCTATATATTGCGGCGCGTAAGCAGTGATATTTTCCAGTGCTTTGTGCCAGTCACTCGGTTGAATACCAAATTCGGTGAAAATTTTACGACAGTCCAGACGCGAGTTCGCCGGACGTTTAGCCGGTGTCGGATAGTCGGCGGTGGTGAGTGCATTCAGTTGTGGTGCTTTTGCCAATAACTGCTGCTCAACAGCTTTATCAAAAATCGCCTGCGCAAACTGATGCCAGTTCACATGCGGTTCACCGGCAAAGTGATAAATACCCCATGTTACGGCTTCCGGTGCAGTCACAGCTTTCTCCGCAATTGCCAGCAGTGCTGCTGCAATATCACCGGCATATGTCGGGCCACCGAACTGATCAGCGACGATACCCAGCTGATCACGTTGTGAGCCAAGACGCAGCATGGTTTTGACAAAGTTATTGCCATGCTCACCAAACACCCAGGCGGTGCGTAAAACGATATATCTAGGATTAGCCGCAATAACTGCTTCTTCGCCGGCTAATTTGCTGGCACCGTAAATACCTTGTGGTGCTACCGGATCAGCTTCACTGTAGATGCCTTCTTTATCACCGGCAAATACATAATCTGTAGAAATGTGCAGCATCGCCGCATCGACTGAAGCAGCCGCTTCCGCCAGATATTTGGGGCCATCACGATTAATTGCATAAGAAACATCAATTTCTGTTTCAGCTTTATCAACTGCTGTATGTGCAGCTGCATTAATGATGACATCAGGCTGAAATTCGCTGACCAGAGCATTAACTGCCTGCGGATCGGTGATATCCAGCTTATCTCTGTCTATAGCGAGCACATCCCAGCCATTCGTCTGTGCCTGTTGTGTCAAGCAAAAGCCGACCTGACCATATGCACCGGTTATCATTATTTTTTTCAATTTAATCACCATGACATGTTTTATTTTGCTCCGGAAGCGACAGCGCCGGATGCAAGTGAAATCTTCTGCAGAAAGTCGGCGCGAGGGAAAACCCGTTTGCCTTCATCTAACCAGAACTGCGCCTGTTCTTTGTCGTT